>Ga0194133_10002142_pt1 | contig 31554 bp, 29 predicted proteins | sample TA2KigOf40mmetaG_FD_155448 | JGI IMG/M metagenome (GOLD analysis project Ga0194133, IMG submission 155448) | Freshwater microbial communities from Lake Tanganyika, Tanzania - TA2015055 Kigoma Offshore 40m | ecosystem: Environmental > Aquatic > Freshwater > Lake | place: Tanzania: Lake...
TACACGGTGATTAAGGTCAAAGCTGCTTGGAGCGGGGCAGTTTAACAAGACAAGGGGAAGAAAAAAGCCACCCCGAGGGGTGGCTTTTAACAGCGTGGGGTACTTATTAGAAGTTGGTTGCGATACCAACTGCAAATGCGCTACCGCCTTTGGTTGCCGAAGCAGCGGCTGCGCCGTATGCGGATGCGTTCCAGCCAGCTGCTGCGCCGCTGTAGTGAGCGTACAGGCTGGTTGCTTTCGACAGCGAGTAAACAGCACCAACGCTGGTCAGGTCACCCTTCAGCGAGCCGCCATTAGTTGCGTGCTGCAGCGTCAGCGTGGTTGAGTCGGTCAGTGCGTACGAAACACCGCCACGGACTTGCGTGCTGGCTTTGACAGCACCAGTAGGATCGCTTTCGGTGTAGCGCAGGTTAGCAGTCAGAGGGCCGAGTGGTGCCGATGCGCCGAGCGTCCATGATTTACGATCGGTGCGATCCAGGTAGCCAAACGATGCCTTGACATCGCCCAAGCTTGCCGAGCCGGAGGCTGCGGTGCCGTCGAAGCTGGCTGGGTCATTACCCTGAACTTGCTTTTGAACGCTCAAACCAAAGCCACCGAGGTCAGGAGTGGAGTAGGTCACTGCATTACGGGTGAAGAAGCCACCGGTGTTGCCACCGCCGCCAGCTGCGTCTTGCGCTGCGATTGCTGAAACATCAAATGCGCCGAAGATGGAGCCAGGCAGAACCGTACCTGCTGCGCCTGCGATATATGAGCTCAATTGAGCACCAAGGGTGATCGTGCCGAAACCACCGCTGAGGGCGATGTTCGATTGACGGTTAAATACGGTGTTACCTGTAACCGCACCGCCGTTGCTCACTGCACCGGTACCAGCATCGAAACCGGTCTGCAGCGTGAACGACGCTTTCAAGCCGCCGCCGAGGTCATCTGAACCCGCGATGGTCAGGAATGAGCCGCCGTTGGAGCCGCCTTCTTGGAAGCCAATCTTGTTGCTGCCTGGTGCGCCAGCGGAGTTGAAGCTACCAACACCGGTGTCGACCGAGCCAGAGACAGTCACATCTGCCATTGCAGCTGTAGACGCTACCAGCGCCACTGCTGCCAGAGCCATTTGAGTTTTTTTCATCGAGTAATCTCCAAAATGTTGTGATGCTAAGATTTCGCCGTCGGTATTCGGTCATTAAGAACAACCGTGTTTTGAACCACCGATTACCCGCGAGCGACGCTCTGAGCCCGTAGGATCCAGAAGTCAGCTTGCATTGAAGCAAAACTTGGAGATTGCGGCAAAGTTAATCTTTGTTTCTTGGTTGTTTCGATAACTTTATGTCGCTTTCCAACAACATATTTCCACTTCGAGATAAAAATTGAGCAACTTTTTGACTTCGCTCGATGCCGCAATTTGCGCATTCGATCAAACCCTCAGATCCATTAGCAGCGTTGCCACCGCAGCGCGTCCCAACCCGGCTGATGGCATCGCCGACTCGGCAATGAGCGATCAAGAAAAAACGCACGCGGCGGGATTAATGCGCGTTAACCACGTCGGTGAGGTATGCGCGCAGGCGCTGTATGCCGCGCAGTCAGCATTCGCCAAAACCCCGCTCACGCGTGAGCAGTTTCAAAAGGCGGGTGAGGAGGAGGTTGATCACTTAGCCTGGACGGCTGACCGGCTGCAAGAACTCGGTGCGCGTCCCAGCTTGCTGAATCCGCTCTGGTACGCAGGGTCGTTCGCGCTGGGCGCTGTGGCCGCAAAATTAGGCGACCCGATTAGCTTGGGGTTTGTGGTGGAGACCGAGCGTCAGGTGGAGGCGCATCTTGATCGCCATTTGGACGAGTTGCCACCCAACGACCTACGCTCACGCGCTATCGTGACGCAGATGCGCGATGACGAAGTCGCGCATGCGAAAGCGGCCGGCCAGTTGGGTGCGGCGGAGTTGCCGCTGCCGGTGAAACAGGTCATGCAGGCAATGGCGAAGGTAATGACGACCGCTGCTTACCGAATTTAGTCGTCAATGATCTCGAACGAGTGCGTTAGCTCGGCGGTTTTTTCCAGCATGATCGACGCGGAGCAGTACTTCTCATGCGACAGCTTGATGGCACGTTCGACCAGGTTGGTCTTGAGATCGCGCCCGCGCACCGTGAAGTGAAAATGCACTTGGGTGAAGACTTTCGGGTCTTTTTCAGCGCGCTCGGCTTTGAGCGATACGTCGCAGCCGCGAATATCTTGCCCGCTCTTCCGCAAAATCAGCACCACGTCGAAGGCGGTGCAGCCACCGGTGCCGGCCAGCACCAGCTCCATCGGGCGCGGCGCCAGGTTGTGACCGCCGCCCTCGGGCGCGCCATCCATATTAACGACGTGCCCTGAGCCGGTCTCGGCCACAAAGCCCATGCCGGACAAGCCGGTCCAGCGAACGGTGCATTCCATTGCTTTCTCCTGAAGGTTTACATCGGCTGAGATGCTATCTCGTCAGGTCGCCGCCGGTGTTCACAGTGCCGCGCTAGCGCCCCATTGCCAAACAGCCAACGCGATGGGTTCTTAGTTTAACGGCAAGACAAGATCTCGTTCTTTTGTTTGACGCCAAGTCCTTGAAAACTTTATAATCTTTGGTTCCCCGATTTGCCCGAGCGGGGAAACCATAACAAGGGAGCGTCCGCTGCGCAAATTTGGCTCGCGAGCCAAACAAGCATTCGGCGGAACCACCACAACGGGTTTACCTCATCAAGGATGCATCATGAAAACCTTTTCCGCTAAAGGACACGAAGTCCAGCGCGATTGGTTTGTGATCGACGCCACGGACAAAGTCCTCGGTCGTGTCGCCAGCGAAGTGGCACACCGTCTACGCGGCAAGCACAAGCCAGAATTTACCCCCCATGTCGATACCGGTGATTACATCATCGTGGTGAACGCCGCCAAGCTGCGCGTTACCGGCGCTAAAGCGCTCGACAAAAAATATTACCGTCACACCGGTTACCCGGGTGGCATCTACGAGACCAATTTCCGCGATATGCAAGCCAAGCATCCGGGCCGCGCGCTCGAGAAGGCTGTGAAAGGCATGCTGCCGAAAGGTCCGTTGGGTTACGCGATGGCCAAGAAGCTGAAGGTGTATGCCGATGATGCGCATCCGCACAGCGCTCAGCAACCCAAGCCACTCGAACTGTAAGGAACAGACATGATCGGTAACTACAACTACGGAACCGGCCGCCGCAAGAGCGCCGTTGCGCGTGTATTCATTAAAGTTGGCAGCGGCAAGATCGTCGTCAATGGCAAGGATGCAGCGGAATATTTTTCTCGTGAGACTGGCCTGATGGTGATCCGTCAGCCACTCGAACTGACCAACAACGTGAATCGTTTCGACATCATGGTGAATGTGCATGGTGGCGGCGAATCGGGTCAAGCCGGTGCGGTCCGTCATGGCATCACCCGCGCACTGATTGACTACGACGTCGCGCTCAAGCCAGAGCTGTCGAAAGCCGGCTTCGTCACTCGTGACGCACGTGAAGTTGAACGTAAGAAGGTCGGCCTGCGCAAAGCACGTCGCGCCAAACAGTTCTCCAAGCGTTAATCCGGCGTTTGCGGTTGTTATTCGGAGCCGTCGGGTGTTTACCCGGCGGCTTTTTTGTTTGGCGGCAGGTGTCTTGCGGCGTGAATGCCATTGCTCACGACACAAGACATTTTTTCCTTATTCGGTGATCGGGAGTCAGGAATGATCAAGGTTGGTATCGTCGGCGGCACCGGCTACACAGGCGTTGAGCTGCTGAGACTGCTTGCAGCGCATCCGCAAGTCAAACTGCACAGCATCACCTCGCGCAAAGAAGATGGCATGCCCGTGGCCGAGATGTTTCCGTCGTTGCGCGGACATGTCTCGCTGGCGTTCTCTTCACCCGACAAAGCGCAGCTTGATCAGTGCGACGTGGTGTTCTTCGCGACACCCCACGGCGTAGCGATGTCGCAAGCACGTGAGTTACTCGCCGCAGGCGTGAAACTGATCGACCTTGCCGCAGACTTTCGTATTCAAGACGCGGCGGTATTCGAGCACTGGTACGGCATGCCGCACAGCTGCCCGGACATTCTGGCTGAGGCAGTGTATGGCCTGCCCGAGGTGAATCGCGATGCCATTCGCAAAGCGCGGGTGATCGGCCTACCCGGTTGCTACCCAACTTCCATGCAACTCGGTTTCAAGCCCTTGCTGTCACAAGCCAAGCCGTTGGTGAACGAGTCCGCACTGATTGCCGATTGCAAGTCCGGCGTCTCCGGCGCGGGGCGCAAGGCAGAGGTGCATACGCTGCTGGCGGAGGCCTCGGATAACTTCAAGGCCTATGGCGTGCCGGGGCATCGCCACTTGCCGGAAACCGTACAAGGCTTGCAGGCGATTGCCGGACGACCGATCGGACTCACCTTCGTGCCGCATCTGGTGCCGATGATTCGCGGCATTCATTCCACGCTATACGCCACCTTGCTGCCCGAGGCGCGCGGTATCGATGTGCAGGCGCTTTACGAGCAGCATTACGCCAATGATCCGTTTGTCGATGTGCTGCCCGCGGGTAGCCACCCCGAGACCCGTTCGGTGCGTGCGTCGAACATGTGCCGCATCGCGCTGCATCGCCCCGGCGGCGGTGATTTGCTGGTGATTTTGGTGGTGGAAGACAATTTGGTGAAGGGCGCGGCCGGGCAAGGCGTGCAGTGCATGAACCTGATGTTTGGCCTGGAAGAAACCATGGGCCTGACGCAAGTGCCGATCTTGCCGTAACACCCCGATCACCCTGCACGGTATAGGGTTGAATTGAGCGCCGATGGGCGCATAATCCCGAAGTCAACGCGCCTTGACATGCGGTTTGTCAGCGCCTGCGGCCCACAAGGCTAGCCGCTATAATCACGCAGCTTTGCTGCAAGGAGTCCCAACATGAACGCACCCACCGAAATGCCGGCACCGATCAATTTCACCGACAGCGCTGCTGGCAAGGTCGCGCAATTGATCGAAGAAGAAGGTAATCCAGATCTGAAACTGCGCGTGTTCGTGCAGGGCGGGGGTTGCTCGGGCTTTCAGTACGGCTTCACCTTCGATGAAATCGTCAATGAAGACGACACCACTATGGTGAAGAATGGCGTGAAGCTGCTGATTGATTCGATGAGCTACCAGTATCTGGTGGGCGCAGAAATCGACTACAAAGATGACCTTGAAGGCGCGCAGTTCGTCATCAAGAACCCGAATGCCACAACGACCTGCGGCTGCGGATCGTCTTTCTCGGCCTGATCAGTTTTTGTCTCAACGAAAAGCGCGGCACAGTCCGCGCTTTTTTTATCGGCGCTGATAGTTCATCGGTTCTTCTAAAACTTCTGCTTGCCTGGATACAAAGCCCCAAGCACGCGGTGCCCGTTAGCGCCTGTGACGGCTGGTAAGTTACCTGGTAGGCCATCACAGAAGCGCGCGGCCAACCACGCAAACGCGGTCGCCTCGACATGCATGGGCGCAATGCCTAAGGCCTCGGTACTCGACACCGGTTTGCCAAGATCCTGCTGCAAGCAGCGCATGAGGTGGGTGTTCAGCGCGCCACCGCCGCACACATACACCGCCTCTGCATCGGGGGCATCGCGTTGAATGGCATCGATAATCGTACGCGCGGTGAAAGCGGCCAAGGTGGCTTGAACATCCACCGGGGCTACGTGCGTGAAACGCGCCAGCCGCGCCTGCAACCACTCGGGGTTGAATAAATCGCGCCCGGTGCTTTTGGGAGCCGGCGCTGACAGATAAGGCTCGGCTAACAGATCGGCCAAGAGCTCTGGCAACGCGCGTCCTGAAGTGGCCCAATCGCCGCCCGGATCGTAAGGGGTGCCGAGGTGCTTGCTCGCCCACGCATCCATCAGCACATTGCCCGGCCCTGTGTCGTAGCCCAGCACGCTGCCGTCGGCGCGCAATACGCTCAGATTGGCAATACCGCCGATGTTCACCACCACTCGCGTGGCGCTTGCACTGCCGAACACCGCCTGATGAAACGCCGGCACCAAGGGCGCGCCCTGCCCGCCCGCTGCGATATCGCGGCTGCGGAAATCTGCAATCACATCCATGCCCGTCAGCTCGGCTAGCAGCGATGGGTTATTGGTTTGTTGGGTGAAGCCCAGATCAGGCCGATGCCGGATGGTTTGGCCATGGACGCCGATGGCTTTGATTGCCGAGGACGACAAGCCGGCATCGCTCAGCAGTTGTTGCACGCACTCGGCATACAAGTGCGCGAGTTGATTCGCAGCCACCGCCTCGCGCTCGATTTCATTCTGCCCGGCAGATTGCAGCGCAAATAAAGTCTGTCGCAACGGCTCAGGGAACGGTACGTAAGCCGCGTGTAGCGCGCCATCGAACGCGGTGAGCACACCGTCAACACCATCCAGGCTGGTGCCGGACATCAGGCCAATATAGAGCGGGGCAGGCATGGTCGTGATCAGTCGACGAGGCGGTATTCGTAAATAAAACTTTTTGAGCGAAGCAAACGGTACGCAGTGTATCGCTGATCGTGTGCACGCAGCCAATGGCCAAGATGGGCTGGACCGTGCAATCCGCTAAAATCACGGGTTCTCGAGCGGAACTGGGCCATTGTTCGGATTGCTCGCATTGCTCGTCCAAGCACAAAGCTCAGCCGCTCGCAGCGCGCGTTATAACAATGGAGAAGCCGCGCATCATGATCCAACCCGAATCCGTATGAACGCCAACGCCGCCACCGACCCATCAACGCCAGCAACTGCGCAACTTCCGCTTTCCGATGCGGTGCAGGAAGCGCTCGCCATTGTTAAGTGTGGCGCTGAAGAGTTGCTGATTGAATCCGAGTTTGCACAAAAGCTGGCGCACTCGGAAAAAACCGGCAAGCCCTTGCGCATCAAACTTGGCCTTGACCCCACTGCGCCGGATTTACACCTGGGTCACACCGTGGTGTTGAACAAGATGCGGCAGTTGCAGGATCTTGGGCACACGGTGATTTTTTTGATCGGCGACTTCACCTCGATGATCGGTGATCCGTCGGGGCGCAACGTCACCCGCCCGCCGCTCACACGCGAGCAAATCGAAGAAAACGCAAAAACTTATTTTTCGCAAGCGAGTCTGGTGCTGGATCCGGCAAAAACCGAAATTCGCTACAACTCCGAGTGGTGTGATCCCCTGGGCGCGCGCGGCATGATTCAGCTATCGGCGCGTTACACGGTGGCGCGTATTCTGGAGCGTGAAGATTTCACTAAGCGATTGAAGGCCGGTACGCCGATCTCGGTGCATGAGCTGCTTTACCCGTTGATGCAGGGCTATGACTCGGTGGCCTTGCAGTCAGATCTGGAGCTTGGCGGCACTGATCAGAAATTCAATTTGCTGGTGGGTCGCGAGCTGCAAAAAGATTATGGCCAGACACCGCAGTGCATTCTGACCATGCCGCTGCTCGAAGGGCTGGATGGCGTCGAAAAGATGTCAAAGTCCAAAAACAATTACATCGGCATCACTGAACCAGCCAACACCATGTTCGCCAAGGTGATGAGTATTTCTGACGTAGCGATGTGGCGTTGGTATGACTTGTTATCGTTCCGCTCGCTGCCAGAGATTGCACAATTCAAGAAAGACGTTGAAGGTGGGCGTAATCCGCGCGAGATCAAGGTATTGCTTGGCCAAGAGATAGTTGCGCGCTTTCACTCGCGCAGCGCTGCCGAGTCGGCGCTGGCCGATTTTGATAATCGCGCTCGCGGCGGCATTCCGGACGATATACCCGAGCTAACGCTCACCGGTGCACCCCTTGGGATTGGACAGTTGCTGAAGCTGGCGCAGCTCTGCCCCTCAAGCTCCGAAGCATTGCGCATGGTTGAACAAGGCGGTGTTCGACTCGATGGTGAAACCATTAGCGACAAAGGCCTCAAAGTGAATAGCGGCAGCTTCGTGCTGCAAGTCGGCAAGCGTAAATTTGCGCGTATCACGCTGTCTTAAGCCGATCGCGCGAATTTTCATGATCGGCTTGCTGCAACGTGTGTCCGAAGCGAGTGTTCGCGTTGATGACGCGATCGTTGGTCGCATTGACCAAGGCTTGTTGGTGCTGCTATGCGCCGAGCGCGGCGATACTCGCAAAGAGGCGGATGCGCTGCTGAACAAATTGCTCGCACTTCGTGTCTTTAGTGATGCCGAGGGTAAGATGAATCTGAATCTGGGCCAAGTGAATGGCGGCTTGTTGCTGGTGCCGCAGTTCACGTTGGCGGCTGACACACGATCTGGCACGCGTCCTTCATTCACTCCGGCGGCACCACCGGCACTCGCCAATGAATTATTTGACTACACCGTGCAATGTGCGCGTCAGTTACATCCGCATGTCGAGACCGGTCGCTTTGGTGCTGACATGAAGGTGGCGTTGGTGAATGATGGCCCGGTGACTTTCTGGTTGCACGTTGCACCTTCGGTCTGAGCAGCATGAATATCGGCCCTTATCAGCTACGCAATAATGTGTTTGTCGCGCCCATGGCCGGGGTGACCGATCGTCCTTTTCGTCAGCTCTGCAAAGAGATGGGTGCGGGGTATGCGGTATCGGAAATGGCCGCGTCAAATCCGCGTTTGTGGGCAACCGACAAATCAACCCGCCGAATCAATCATGACGGCGAGATGGAGCCGAAAGCGGTGCAAATTGCCGGTGCAGATCCGAAATTGCTGGCTGAGGCCGCACGCTTTAATGTGTCCCGCGGCGCGCAGATCATCGATATCAACATGGGCTGCCCGGTCAAGAAAGTCTGCAACCGCTGGTGTGGCTCTGCGTTACTACGCGATGAGCCTTTGGTAGCCACGCTGCTGCAAGTCGTGGTGAGCGCAGTGGACGTTCCCGTGACCCTGAAATTCCGCACGGGTTGGGATAGAGATCACAAAAACGCTTTAATCATTGCGCGTATTGCCGAGGACTGTGGCATCGCCATGCTGACCTTGCACGGCCGCACACGGGCCGATGGCTACAAAGGTGAGGCCGAGTACGACACCATCGCGGCGGTGAAATCTGCTGTACGTGTTCCCGTTGTCGCCAATGGTGATATCGACAGCCCGCACAAAGCAGCGCAGGTCTTGCGCACCACCGGTGCAGATGCGGTCATGATCGGCCGCGCTGCGCAGGGCCGGCCCTGGATTTTTCGGGAGATAGATCATTACTTGCGTACCGGCACACTACTGCCAGCACCGACCATCAGCGAAGTGCGCGAGCGCATGGCGCAGCACTTGATGGCGCATTACGCGTTCTATGGCGACTACCTCGGCGTGCGTACTGCGCGTAAACATATTGGGTGGTATGTGCGTGATTTGCACGGCGCTGAAACATTCAGGCAACGCATGAACCTGATCGATGATTGCGCCACGCAACTCGCTGCAGTGGATGCATTCTTCGAATCGCAGTTGGCCCTGGGTGACCGGTTACAATATGCGCCCGCTGCAGAGCCGTTAGCCGCCTAGCAACACCTCTCCGTACTGCGACACACCATGAGTAAAGACCATATCCAGGACGTCGTTCGTAAAAGCCTCGAGAAGTATTTTCGCGATCTGGGTGAGCAGGAACCGCATAACGTGTATGACATGGTGGTCCTGACCGTGGAACGGCCCATGCTGGAAGTGGTGATGGCACGCGCCGAGGGTAACCAATCGCACGCGGCCGAGATGCTGGGTATTAATCGAAATACATTGCATAAAAAGCTACAGCAGCACGGCTTGCTCTGAGCCTTGGTTTTTCTGTCCTTGGTTTTTCCGTCCTTCCTTTTCCCCCAATCATGATCAAACAAGCGCTGATTTCAGTGTCGGACAAGACCGGCGTGCTTGAGTTCGCCCGCGCGCTCGCGGCGATGAACGTCAAATTGCTGTCGACCGGTGGTACCGCGAAATTACTCTCGGAGCACGGCTTGGCGGTGACCGAGGTGGCGGATTACACCGGCTTCCCGGAGATGCTGGATGGCCGGGTGAAAACCCTGCACCCGAAAGTGCATGGCGGTATCCTGGCGCGGCGCGATCTGCCGCAGCACATGGATGCGCTCGCGCAGCACGATATTCCGACCATCGATATGGTGGTGGTGAATTTATATCCCTTCCAGCAGACCGTTGCCAAAGACGATTGCCAGCTCGACGATGCCATCGAAAATATTGATATCGGCGGGCCTGCGATGCTGCGCTCCTCTGCAAAAAATCACAAAGATGTGGTGGTGATTTGCGACCCGACAGATTACCAACGGGTACTCGATGAAATGACAGCCAGCGCCGGTGAAGTGAGTGTCGATACCCGCTTCGAATTAGCCATCAAAGTGTTTGCCCATACCGCGCAGTACGATGGCGCGATTACCAATTACCTGAGCGCGCTGGGGCCTGATCGTCAACATCAAACGCGCGCGGCGTATCCAAATAAGCTCAATCTTCAGTTTGTGAAATTGCAAGCGATGCGTTACGGCGAGAACCCGCATCAATCCGCGGCGTTCTACCGTGATGTGGCTGCCGTGCCGGGCGCGCTCGCTAATTACCAGCAATTGCAAGGCAAAGAACTCTCCTACAACAACTTCGCCGATGCAGACGCCGCGTGGGAATGCGTCAAGTCGTTGGATGCGCCCGCCTGTGTGATCGTGAAGCACGCCAACCCCTGTGGCGTTGCCGTCGGTGTCGATGCGCATGAGGCCTACAGCAAGGCATTCAAAACCGATCCAACCTCAGCGTTCGGCGGCATCATCGCGTTCAACTGTGCGCTGGATGGCAAAGCCGCAGAGGTAGTTGCGCAGCAATTCGTCGAAGTCTTGATCGCACCCGCGTTCAGCGATGCCGCGCGCAAGGTGTTTGAGAGCAAGCAGAATGTTCGCCTGCTCGAAATACCGCTCGGGCATGCGATGAATCCTTATGATCTCAAGCGAGTCGGTGGTGGACTGCTGCTGCAGTCGGCGGATGCTAAAAATGTGCAAGCAAGCGAGCTGACCATCGTCAGCAAAAAACAGCCGACGCCCGCGCAGCTGCACGACATGATGTTTGCGTGGCGTGTCGCTAAATTCGTTAAATCCAACGCCATTGTTTTTTGCGGTAATGGCATGACACTGGGTGTCGGTGCGGGGCAAATGAGTCGAATTGATTCTGCACGTATTGCCTCTATCAAAGCGCAAAACGCGGGCTTGTCACTGGCTGGTTCTGTTGTCGCCTCGGATGCTTTCTTTCCCTTCCGTGACGGTTTGGATGTCGTGGTGGCTGCCGGCGCGAATTGCGTTATTCAGCCCGGCGGGTCGATGCGTGATCAGGAAGTGATTGATGCCGCTGATGAGCAAGGCGTGGTGATGGCATACACCGGTACTCGGCACTTCAGGCACTAAGAACCTGCCTTCTCGGGCCGCTGGTCCCTAAGGGCATGCCCGAACCGCTACGCCCATATCCGCGAAGCAGGTAGCGTACTGCTGTCATAATCCACGCATGAAAATCCTTGGTATCGATCCCGGGCTGCGGGTGACAGGTTTTGGCGTGATCCACCAAGCCGGAGCGCGTCTGACCTATGTAGCCTCCGGCACGATTCGTATACCGGATGGCGATTTACCATCGCGGCTGAAAGTGATTTTGGAAGGTGTCGGTGAGTTGGTCGATACCTATCAACCCGACTGCGCGGCGATCGAGATTGTTTTTTCAAATGTGAACCCACAATCCACGCTACTGCTCGGTCAGGCACGCGGTGCTGCGATTTGCGGCCTGGTCGGTGCGAATCTTCCCGTGGCTGAGTACACTGCCTTGCAAATGAAGAAATCGGTCGCCGGCCACGGCAAAGCGCAAAAGGCGCAGGTGCAGGCGATGGTTCAGCGCTTGCTGAAACTTGATGCCTTGCCCGGCACGGATGCGGCAGATGCGCTCGGTATCGCGATTTGTCATGCGCATGCTGGCGCAGGTCGTGTAGCGCTTGGCACGGTAGCGCCAGAGCTGGCGCGGCGTGGTTTGCGAGTGCGTGGTGGTCGTTTAGTCGGCTAGTCCTCCAGTCGTTTAATCGTTTAATCGTTTAGTCGTTTAGTCGTTTAGCTGTTCAGTCGCGTCATCGGATAAATTCTTACTGGGTATTTCCATGATTGGTCGTTTATCTGGCCTTTTGCTCGACAAAAATCCTGCGCAACTCATCGTGGATTGCAATGGCGTCGGCTACGAAGTCAGTGTGCCGATGAGTACGTTTTATCACTTACCTTCCACCGGCGAGCGGGTCACGCTATTGACGCACATGGTGGTGCGTGAAGATGCGCAGCTGTTATACGGCTTTGGCACAGCACAGGAACGTGAGCTGTTTCGCGAGCTGATAAAAATTAGCGGCATCGGTGCAAGGACCGCACTTGCTATCTTGTCGGGCATGTCAGTGAATGATCTGGCGCAGGCTGTAACGCTGCAAGAGGTAGGCCGCTTGACGCGTATCCCCGGCATCGGCAAAAAAACTGCCGAGCGTTTGCTGCTTGAACTGAAAGGCAAGCTTGGCGCTGAATTGGGCGCAGCGCCCGGCACCGAGGGCGAAAGCAGCAACGACATTCTCAGCGCACTATTGGCGCTGGGCTATTCAGAGAAAGAAGCGCTGCTGGCAATCAAGCAAGTACCTGCGGGCAGCTCGGTCTCTGATGGCATACGGCAGGCGCTGAAGGCCTTGTCCAAGGCATGAAAACGATCTGCGCGGCTACAATGCAGCGATGAGCATTCAGACCGACAACTTCAACGAGCGCCGCATTATCGATGCCGCGCCGGTATCGCCGAATGAAGAGGCGATCGAGCGCGCGCTGCGGCCCCACAATCTCGACGAGTACATCGGCCAGACCAAGGCACGCGAGCAGTTAGAGATTTTTATTGCTGCCGCCAGAAAACGCAGCGAGGCATTGGATCACACGCTGCTATTCGGCCCACCCGGTCTGGGCAAGACCACACTGGCACATATTATCGCGCGTGAGATGGGCGTGAATTTACGCCAGACCTCGGGCCCGGTGCTGGAGCGGCCGGGTGATTTAGCGGCGCTGCTAACGAATCTGGAAAAGAACGACGTGCTGTTCATCGATGAGATTCATCGCATGTCACCGATCGTGGAAGAAATTCTTTACCCCGCGCTCGAGGATTACCAGATCGATATCATGATTGGTGAGGGCCCGGCCGCGCGATCGGTACGGCTTGATTTGCAACCCTTCACACTGGTCGGTGCCACCACGCGCGCTGGCATGCTCACCAATCCGCTGCGCGACCGCTTCGGTATTGTGGCGCGGCTTGAGTTCTACACACCGGAAGAGCTGGCACGCATCGTCACACGCAGTGCTTCCCTGCTGAACGCCATGATTGTGGATCAGGGTGCGCTGGAAATCGCACGCCGCAGTCGCGGCACACCGCGTATTGCGAACCGCTTGCTACGCAGAGTTCGCGATTATGCCGAGGTAAAAGGCGAGGGGCGTATTACCCGTGAGATCGCTGATGCTGCGCTCAAGATGCTCGATGTGGATCCGGTCGGGTTTGATCTGATGGACCGTAAACTATTGGAGGCGGTCTTGTTCAAATTCAGTGGCGGCCCGGTCGGGCTGGATAACCTCGCGGCAGCGATTGGTGAAGAGCGCGACACGATTGAAGACGTGCTGGAGCCCTATCTGATCCAGCAAGGTTACCTTCAGCGTACGCCACGCGGTCGTATTGCCACGCCGTCGGCGTATCAGCATTTTGGTGTTACTGCACCACGGACCAGCCCGAATGGCGATCTGTGGCAGCAGTAGCGGCTTAGCCAGGGTTTTTATTCTTCTCTGAGCCAGGTCTGTGTTCTTCCCAGAACGGCAACGCCAACAAACCCGCGCACATTCAGTTTCTTGCCACCCTCCGCAGTCCACATCTTGCAGCGGTAAATTTTTCCATTCGCCGGGTCAAGAATCTCACCGCCTTCATATTCGCTGCCGGTTTTTTTCAAGCCGGTCATGATGGTCATACCGAGCACAGGCTTGTTCTTTCTGTCGCCGGGGCACTTATCGCAATTCGGGTTTTGCTCTTCGTGCGGCTCTCGGAATAATTTTTCGATGCTGGCTCTGAACTCGCCATTCACCTCGATAACCCTAACCAATGATTTTTCTTTGCCGGTTTTGTCATCAATCGTCCGCCATAAACCGACTGGCGAGTCTGATGCCTGAGCGGCCATTAAAGTACCAAATAGCAGTGCAAAAAAGCTGACTAATCGAATCATGGTTTGTCTCCTCCTATTATTAGTTATCGCTATTGATACCTATTATTTCAGCTGAGCGAGTTGCTGCTGTACTTTACCTAGCGTCGCTGAAAAATTCTCCAAGCGCTCTTTTTCTTGTGCGACTACAGTCGCCGGCGCACGCGCAGTGAAGCTTTCATTGCTCAGCTTGGCGTTTGCCTTTTGAATCTCATTTTCGAGGCGCGCCACTTCTTTGCCAAGCCGCTCGCGCTCAGCGGCAACATCAATCTCGACCTTCAGCATTAGCCGCGTGGTACCTACCACCGATACCGGCGCTGGTGAGGCGGGTAACTCAGCAACAATCTGAACGTCAGACAGCTTGCACAGCGCTTGCAAATAAGGCGTAAAGCTCTCCAGGTTGGACGTGCCTCCGCCCTCAAGAATCAAGGGCACTTTTTGCGCGGGCGATAGCTGCATCTCACCGCGCAAATTACGGCAGGCATCGGTCAATGACTTCAACGCATCCATCCAGGCTTCGGCTTTTTCATCCAGCTTTTTAAGGTTCGGCTCTGGATAAGCTTGCACCATAATCGAATCACCACTGGGGTTCAGCTGACGGCCCGAGAGCGGTGCGACGGTCTGCCACAGCTGCTCGGTGACGAAGGGCGTAATCGGATGCGCCAATCGCAGTACAGTTTCCAACACACGCAGCAGTGTTCTGCGTGTCGCGCGCTGCTGCGCCTCCGCCCCGGTTTGAATCTGTACTTTGGCGACTTCAAGATACCAGTCGCAGTATTCATCCCAAATGAATTTATAGATCGCTGAAGCGAGATTGTCGAAGCGGTATTCCGCAAAGCCTTTTTCAACCTCCGCCTCGGTACGCTGCAGCAGCGACACAACCCAGCGGTCTGCCTGTGAAAAATCCAGGTAGCTGCCGGTTGCACAGGCTTCTGCGCCGTGCGCCTCGAGACCGCAATCCTTGCCCTCGGTGTTCATCAACACAAAGCGCGTCGCATTCCACAGCTTGTTGCAGAAATTACGGTAGCCCTCACAGCGGCTTAAATCAAAATTGATATTTCGGCCCAATGAGGCATAGCTCGCCATGGTGAAGCGCAGCGCATCAGTGCCATAAGCTGCAATCCCATTCGGGAATTCTTTGCGGGTGGCTTTCTCAATTGCCGCGGCTTGTTTTGGATTCATCAGCCCGGTTGTACGCTTGCTAACGAGTGTATCGGTATCGATACCATCAATCAGGTCGATTGGGTCGAGCGTGTTGCCTTTTGACTTCGACATTTTCTGACCCTGAGCATCACGCACCAAGCCATGCACGTACACTGTTTCGAAAGGTACCTTGCCGGTGAAGTGGCTGGTCATCATCACCATGCGTGCTACCCAGAAGAAGATAATGTCAAAACCAGTGACGAGCACCGATGACGGCAGGAAGTGCTTGTAATCGGGTGTTTGCGCTGGCCAGCCGAGTGACGAGAACGGCACCAACGCCGACGAGAACCAGGTGTCGAGTACATCCGCATCGCGCGTGAGGTTGCCGCTATGACCTGCTTTGAGCGCTTGCGCTTTTGCGTCGGCTTCATTGCGCGCTACATAGATATTGCCCGCGTCGTCATACCACGCCGGAATTTGATGACCCCACCACAATTGCCGTGAGATACACCAGTCCTGAATATTATTCAGCCACTGGTTGTAAGTGGTGGTCCAGTTGTCGGGTACGAATTTTATGTCGCCATTCGACACTTTTTCCAGTGCTACCTCGGCGATCGATTTACCGGGGAAGTGCGTGCCTTCAGGTGCCGGTTTGCTCATCGCCACAAACCATTGGTCGGTCAGCATCGGCTCGATCACAACGCCCGTGCGGTCACCGCGCGGCACCATTAATTTATGCGGTTTGACAGATTCCAGCAGACCCAAGGCATCAAGATCAGCCACGATCTGCTTGCGTGCATCGAAGCGATCCATGCCGCGATACTTCTCGGGCGCGTTGTCATTGATCTTCGCGTCGAGCGTGAAGATGGAGATCTGTGGCATGTTGTGGCGCTGGCCCACCGCATAGTCATTGAAGTCATGCGCTGGCGTGATTTTTACGCAGCCCGTGCCGAATTCTTTATCAACATAGCTGTCGGCAATCACAGGAATTTCACGATCAGTCAGCGGCAACTTCAGCAGCTTGCCAACCAGGTGCGCGTATCGCTCGTCGGTGGGGTCGACCGCAACTGCTACATCACCGAGTAGTGTTTCGGGGCGTGTGGTGGCTACTGTCAGGTGTCCGGAGCCATCAACCAATGGATAACGGATGTGCCACATGCTGCCGTCTTCTTCTTCCGATACCACTTCCAGATCAGAGACGGCGGTGCCGAGTACCGGATCCCAGTTCACCAGGCGCTTGCCGCGGTAGATCAGGCCTTGTTCGAACAGTCGTACGAATACTTCGGTGACGGCAGTCGACATCTTGTCGTCCATCGTGAAGTATTCGCGGCTCCAATCGGTGGATGCACCCATGCGACGCATCTGCCCCGTGATCGTCGAGCCGGAGTGTTCTTTCCACTGCCAGACTTTTTCCAGAAATTTTTCGCGACCAAGATCATGACGCGAAATCTTCTGTGCATCGAGTTGTCGCTCAACGACGATTTGCGTTGCAATGCCTGCATGGTCCGTACCCGGTATCCATGCAGTGTTATGACCGCGCATGCGGTAGTAGCGTGTCAGGCCATCCATGATGGTCTGATTGAATGCGTGGCCCATGTGCAGCGTGCCAGTCACATTCGGCGGCGGTAGCTGAATTGCAAATGAGGGCTTACCGTCATCGAGTGTGGCCGTGAAATAGCCACGCTGTTCCCACTCAGTACGCCAGTGTTGTTCGATGTCTGCGGGTTCGTAAGCCTTGGCCAGTTCCATGATGCGAAGCGATGAGATGATTGAATAATCAGCAATTATAAGACCAGGCCTCGCTGCCTTTGATGGAATCCAAAGCGCGTAATGCTGCATTGTTGGCATACTCGCAAGTCGCGTCTGCGTCTTGGTCTTTGCTTCGCCTGGACGTGGCGTGTAAAGCGGCCAGACGCTACGCCAAGCAGGATGAGCGTCGCGGTAGCCGTTATAATCCGTAGCGGCGCCGCACCGCCGGCTGCTAACGCTAGGGGTCCCGACGATGATGTCGGGTGAGACATACCCTCGAACCTGATCTGGATAATGCCAGCGTAGGGAAGCGATGATCCGGGCCTTCGTCCACCATCTCTCGCTTCCTTCGCTGCACTGAGCAAAGGAAGTTCATGAACGCCGCTAATCCGCAATTCCTCGCTGCTACCGCCACGGTCGATGAAGCCGCGATTCAGCCGCTGCCGAATTCGCGCAAGATATATGTTCAGGGTTCACGCGCTGATATTCAGGTGCCCATGCGCGAGATCACCCAGTCTGATACACCGGCATCGTTCGGCGCAGAAAAAAACCCGCCGGTCTATGTGTATGACACTTCAGGCCCTTACACCGATCCCGCTGCCAAGATTGATATCCGCTCCGGACTAGCGCCGCTGCGCGCCGCATGGATCGCTGAACGCAACGATACCGAAGAGCTCGCCGGGCCTACTTCGCTGTATGGGATCGAGCGATTGAATGATCCCAAGCTTGCCGAGCTGCGTTTCAATTTGCACCGCAAGCCGCGTCGTGCGAAAGCGGGCAACAACGTCACGCAGATGCATTACGCGCGTCAGGGCATCGTCACCCCCGAGATGGAGTTCATCGCTATTCGAGAGAATCTGCGTCGTCAGGAATACATTGCCAGCTTGAAGGCCTCAGGCCCGAACGGCGCAAAGCTGGCCGAGATGATGATGCGGCAGCATGCCGGGCAGTCTTTTGGCGCATCGATTCCGGCTGAGATCACACCAGAGTTCGTGCGTGACGAAGTGGCGCGCGGTCGCGCAATTATTCCGGCCAATATCAATCACCCGGAATCCGAGCCAATGATCATTGGCCGTAATTTCCTGGTGAAGATCAACGCCAATATCGGTAACTCGGCCGTCACGTCTTCCATTGGTGAAGAAGTTGAAAAAATGACTTGGTCGATTCGCTGGGGCGGGGATACCGTTATGGATCTGTCGACCGGTAAACATATCCATGAAACGCGTGAATGGATTATTCGTAATTCACCCGTGCCGATCGGTACCGTACCGATTTACCAGGCGCTTGAAAAAGTGAACGGCAAAGCCGAGGATCTGACCTGGGAGATTTTCCGCGACACACTGATTGAGCAAGCCGAGCAAGGCGTGGATTACTTCACCATCCACGCCGGTGTGCTGCTACGGTATGTGCCGCTGACGGCAAAGCGCATGACCGGTATTGTGTCGCGTGGCGGTTCAATCATGGCTAAATGGTGTCTTGCGCATCACAAAGAGTCTTTCTTGTACGAGCACTTTGAAGATATCTGCGAGATCATGAAAGCTTATGATGTGTCGTTCTCGTTGGGCGATGGTCTGCGTCCTGGTTCGATTTATGACGCCAATGATGAGGCGCAGCTTGGTGAATTGCGCACGCTGGGCGAGCTGACCCAAATCGCATGGAAGCATGATGTGCAGGTGATGATCGAAGGCCCGGGTCATGTGCCAATGCAGCTGATTAAAGAGAACATGGACATTCAACTCAAAGAGTGTCATGAAGCGCCGTTCTATACGCTGGGCCCGCTCACTACAGATATTGCGCCGGGCTATGACCACATTACCTCTGGTATCGGTGCCGCCCAAATCGGCTGGTATGGCTGCGCGATGCTGTGTTACGTGACACCGAAAGAGCATCTCGGCTTGCCCAACAAAACCGATGTCAAAGACGGCATCATCACTTACAAAATTGCGGCGCACGCAGCAGACTTGGCTAAAGGCCATCCGGGTGCGCAGGTACGTGATAACGCCTTGTCAAAAGCACGCTTTGAATTCCGTTGGGAAGACCAATTTAATTTAGGTCTTGATCCCGACAAGTCGCGTGAATTTCATGATGAGACCTTGCCGAAAGACTCCGCCAAGGTGGCACATTTCTGCTCGATGTGCGGGCCGCATTTCTGCTCGATGAAAATCACCCAGGATGTGCGCGAGTACGCAGAGAAGCAGGGTATTTCTGACATCGATGCGCTGAAGCAGGGTATGGAAGTCAAGGCGGTCGAGTTTGTGAAGAGTGGTGCGCAGATTTATCAGAAACAGTAGGCGATTCTTTCAGCAATGATTGCGATTGAACTGAACGGCGAGGCGCGTGAAATCGGTGCGCAAGACTGCATCCAGGATTTAATCGATGCCTTGTTGCTGACGAATCAGGCGCTGGCAATTGCAGTCAACCGGCAAGTAGTCCCGCGCGCGCAGTGGCGTGAGCGTCGATTTGCCGCTGGGGACAAAGTAGATGTGGTGCGTGCCATTGGTGGCGGCTGACCGACGATTGAACAAAGGACCATTCGAATGAGTGACAAGCAGCCCTCCGACCAACTCATCATCGCCGGTAAACCGTATCGCTCGCGCTTGCTGGTCGGTAGCGGTAAATATAAAGACCTTGATGAAACCCGGCGCGCTACCGAAGCATCCGAGGCTGACATCATTACCGTCGCGATTCGACGCGTGAACATCGGCCAAGATCCCAATGCACCCAGCCTGTTGGATGTGGTGCCACCATCGAAATACACCATCCTGCCGAATACGGCGGGCTGCTACAACGCGGAAGATGCGATCTACACATTACAGCTCGCGCGCGAATTGCTGAACGGGCACAAGCTGGTCAAGCTGGAAGTGCTGGGCGATGAAAAAACCCTGTTCCCCAATATGCCGGAAACCCTGAAAGCGGCTGAGGTATTGGTGAAAGACGGTTTCGATGTGATGGTGTATTGCAGTGATGACCCGATCCAGGCGAGGATGCTGGAAGACATCGGCTGCTGCGCCATCATGCCGCTCGCTTCATTAATTGGTTCTGGCATGGGCATCCTCAATCCGTGGAATTTGTCGCTGATTATCGAGCAGTCGAAGGTACCGGTGCTGGTGGATGCCGGTGTCGGTACGGCTTCTGATGCAGCGATTGCGATGGAGCTGGGTTGCGATGGTGTGCTGATGAATACCGCGATTGCCGGCGCTAAAGATCCGGTGCGCATGGCGCGTGCGATGAAGCTCGCGATTGAAGCCGGGCGTGAGGCGTTTCTCGCCGGGCGTATTGCGCGTAAGTTCGCCGCATCACCTTCTTCGCCGATGGCTGGTCGTATCGCATGACGAAACCGTGTGTGCTGGTGTTCGCCGGGCTGGACCCGAGCGGCGGCGCAGGCATACAAGCCGATATTCAGGCAATCAGCGCAGCAGGGGTTCATCCGCTGCCTATCGTTACCGCGCTGACCGTGCAAGACAACCAGCATGTCTATGCTGTGCACCCGGTTGATGCTGATGTGCTGCGTGAGCAAGCCAGAGCATTAATCGATCAGAGCACGCGTATTGATGCCATCAAGATTGGTATTGTCGGCAGCGCATTGAACGCTCAGGTGATTGCCGATGTGATTAAGCGGCTACGTACGCGTAGTCCACAACTTCCTGTCGTGCTCGACCCGGTGCTGGCCAGCGGCCATGGCGGTAGGCTGAGCAAGGGCGATGCAGTGCAAGCACTGGCGTCCTTGCGTCAACTCGCGACACTGATTACGCCAAACCTGCCCGAGGCGCGGGCCTTGAGCGGCGTTGAATCGGTTGATCATCAGGCCGATATTCTGTTGCGAGATACGCCCCATGTATTTATCAAGGGCGGTCATGGTGAAGGCGATGTGGTTATCAATCGCTGGTTTAGTTCAGGTGGCCAACGTGAGTGGACCTGGCCACGGATTGAGGGCGAGTTCCATGGCTCCGGCTGTACTTTGGCATCGGCGATCGCAGCGCGCCTTGCAAAGGGCATGTCGATGGAAGCCGCGCAAGACGCCGCACAGCATGTCACACAGCACGCGCTATCAAATGCTTTTAGTATCGCGCAGGGTCAGCAGATACCTGACCGCGTGAAGGAGATTTTATGAAGGGCCTTTATCTCGTCACACCCGATTGGGATGACACTGAAAAACTGGTGGCGGCCAGCGAGCAGGCGATCGCGGGTGGTGCCAGTATGCTGCAGTATCGCCATAAAACAGCCACTCATGAACTTCGCATGGAGCAGGCGGCTGCACTGTTGGCAGTGTGCCGACGCGTGAATGTGCCACTGATTATTAACGACCATAGTACGCTGTGCGAGAAGCTTGATGCTGATGGTATTCATGTTGGTAATACTGATGCCTCAGTCGCTCAAGTACGTGCAAAACTAGGCAAAGATAAAATCGTTGGGGCGTCTTGCTATGGTGATCTGCAATTAGCGCGCGATACCGCGGCGGCGGGCGCAAGCTATGTCGCGTTCGGCGGTTTCTATCCGTCGCGCGTAAAAAAATATGAAGTAACGACACCACCGGATATCATCACGCGCGCCTTGTCGGAAATCGATCTACCGCTGTGCGTGATTGGCGGCATGACACCGCACAACGCCCGCCCGCTGATTGCACTTGGCGCGCATTCGGTAGCAGCTATCAGTAGTGTCTATGCGGCCGCCAATCATCAAGCTGCCGCTGAAGAATTTGCCGCATTATTCCGATAGTCAAATACGGCAATAAAACCTGCTCGTCGGGTACTGATGTTCGGTAATCACATCCGGTAGACGAACACTCATAAATGCGATCCCGCTCTGTGATGATATCGTTGTCACATAGATTAAACGCCTAATATACGTCGGGAACCCCTGTGGGGGGTTCGCTACTCAGAGGCGCGGTAATTAGTTGCCTCTCGATTCAATACGATCAACGGCAGAGTTATTTGCTGTGCTGATTCAAGCTCGCATATTCTTGAAGCTGGTCAACGATCTTAAGCAGGGTCGAGATGCTTCATTCATCATCGTTTCGTCTGACGTTTTCATCTACCAGGAGTTTTTATGCTGCCGAACTCGCCCGTGCATCTGGCAAGAACCACTGAGCCTATCTATAACAACGGTAACCCCTACGTCTTGCTGAGCCCAAGCGGTAATGCGAGAAACATACGAACGATTTATGAAGTGATACGCGGTGAGTGTGACAGTCAGGGACTACGCGCCGACTACACGGTGAAGGGCAAGCCATGGGTTGGGTTTACCAGTCAAAAGCATCACTCAAACGCCGATCCGGTTGAAGCCGCAAACAGTCGTAAACAGAGACAAGAGCTAGTCGAAATTCTGCTTCGAACCACGGAAACCGTCGAAAAGAAATTTAAATATCTTACCTATGAGCAACAGCAAGCGAATCGCTCTCTTAAAATCATCGCTGTTACAGCGCCCTTAGACCGAGACATTCGAGTGGGCGATATCAAACCCTATCTTAAGGTATTGAATCGGGCCTACGGAGAGTCGACGACCAAAGCCTGGCAGGAAAAACAAATCGAGCATTATCGTGATCCTGTCGACGCAGGAAAAATCAAGCGCCAACGAGCCCAACAGTTTCTAAACATGGAATCGTCAACGCGGCTAATGCTGGTGAATGCCTTAACGCGACCCGAAGATCGCAGTCCGGAGCAAGCCATTGCGGGTATCAAGGCGATGGATGACTTTTTGCGTAACTTTCTTCATCCGAAAGAACCCTATCGGCAAATGGTCAGAAAAGTCGCCAGCAATACTGAGCTGCAGTTTTTTTGCCGGCGTTGGCTAAGCGCCCACGCCCGAAGCGGTAAGGACGCGACGGTGTATCAGTCTGATCCTAAATTCAAACCGTATCCATGGGCTCGTTTGCTCGATACCTTATGCCGATTGATTATCAAAGAATGTCGCCGTCAGACGGTGATTAGCGCAGAGGGCGATGATAGATTCGCCAAGGGCAGTGTGGTGTTGCGGCGGGGTTCCTCGGCTCACCTGCAGCATATTCGATCTAACCCGGCAAGCAAGCCCGTGGTTGATGTGAACCAATTTCCTTGCATGCAGCCGGATGCCATCAGCCAGATAACAGCTTTCGGAACAACTAAGAAAGATTGAGGGATCTGTTGGCGAGCTGTTAGCTGCCATGATCGGCGTGGCAACAAGCCACGCCGTCATATAATCGTGGCATGCAAAACCTTCTGCACAATCTCAATCCCGAGCAACTCGCCGCCGTTACCCTTCCTGCCCAACCCGCGCTAATTCTCGCCGGTGCCGGTTCTGGTAAAACTCGCGTACTCACCACGCGTATCGCCTGGTTGATTCAGACCATGCAGATTTCTCCAGCCGGTGTGCTGGCCGTTACGTTTACCAATAAAGCGGCCAAGGAAATGCTGGCCAGGTTGTCGGCCACATTGCCGATAAATACGCGTGGCATGTGGATCGGTACCTTTCATGGTGTGTGTAATCGCTTGTTACGCGCGCATCACCGCGACGCCGCGCTACCGCAAACCTTCCAGATTTTGGATATGGCGGATCAGCTATCTGCAATCAAACGTCTGATCAAGCGACTCAATGTCGATGACGAAAAATACCCACCGAAGCAACTGCAGTACTTCATTAACAGCGCCAAGGACCAGGGTTTGCGCTCGGATGCTGTCGAGGCCTATGATGAATTCACGCGCAAGTTTGGCGAGTTGTATGCCGCCTATGACGAGCAGTGCCAGCGCGAGGGCGTAGTCGACTTTGCTGAATTACTGCTGCGTAGTTACGAGCTGCTGTCACGACATCAACTGCTGCGCGAGCATTACCAGGCACGCTTCAAGCATATTCTGGTCGACGAATTTCAGGATACCAATGATCTTCAGTACCGATGGCTGAAGCTGATTGCGGGTCAGCAGAATGCGGTGTTTGCCGTCGGCGATGATGACCAGAGCATTTATGCATTTCGCGGTGCCAATGTCGGCAACATGTCCGCCTTTGAGCGCGAGTTCAATGTTCAAAACCTGATCAAGCTGGAGCAAAATTATCGCTCGCATGGTCACATTCTTGATTCAGCTAATCAACTCATCGCGCATAACACGAACCGACTTGGTAAGAATTTGCGTACCGATGCTGGCCATGGCGAGCAAATTCGTGTATATGAGGCGACGAGCGATTTACAAGAAGCACAGTGGCTAGTCGAGGAAATGAAAAGCCTCATCAACGAGGGCTGGCTGCGCAGCGAGATCGCGGTTTTGTACCGGTCCAACGCGCAGTCGCGAGTGATTGAACATGCGCTGTTTTCTGCGGCGCTGCCGTACCGTGTCTATGGTGGACAGCGTTTCTTTGAGCGTGCCGAGGTCAAGCATGCCATCGCTTACTTGCAGCTGATTGATAACCCACACAATGACTCGGCATTTCTGCGGGTAGTGAATTTCCCCACCCGGGGTATTGGTGCGCGATCGATCGAGCAGTTGCAAGATGCGGCGCGGCAGTATGGCGTGTCTTTGTACTCTGCGGTGCCTTATGTGGCCGGCAAGGCGGGCAGCTCGCTGGCAAGTTTTGTGAAGTTGATTGAATCCATGCGCTTCGAGACGCAGCAACTGCCGTTACCGGAGATGGTGCAGGTGATGCTGGAGAAGAGCACGCTGGTCCTGCACTACCAAGGCGAGAAAGAAGGTGCTGACCGGATTGAAAACCTGGAGCAGTTGATTGCCGCTGCGACCGTCTTTGTGTCTGAAGAAGGTTTCGGTTTGGATGCGCCTGCGCTTCTAGGTCCGCAAGCACAAGCGGCATCAACCGCATTGCTGACGACGGGCGATGGTATTGAGGTGATTGATGCCGATGCGCCCTTGGCAACCGTCATGTCGCCGCTGTCAGCGTTCTTGTCGCATGCCTCGCTGGAGGCGGGCGACAATCAGGCCCAAGCCGGACAAGACGCGATACAGCTGATGACGGTTCATTCTGCGAAGGGTCTGGAGTTTGACGCAGTATTCATCACTGGCTTGGAAGAGGGCTTGTTCCCGCATGAGAATAGCGAAGAAGCAGATGACGGCGTTGAAGAAGAAAGGCGGCTGATGTACGTGGCGATCACCCGTGCACGCAAACGCTTGTACATGAGCTTCTCGCAGACGCGCATGCTGCATGGCCAAACGCGCTACAACATGAAGTCGCGTTTCTTCGACGAGTTGCCGGAAGACAGCTTGAAATGGCTATCGCCTAAAGTGCAGGGCCATTGGTTTGGCGCTGCGCAGACCAAAGCCGCTTGGGTTGACGCGCCCGAGGCCGGTAGTAACCAGATCGCGCAAAAAATGAATCGCGACGTGGGCTGGCGTATCGGTGAAAACGTGCATCACACCAAATTTGGTGATGGCGTGATCGTTAATATCGAAGGCAGTGGCGCCCAAGCCCGTGCCCATATCAACTTCGGCCGCAATGGTATGAAGTTATTGGATTTAGGTGTAGCGAAGTTGGAGCGGGTCGCTTGAGGTCAAGACCCGTATTTTTATGACGATTTAGGCTGCAGATTATCGAGAAGCATTTGTAAAGAAATTTGAAAAACCTGCAGATCCGATTGCTGGTGGTCTTTTACGCATTTCATAAAAGCCTCAGCAGTCACCACAATTTCTGTGGCGCCATTGATGCTTTGGTATTTTTGTAGCCCCAGATCCGAAGGCAATTTCATCGTTGCTACCTTGGTCAGTATATAGTCGCGGGCTGTTTTTTCTGTCATCAGTGTGTAACCCTTGGCTTTCATGTGCAGGTTTAAAAAAAGACCTGTGCCTGCGTTTTTGAGCTTTGTTTGTCCGGTTTTCTTATCAAATTTTTCATACATTAACCCTCCGACTTTTCCGTTCTTATCGGGATTAGCCGCTGAGAAGTCGAAATTTGTATGGTTACTTTTTCCTACGCTAGAGGTAGTCATTTAGTTTCCCCAAAGAATTTTAGAAGCCATTTGTTGTAAAAAAGCTGCTGAATTTGATCGCCCGTCAGGGTTATTCAAATTCAGTGAATCTGTGGGGAGAAAATTTAGCTTTGTTCCGGCCGTTCAAACACGGCGGTGTAGGTGGGATAGAAAGAGCAGTACATCACGAGGGTGAGGATGACCGACAGCGGCATCAGTAGCATGACGGTTACAAGAGTCTTGCCGAGAAGCAAGCTAAGAAGGGCGCTGATGATGGCCGGTGCGGCGATACCGATCATCACCCAGCCGAGGGAATAGGCCAGAAAAGCTTTGCCGCAGCGGCGCACGGCAAAGAAGCTGTAGAAGATTGCTTTGAATAGCCCCATACGCTGCCACATTGCCAGCGCGGCTGCATGCCAAAACCCCATCGCGAAAGGCAAGTACACCAGCGCCGAGAACAGCATCGCCAGCGGCAAATCATCAGCGGTGATGTTTTTCTCATCATCCGGCTTGATCTGACCAGATAACAATTTCCAGAACGTGCCGCCGTCGATGAGCGATGAGGCGGCAATCGCTAGCGTGGCAGCGAGCAGATAAAGCGCACCGAGTCTCAGCAGCGTGCCTAATGCGGGTGACCGAAATGCAGTGAGCAGCAGCGAGGGCTTGACCTTACGCCCTGCTTCTATCTCGACACAGGCTTGCATGAAGGCCATGGTGAATGTCGGCACCAGCAACAGAGGCAGTAGCTGCCCGATCACTGGTATCAACGAAAACGAAAACATCAACAGCATGTACAGCAGAAACAGCATAGAGAGCTCGGCAGACTGGCGCCTGAACAAGGCGAAGCCCTGCTTGATCCAGCCGATACCGTCTTTCGCCGCGATGGTTTCCATTAGCCCAGTCCTTCGACCGGGTGTGCTATCCGGTGCCGCAGGATGCGCTCAAAATGCGTCGGATCGTGGGGCGTTAGCATCTCGGCTTCGCGGGGCAAATAAAAATCATACAGTCGAGAAATCCAGAAACGCAGCGCCGCCGCGCGCAACATGGCGGGCCACGCGGCTGATTCCTCCGAAGTAAAAGGACGAACCGCGTGATAGGCATCGAGTAGCGCGCGTACACGTGCCGCATCGGTAGCGCCGGACTCCAGGTCGATACACCAGTCATTCACGGTCACCGCCACATCAAACAACCAGCGATCGCAACCCGCAAAATAAAAATCGAAGAAACCCGAAAGCGCTTCGCCGTCGAACATTACATTATTACGAAACAGATCAGCATGGATCGGGCCGTTGGGTAGCTCAGGGTAGGTCACTGACGCCGCGAATTCTTCTTGAAACTGCATCTCGGCGCGTAACAGCTGCCGGTTGTCATCTGTCAGATAGGGCAGCACGACCGGGGTGGTCTCGCGCCACCAGCTCAGGCCGCGCAGATTTGGCTGGTAGAGCGGATAGTCTTGCGCGGCTAAATGCATGCGCGCCAGCATGGCACCGACACTGGCGCAATGCGCCGCTTGTGGTGAGGGAACCCAGTCGCCGTGCAAGCGGCTGACGATGGCAGCCGGTTTGCCTTGCAGCTCGTGCAGGATGTCACCGCGCGCGTCGGCCATCGGTGCTGGCACCAGAACACCACGTTCGGCGAGGTGCCGCATCAAATTCAAATAAAACGGTAGCTGCTCAAAGTTGAGTTTTTCAAAAATCGTGAGCACATACTCGCCGCGATCGGTGAACAGGAAAAAATTACTGTTCTCGATACCAGATGAGATACCTTGAATAGATTGCACCGCACCGATCGGAAACTTGGCTGCCCAAGGGGTGATCTGGTCCAGCGGGACCGGAGTGAAAACTGCCATGGCGGAGGTAACAATGCCCGGTGATACCGGGCGTAGAGGTCATCGGGTGGGTGGTGGCATTGCGCTGCGGTCATCTGCCGGCTTGGCGCGAAACTGGATAATCTCCCATGTGGCGGCGCGCCCCCCTTCCTGGTAGTAAGGGATCTGCTCAGCCGGCGTCACATGGTAAATATTGTCGCCTCGTTGAACACGTACCGAGGTGACAGCATTTTGCTCGCGAATTTGTGTAATCCTGGTGCGACCGTCGGGTATGAGGCTACCGGCATAGGGGTCGTCTAACAGGGTTTCTGCGAGGACGGTACTCGATAAAACTGACAATACGGCAGCCACCCCGGAAACACGGCACCGAGGCAGTATGACGGCTAGTGAATTCATCGTGATCCCCGCAGTGGGCGCCAATAGTTGAGCGCGACAAGTCTCATTCTAGCAAACCATCTGTCCACCATCGCGGGCCCCGAACCCGCCACAGCGCAAGGCTAGTCTTGGCGCAAATCCTCTCACTGCTGATGGCGTCATTACCAGTACGCTTGGTCATCAGCCGACCTGGTCATAGCGGGTGGTGGGTGGGTTTAACTCTGCGATAATCAAAACGATGAATAAGACCTTGTTGTTGGTAGATGGCTCCAGCTATCTGTACCGAGCCTTCCACGCGATGCCGGATTTGCGTAATGCGGATGGCGTACCTACGGGTGCGATCTACGGCATGATCAATATGCTGCGCCGCTTGCGCCAAGACTATGACGCAGACCACATCGCCTGCGTGTTTGACGCCAAGGGCAAGACCTTCCGCGACGACATGTACCCCGAGTACAAGGCACATCGCCCCTCCATGCCGGAAGACCTGGCTCGGCAAATCGAGCCCATCCATCGGGTGGTGAGAGCACTCGGTTGGCCGATTTTAATGGTGGAGGGCATTGAGGCCGATGATGTGATTGGCACGCTGGCGACCGAGGCAACTGCGCTGGGTTTGAAAACCATTATCTCCACCGGCGACAAAGATCTTGCGCAACTGGTGAATGATCAGGTCACTTTGGTCAACACCATGAGCAATGAGACCTTAGACCGTGACGGTGTCATTGGTAAATTTGGTGTGCCTCCCGAGCGCATCGTGGATTACCTGACTTTGGTGGGCGATACCGTCGATAACGTCCCCGGTGTTGAAAAGGTGGGGCCCAAGACGGCAGTCAAGTGGTTATCACACTATGAGACCTTGGATGGCGTGATCGGACACGCTAGCGAGATCGGTGGTGTGGTCGGCGAGAATTTGCGCAAGGCCCTCGACTGGTTACCGCTGGCACGTCAGCTCGTCACGGTGAAATGCGACTGTGATTTATCGGGGCACCATGAGTCCATACTGGCGTCGTTGAAGCAAAGCCCGGAAGACAAATTAGCGCTGAAAGCGTTTTTCGAAAAGATGGGTTTCCGGACCTGGCTGCGTGAATTAAATGCATCACTCGCGGCGGGCAGCGAACCAACAGCTGGCGGTGGAGGCGGCGATTTGTTCTCAGCCCACGCGGCTGAAGACCATGAGGCGCCTTCAGCACACCTGGCACCAGCAGCGCCTGTGCAGAAACACTATGAGCCTGTTTTTACCGAGGCGCAGCTGGATCAGTGGATACAAAAGATCAATGCAGCTGAACTAACGGCGCTCGATACCGAGACCACTTCGCTCGATGCGCTGCGCGCCGAGTTGGTCGGTATATCACTCTGCTGCGAGGCGGGTGTGGCAGCGTACATTCCCTTGGCGCATCGCTATCCGGACGCGCCGGAACAGTTATCACGCGAGCAGGTGCTGGCCAAGCTCAAGCCTTGGCTGGAAGATGCTAACAAGCCGAAGCTGGGTCAGCATCTGAAGTATGACTGCCATGTGTTGCAGAACTATGACATTCATGTGCAAGGCATCGCCCACGACACGCTACTCGAATCGTATGTAGTGGAGTCGCATCGTAGCCATGATATGGATAGCCTGGCATTACGTTGGCTAAACCGAAAAACCATCAGCTATGTAGAGATTTGCGGCAAAGGGGCTTCAGAGATCGGCTTTGATGAAGTCGACATCGAGCGCGCCACCGAATACGCTGCTGAAGATGCAGATATCACCTTTCAGCTTCACCAAACACTCTGGCCGAAAATAAACAAAGTCGATGGTTTACGGTTTATTTATCAAACCATCGAGCTGCCCACCGCGCGGGTATTGCAGCGTATTGAACGTAATGGTGTGTTCATTGATGTCCAACGTCTGCAAGCACAATCGCATGAGCTGGGCACCAAGTTACTGCAACTCGAGCAGCAGGCCTACGAGCTGGCGGGTCAACCATTCAATCTGAATTCACCCAAGCAAATTGGTGAGATTTTTTTCGAGAAGCTGAAACATCCGGTAGTCAAAAAAACTGCCAGTGGTGCTCCATCCACTGACGAAGAAGTGCTGCAAAAACTGGCCGAGGATTATCCGCTACCGAAATTGCTACTCGAGTATCGCGGCTTGTCGAAGTTGAAATCGACCTATACCGACAAGCTACCCAAAATGGTCAACCCCACTACGGGGCGTGTGCATACCAACTACGGGCAAGCGATTGCCATCACCGGGCGGCTGTCGTCGAATGATCCGAATTTGCAGAATATTCCGGTACGGACTGCCGAGGGTCGCAGAATTCGTGAGGCTTTCGTCGCATCGCCGGGTAATGTGATTGTCTCTGCCGATTACTCCCAGATTGAGTTACGCATCATGGCGCATCTGTCGGAAGACCCTGCCATGTTGCGAGCATTTGCCTCGGGCGAGGATATTCACCGCGCTACTGCCGCCGAGATTTTTGGTGTGGCTGTCGATGAGGTGCAAGCCGAGCAGCGCCGTGCGGCGAAGGTGATTAATTTTGGCCTCATCTATGGCATGAGCGCATTTGGTTTAGCGGGCAATTTGGGTATAGAACGATCTGCTGCGCAGATGTACATGGACAAATACTTCAGTCGCTTCGCGGGCGTGAAGCGCTTCATGGACGATCTGCGCCAACAAGCCAAGTCGCATGGTTTCGTTGAAACCGTATTCGGTCGTCGCTTGTGGCTACCCGAAATTAACTCGCCCAACGGCCCGCGCAGACAAGCGGCTGAGCGCGCCGCGATTAATGCGCCGATGCAGGGGACCGCAGCAGATCTAATCAAGCTGGCGATGATCGCCGTACATGAATGGCTCGACCGAGAGCAGATGAAATCGCTGATGGTGATGCAAGTACATGATGAGCTGGTACTCGATGTGCCGCAGGATGAGTTGGAAGAAGTCCGGCAAACGCTGCCGCAGCTGATGGCCGGGGTGGCGCAGTTGAAGGTGCCGTTGGTGGCGGATCTGGGTTCAGGCCCCAATTGGGAGCAAGCCCACTAAGAGCCTGTCTGGTTAGGTCGCTTGCGGCGTTGGCAGTATCTTGCCGTACGTCTTGTACTGTCTGCGATACTGCCGCCTTGCCATCGACCTGACGAGACAGGCTCTAGGCGTCCGTCTCACTGGCAGCGTTGCACCTCCTAGCCGTACTGGCGGTAATGTCTTCGTCGGCGCGCCTTGCCAGCGATCGATTGCGCCAGGCTTTGCGCTGGCATGATTGCTGGTCGTTGGCGATGTTGAATTGCCTTGCCTGATAAGTCGCGCTGGCTGCGTCAGCCCACGTAAAATAGCGCGTCTCGTTGCTGCGCAACGGTTTCCAAGGAAAACAAAATTGACTCTACGCTGTTCTCAATTTTGCTGGCGACGACGCTCGCCGGGCTGATTAGTATTTCGGCTGCTGCTTTCTTATCTTACGGCTTGCTGTCGAAGATGTTG
>Ga0194133_10002143_pt1 | contig 31535 bp, 39 predicted proteins | sample TA2KigOf40mmetaG_FD_155448 | JGI IMG/M metagenome (GOLD analysis project Ga0194133, IMG submission 155448) | Freshwater microbial communities from Lake Tanganyika, Tanzania - TA2015055 Kigoma Offshore 40m | ecosystem: Environmental > Aquatic > Freshwater > Lake | place: Tanzania: Lake...
TTTGAAAATGACTACGAATACGACGACGAAGAAGACGACGAGTAGAACTAGGAAGACACCAGCAAAATCTACTCCTCGCACTAAATCAATTAAAAAACTTCCTCCTAATCCTTTTATGAATGAGATCTTGGATCTTGTTCATGAACAAGAAATCGAAGAAAATAAGATTAAAGTACTTCAAGAGTATGCAAATGATGCCCTGAAGACTCTTCTGATTTGGAACTTTGATGAGAGTATCATTTCTCTTCTCCCTACTGGTGAAGTTCCTTATCAACCAAATGAAAGTCCTTTGGGAGTAGATCACTCTTCTCTCCGTAGAGATTATAAGAATTTCTATAATTTTGTGAAAGGTGGTAACGATTCTCTTTCCAAGATTCGTAGAGAAACAATCTTTATTCAGATTCTTGAATCTCTTCATCCAAATGAAGCTGAAGTTTTAATTCTCGTTAAGGATAAAAAACTAGAAGATAAATATGATATCTCATTTGATATTGTACAAAAAGCATATCCTGATATTGTGTGGGGTAATCGTTCGTGAGTGTAGTTGCGGAGAGAAAAATGGCAGAATCTAAAAAAGAAAAAACAAGATATCTGCCCCATGAATATGGATGTGAGATTCTCTTTGAAAGATCAACAATGGTTCAGGCAAAAGATTCATCACTTCCAAATGATGCATATCTTATTTGGTATAATGTGGATGGTGAAACTTTCTTAGATGTAACTCGTTGCAGAAAGAGAGTCGATTTATTTGATTTCTATTATGATAAGTATGGTCCAGGGTCAGTTCGTAAGATTGATTTTGGATACGGAAGAGTAAACCCAAAACTGTGGGGATATAAAGCACCAGAAAAAAAGAAAAAGAGATGAGTGAAGGATTTAGTGAAGAAAAGATTGAAGTATCAATCAATAAAGATGAAGTAAGAAGTCTTCTTAAGAAATATAAGAAGATTAAAAAGTACATGCGGTCTCCTATGTTCACTGTCAAGAAATTAGATGGAACTGAGAAGATTGTCAGTGAACTTTTGAGGGACCCTGAGGATGGGTAAGCATTATCTTTTAAATCTTTATGGATGTTCTTTTGTTCTTTTGGACGACGAGCGTTGTCTTATAGATTTACTAGAAAACGCTGCAGTTGCTAGTGGTGCTACAGTGGTTCAAACCATATCAAAAAAGTTTGAACCCCAAGGCGTCACTGTAATTTGCATGTTATCAGAAAGTCATATTAGTATTCACACTTGGCCTGAGGAAGGTAAAGCAGCAGTAGATGTTTATACCTGTGGCGATTGTAATCCTAAGATTGGATGTGATATTATCATTCAACAACTTTTTGCTCAGAATCATACTCTGAGTTATATTGAGCGTTAACTAAATACACTATATCTGGAGAATTCTATGCTCTCTACTCAATATCGTTTGCGCCTAGAAGCAATCTGCGAACGAATTGTCACAGGCGAATCCGTAGAGTTAAGTGAAATGATTTGGGCAGAAAAACTTGCTAAATCAAATCGTTCTGCTGCAACTATTCTAAGACAAGCAAGACGCCGTGCAGCTAATCCTGATATGCAGGAAGGTGGTCTTGATGACTTTATGAATGCATTGGATTTGGGAGACCCTGACCCATCAAATCATAGAACAGGATTCCGTGGAGCAGATGACATTATAGATTTCTTCAGTCAGGATAAACCTGAAGATTGGAGAACTAGAGATTAAATTGTATCATATTTTACAAACTTACTTGCATAACTATACTAACAGGTCTATAATGACCTTACGTTCATCCCTATGGGACGGAAGTAAGCCGACGCGGAACGGAACGTTCATTCGCTATTCGCAAATAGCGAACGCAAACGCCGACTGAAGGAACGCTCTTTAACCTAAAAAACTAAGGAGAACCCTAATGTCTAAAGTAGTATATCGTGGCATCGAGTATGATACTCAAAAGCGTCTTGAGTATCAACAACAAATGATGCAGCAACCCCAACAATACAACGAAACCTATCGTGGTGTTAAGTTTGTAAAAGAGGGACACAAATGAAAAAACTTAATGAACTTCAACTGATTAAAGATCAGAAGCAAAAAGAAGAGAGGCGTCGTAAAGCATCTCTTGCTACTCTAGTAGCAGCAAAATAAAATTTTGAGGGGGACTTGACTCCCCTCTTTTTTTTGCTTATAATTACCTTTGTGGAGGTTCATAAGATGGACAAAGAAAAACTAAAACTAATCATCAGGAATCTGGAGTCTCTTGTTGATTGCCTTAAATCAGAAGTTTATTCTGATACTGATTCCTACCTAAATTATGAGGACGTTGCTCCTCACCTTGCTGACTACGATGAAATCTTTGAGGACGATGATGGATACCCAGACTGAATTTGAGTTTATGAAACCAGAAGTAAAACTCATTAGTGTTACTCCAGATGCAGAAAAGCATATGGCTTACTGTGCACGAGTGAGTAATCCTGCAAATCAAGAGAATGAAAAGTTCTCTGGATTGCTCAAGTATTGTATTCAACATCAACACTGGAGTATCTTTGAGCAAGCAACGATGACTGTAGAGATTAATACTACTCGTGGAATTGCCGCTCAGATTTTGCGTCATAGGTCCTTCACATATCAAGAGTTTTCACAACGATATGCTGATACGAATCTTCTGAATAAGACCATTCCTCTTCCCGAACTTCGTCGTCAGGATGATAAGAATCGTCAGAACTCAATTGATGATATTCCTGATTATTTGAAACTGACTCTGACTGAAGACATTCGTATTCATTTTGAGCATGGTCTGAGACTCTATAACCGTCTTCTGGAGAAAGGTGTGGCAAAGGAGTGTGCAAGGTTTGTACTCCCCTTGGCAACCCCCACAAGACTCTACATGACCGGTTCAATAAGGTCATGGGTACATTATATTGATCTTCGTTCTTCGCATGGAACACAAAAGGAACACATGGAAATTGCAGAACTTGTTCGTTGCATCTTTACTTGCCAATTCCCTGCTGTATCTGAAGCACTTGGTTGGACTCGTGAAGGATGCTCTGAGTGTAATGATGCGCCATCTATTACTATCGAATAAATATCCCTATACATTATTCTTAACTATGCCAGTATATCCAGTTAAAAATTTAAAGACAGGTGAGACTCAAGAACTTGTCATGACAGTTGCTGTCTATGAGCAGTGGAGAAAAGATAATCCAGATTGGGACAAAGATTGGTCTCAAGGATGTGCTGGAGTTGGTGAGGTAGGTGAATGGCAAGAAAAGCTTGTCAAGAAAAATCCAGGATGGAATGAAGTTCTTCGTAAAGCTTCAAAAATGCCTGGTGCAACAGTAAAACCATTTAGTTGATTCATGGCACGTAAAAGAGCACCGAATCCTGTACCATTTGGAATGAGCAATAGACAGATGAAACGTAAGAAGCCAATTAATCTTGATATAATGAAGACGATTGAGCCTCTGACAGACAATCAAGAGACACTCTTCAAACAATATAAACTTGATCAGAATGTTGTAGCTTACGGTGCTGCTGGTACTGGTAAGACGTTCATCACACTCTATAATGCTCTACGTGATGTTCTTGATGAGAAGACTCCTTATGAGAAAATCTATCTTGTCCGTTCTCTTGTAGCTACTCGTGAGATTGGATTCTTACCTGGAGATCATGAGGACAAATCAAGTCTTTACCAGATTCCTTATAAGAACATGGTAAAGTACATGTTCGAAATGCCAGACGATTCCGCATTTGAAATGCTTTATGGAAATCTTAAAACTCAAGGCACGATTAGTTTTTGGAGTACTTCTTTTATTCGGGGAACTACTCTGGATAATGCTATCATTATCGTAGACGAATTCCAGAACTTGAACTTTCACGAACTTGATAGTATTATCACTCGTGTCGGTGAGAACTCTAAGATTATGTTCTGTGGTGATGCCACTCAGTCTGACCTTGTGAAAACAAACGAACGTAATGGTATTGTTGACTTCATGAGAATTCTGAGAGTGATGCCTTCGATGTCCATGATTGAGTTTGGTATAGAGGATATTGTTCGTTCAGGTTTGTGTAAGGAATATCTTGTTGCTAAAATGGAATTGAATCTCTGATGTTTAATCATGTTGAATTGAATCTTCCTTCTCTTGAGAGGGAAATGATTGATGGAGTTCGTTATTATAAAGTAGGTGATAAAGATGAACTACAAAAGTTTGTTTCTATCACCTCGGTAATTAGTCATTTTAATAAAGAAAAGTTTGCCTCTTGGAGACAGAGAGTTGGAAATGAAGAGGCAGATAAAATTACTCGAAAGGCAACGAGTCGTGGAACAGATCTTCATACACTTGTTGAGGATTACTTACATAATCGGAATTTATCCGATGTTCAACCTATTTCAGAACATCTCTTTAAGATTGCCAAACCCACTCTCAATCGTATAAATAACATCTATACCCTTGAAGGTTCTCTTTATAGTCAATACTTAGGTGTTGCTGGTACTGTAGACTGTATTGCTGAGTTTGATGGAGAACTATCAATCATCGATTTTAAAACTTCCAAACAACCAAAACCTAGGGATTGGATTGATGGATACTTCGTTCAGTGTTGTGCATATGCATGTATGCTTCATGAACTTACAGGACTGTCTGTAAAGAAGTTTGTGATTATCATGACCTGTGAGAATGGAGAAGTAGAAGTCTACGAAGAATACGACAAAACAAAATACATCAGACTGCTTACACAATACATCAAGAAATTTGTTAACGATAAACTCGAACAGGTTTCTTGACTTTATAGTTTTATGTGTTAGAATGAACAAAAGTTGAGGAAAAAGATTGTACATCACTGTGTTAGGTCAAATGGAGAATGAATTAGAAAAAGCATTAGAGAATAAGTTTTTCTGTCCTTCTCGATTTGCCCAAGAGATCGAGAATCTTGTACAACATAATGAGGATATGAGTTATATTGATGCTATCGTTCACTTTTGTGAGAAGAATAGTATCGATGTTGAGTCTGTTCCGAAACTTATTTCCAAACCACTAAAAGAAAAGATTAAGTATGAGGCTATGGAGTTGAACTTCCTTAAGAAGACCTCCCGTGCCAGATTGGTCTTTTAATTCCATTTTAGGGGGAAAAATTTTCCCGGTAAAAATCCCTATATTACTTTTTTTGAATGGTGCCTTTTGATACTTATAAGACTTACCTTGCCCTGAAGAGTCACTTTACGAAAGACTCTTACGATTATCACAAGTATCAAGGTAAAAGTCGAGCATCTCTTCAGTCCTTTTACAAGAGGAAGGATCGTTATTGGTTTGAAAAACTATCACGTCAGAAAGAAGACAAAGAAGTGATAGATTTTTTCGTAGCAAACTTTGTAAGTTGTACTGATCCTCAAAATGCTTGGATTGGAGATATGATTAAAGAAGGAGAATCACGATATAAGTCCTGGCAAAAAAGAATACAATCTTTATCCTACTTGTTTAAAGAAGAATCTGAACAATTATTTGAAGATAAATTTGAAGAAGTTTTTGACTGTTCTAAGGGTCATCCGCCCCTTTTAAAGATGTTCCTGGTCGGGAAAATTAGTATAGAAACACTAGTCATCTATGATAGAATATTCCTGTTCGGGAAAGATTTTGATAACAAACTAAAAGATCCTGTGTGGGAAACCGTAAGTTTAAAAATGAAAAAATATTCTCCGTTCCTACATATAGATGTATTCCATTATAAGAAAATACTCAAGCAGATTGTTGGAGGAACATGAGTTTTTTTGATTCAGATCTTGTTCGTGCTGAGATGGCCGAAATCTCAACATTACAAGAAGATGTATACAGAAATGTATTTGAATTTCCTCGTATGAATAAAGAGGAAAAGTTGTTTCATGTTTCTCTTCTGGAAAAACTGTTAAACAAACAACAGATTCTTTATACTCGTTTGAAACTTTCTGATGATCCTGAGGCAATTAAGATGAAAGAAAGAATCAAAGAGTCTGCTCAGATGATGGGTCTCCCTCCTCATGTTGATATGAATGTCATTTTTAACAACATGACACAACTGCTGGAGACCATGAAGGAACGTATTGACAAGACAGGTTCCGACCTGTAGACTGATGGGGTACACAAAGGCCAAATCCAAACAATCCGAGGTATACAAATGTCTTTTGAAAATCTAAAAAAACAATCCAAACTTGGTTCTCTCACTGAGAAACTGGTGAAGGAAGTAGAAAAAATGAACACTGGTTCTGGTGGTGCTGATGAACGTTTCTGGAAACCAGAAATGGATAAGACTGGTGTTGGTTCTGCCATTATCCGTTTCCTTCCTGCACCCGAAGGTGAAGAACTCCCCTGGGTTAAGATGTATGCACATGCCTTCCAAGGTAACGGTGGTTGGTACATTGAGAACTCTCTGACTACTATTGGTCAGAAGGATCCTGTGTCTGAACACAATCGTGAACTCTGGAACAGTGGTAGTGAGAAGGATAAGGAAACTGTCCGTAAGCAAAAGCGTAAACTGTCGTACTTTGCAAACATCTACGTTGTAAAGGATCCTGCTCACCCTGAGAATGAAGGTAAAGTCTTCCTGTTCAAGTTCGGTAAGAAGATCTTTGATAAGATCCTGAATGCGATGCAACCCGAATTTGAAGATGAAGAACCTATCAATCCTTTTGATTTCTGGGGTGGAGCAAACTTCCGTCTGAAGATCCGTAAGGTTGAAGGTTATTGGAACTATGATAAGTCCGAGTTTGATTCTCCCTCAGCACTGTTGGACGATGACGATGCACTGGAATCATTGTGGAAGAAAGAGTATTCTCTCTCTGCTATCGTTGCTCCTGATCAGTTCAAGTCCTATGAGGATCTTGAGAAGCGTCTGAAGTATGTTCTGGGTCAGAAGTCTGCTCGTGCTGCTGTTCAAGAGCAGGAAGATGAGTATGAGTCTTACACTCAAACTCCTTCTAAGGAAGAGAGTGTGATTGCTGAACTGGAGCAATCTTTTGCTCGCAGCAAGTCTCCTTCACTTCCCAAGATTGAAACTTCTGATGAGGATGAAGATGATGCATTGAGTTATTTCCAGAGGTTGGCAGAAGACTGATTACTCAAACAGTCTAATATTTTCTCCTCTCTTTAAGGTGGCATTCACATACTGACTGCCACCTTTTTTATATGGCATAATATCATCAAGATCATTAAAGATTACATTTAAATACTGTGGTTTAAGAGTAAATATATTTCTTTTATTTTCTTCTATTTGAAGTTCATATTCGTGGTTAGTGACACTGGTTACAAATGAAGTTGAAGGAACATACACCGAGTATCCAAGACCATCATCCCAATACTCATAGTAATAAGAGTTTGCTGTAACCGTAGAAGTTTCTGAAACTAAGAATAGTGCCTCTTCTTTTCTAGGATCTGATAACGTTGGTGATGCAATATTGGGAACAACAGGAAGTTCATATCTAAAACCAGTTACAACATTTCCACTTTGGGCAAGTATTTCTGTTACAACGTGTCTTCCATTATACACATTCTCTGTTACATTATTGATTGCAACTTCATTACCAATTTCTAAACCAGGAATACCATTAACAAGATAAACAGTCACGGTTCTTGAAGGATTTACAGAGTCTCCTGAGGAGATAACAGCGATTTGAGAATTTACAATCTCTACAAAGTTTCCATTTGTTTTCCAAGTAGGAGAAATTCTGAGTCCACTTCTCAGAACTATTCTACCAATAGAATCTCTGACTTCTTCGGTTTCATAATGATGGATACCAGAGTAAAGATTTTCATATGATCCATATTTTTGAAGCATTACTTCATCAAATGTTCCTTGTGTCATAGGCCATTCTGATTGGATATTCAGAATGTTGTTGGAAAGAAGAACTACCCAATCAAGAGTTGAATCGTTATAAAGTTTATAAGCTACATTATCTGGTCTTTCATCACCGATGATCTTATACTTGGTGAAGAAGTTAAGATTTTCAAAGATATCTTCCCTTAACTTTCCTTTTTTGAAAAGATTCTTTACCTCAATGTAATCCGAAATATTTTGTTCCCCAGAAACTCTGCTGACGTATTCAAAGTTAGGAACTTGTCTGAAGTAAGGTCTTGTCATTTTTAGAATCCGATTGGGTGATTATCTTTGTAATCCACATCATAAACGGGTTCAATTTCTCGGAATGAAAGTTGCATAAAATATGAAACCATTGTACCATCCTCATACGTCATATATGTTCCTTGAGGAGTATAATTAACATAACATCCTAACAAAGCACATTCTTTTATTTTATTCAATCCCTGTTCTCCAGCTCCTTGATATTTTATCAAAAATGTATTAGGAGCTTTTAAAAATAAATTATCTTGTTGACGTTTTGGCGCCATATTTTGTTTAAAGAATTTTATAATAGACTTTACTTGGACGGATTCTTTTTTACTCCTTGGTGACATTTTGATGTTGAAAGAAAATTCTCTAAGTCCAGGCCCTGTAAAAAGAAGTTCTATATTTGGATTTAAAATTCCCCCAGTTCTTCCCTGTAAATTTGGTATATTAATAACTTTTTCAGCTAAAAGAGCTAGCATAGAGTCTTGACTCGTTTTATTTGTAAATTCTGTTATAGATTTAGAAATACTTTCTTCAAAGTTTCCTACTGTTCCTTTAACTACATTAGTGGCAAAATTTAAAGCTTTTCTTGTTATTTCATCAAGCGAACCTTGTTCCCAACCGACAACATTACTATCGCTAATTTGAGACTGTATTGGTAATGTTACTGTTCCTTTTGTGGATCTTTGACTATTGCGTGCGGCAGCAACTCTTCCGGTTCCACCTCCTGTTGGGCTTAAACCTGGAGGGATATATTCAACAGCTGTGAATACTATAGTATCTTGATCAGGTGTCATATCCTTTGGATATCTTAAATCTTGACTTTGTGATTGTTGTTGTTCTTCTGTGTTTGGATTTGTTGGTGTAGAACCTCCTGGTGCTCCAGGTTGATTTGGATCAGGTTGAGAGTTAGTTTGTCCGTTTGCTTGAAGAATAGAATTGCTGATTGTGCGATTATAACCTTGAGAATTTTGTGCTAAGTTTCTTTGAAATTCTTGTGAAGAAAATGCAGATGCTTCTAATACTGTATTTCCATTTTCTACAAAGTAGTCAGCATAAATTGTTCTGGTTCCATCGTCATTTATGCGATAGACCTCTCCACTTTGATTAGTAACAGTTACTGTAACATATCTTCCCTGAGTATTAGGTAAACTGTAGGGTCTAGATTCTGCCATTAGAAATCCTCCCCAATTACAAGAGGATTAAGTATCTCAATTTTTTGTAGAGTATGAGACATTATAGACTTTTTTATCTATTTAGTTCTGATTTTGCCATAAGGTAAAGAACGAAGATAATCGATCTCATCTGGTTGGACAAGATGGCAAGCACCTACAACTTCTTGCCATGTATAGTTTCTCATCATTCCCCAATGATAATTAAATCCTCTAAATCCCCATCGTTCTATTTCAGTTACGGCAACTAAAGGATGTTCATCATATCGAATACCTTCAGTTTTTGGATAGTATATGAATGTGTAGTAGTTTCCAGGATCTGGAACATATTCAATTTCTCTGAATATTTCAAGAATGTTCATCATAATAATGTCAGCATCTTCAGAACCATCTAGTTTTTTCTTGAGAAGTTCTATTCTTGACATTATCTGATACCTAGATTATCTTCTGTAATTATCTTAAATTCAATCATTCTATCCTTACACCATTCTTGAGCTGCTTTCCACTTAGCTTCATTCATGGCATAAGTTTTCACTTCGTTGATATAAGTTTTTGTTCTCTTCTTACTTGTTTGAACAGGAGGCATGGTTTGCCTTTTTGGTTTTACTTCAATCACATACTTTTTAATTTCACCAGACTGTTCACGAACCTTGATAATAAAGTCTGGGAAATATCTTCTGACTCTACTAGTGGTTGGATCAAAGTATGGAATGAAGAACTCTTCTGATCCCCATTCCAATACACTTTCACTTAAGTCACACCACCGACAAAATTTTCTTTCCCAACTACTACGACAAATAATATTATTGGGATCACCTTTATACTTGTTTGGATACTCAGGTTTATAACGACTCTTTATGCTTTCTGCCATTATACATAATATATCGGGTCAAATAGTATTTATAGATGCCTGCTCCAAAGCCACAACCTGTAAAGATGTTTCAGGTAAAGGAAAAGTTACTTCGACCTGCTTTAACTTCAACGTTTCAATGTAATATTCCCCCAACAGGTATTGGTGAAATAGATCAATTTCATGATACAGAATTGCTTTCATTATCTTGTTATGAAACTGCCCTACCAGGATCTTCTTTGTTTACCAATGAAGTTACGGATGATTTTACTGGTATTACTGAGAGATTTGCTTACAGAAAAGCTTATGATCAGACAATTGATTTAAATTTTTATGTTGATCATAGAGATTCTCAAGGATATAAAATAATTTTATTTTTTGAATCCTGGATAAGATATATTACAAATGATACTCAGGAAGATCTTGGTGGATTTTTTTACAGAGTAAAGTATCCTAATGAATATAAAAAAGTAATTTATCTTACAAAATTTGAAAGAGACTTCAAAGGAGATTTATTAGAGTATAAATTTATTAATGCATATCCAATTGCGATGAGTTCGATGCCAGTCTCCTATCAAAATTCTGATATCTTGAGATGTCGAGTTTCATTTAACTATGATCGATATATTTTTACTACTGGACAACAATCGATTGAAACTGAACCAAAACCATCAACACCTAATGGTGTACCAAACCCAGCATTTCCTTCAGAGATTCCTCCAACTTATGGAGATCCTCAAATAGGATTGGATGAAAATAGTAAAATCGGACAAACTGTAATTGAAAATCCATTGTATAATAAGTCAGCTGGATCTGGGGCTTTATTTTAGACAATAAATAATCGTACTGAAAACACTATAGGATATTATGCCTTTACCTAAGATTTCGACGCCAACTTATGAACTTGAGTTGCCATCTACAGGAAAACCAATCAAGTATCGACCTTTTCTTGTAAGAGAAGAAAAGCTTTTAGTTCTTGCAATGGAATCTGAAGATCCTAAACAGATTACCACTGCTATTAAAACAGTTATCAAAAATTGTATAGAAACGAGAGGAATTAAAGTAGAAACACTTCCCACTTTTGATATTGAATATCTTTTCCTCAATATTAGATGTAAATCAGTTGGAGAAGAAGTTGAATTAAATATTATTTGTCAAGACGATGGAGTTACTACTGTTCCTGTTAAAATTCTTTTAGATGACATTCAAGTAATAAAAAATCCAGATCATAGTAATAAAATTAAACTAGATGATTCTTTGGTGATGGAAATGAAATATCCATCATTAGATCAGTTTATCAAGAGTAATTTTGATTTTAATACTGATAATGCAATGGATCAATCATTTGACTTGATTGCTTCTTGTATTGATAAAATTTATAATGAAGAGGAAGTTTGGAGCTCTTCGGATGTTACTAAAAAGGAACTTGAAGAATTTCTCGAACAGATGAACTCAAGCCAGTTCAAACAAATTGAGAAGTTTTTTGAAACGATGCCAAAACTCTCTCATACTATTCATGTAAAGAATCCAAATACTGGTGTAGAAAATGAGATTATATTGGAGGGACTCTCAAGTTTTTTCGCATAGGTATGGTCCACATGGACCTTGAGAACTACTTCAAACTTAATTTTGCGTTAATGCAGTATCATAAATATTCATTAACGGAGATTGAAAATATGATACCTTGGGAGAGAGATATCTATGTCGGACTCCTTAAGGATCATCTGGAAGAAGAAGAACTCAAACACAAGTTGCAACAAGGGATAACATGAACCCAGTATCCGAACAAATTGATGAAAGGATTTTAAGGCTACTGGGTCTTGAGGACGTTTTTGACTTAGATTATGATACCTATATGACTCTCCTTCGGGAGGCTATGATTAAAGGTGCAAATAAGTTACCTCAAGAAGAACTTGCACTTCTTGCAAATGAAAGAAAAAGAATAAGGGGAATTGAAGGAAGATTTAAACCAGAACCCAAAAAGATAACTGTAGATAGTCTTGGTGGTGTTGGTAATATTGTATCTAAAAAATTATCTTTACCTGGTGCTGGTCTCTTAGCATTATCTCAAAAAACCGCAGAATTACGACAACAAGTTACTGAAGTTCCACAACAACAAGTTGTACAGCAACCTATACCTCAAGATCAATTTGTTGAATTAAATAAAACACTTTCTTCAATACTTGAGACTGTAAATAATCTTTATGAACTTGAGATAAAAAAAGCTGGTGAAGCTGCTCTTGATCAAGAAAAGAAATCTAGAAGAATTAAAGAAGAGTCTTCAGAAAGTAAATCTAATATAGTTCAAAAAGCTTCTGATACTTTTAATAAAATTGTTGCACCATTTCAGAATATTTTAGATAAAATATTTGGATTTATTAAATTTATTTTTCTTGGTAAAATATTTTTACAATTAGTTGAGTGGTTAAAGGATCCAAGTAATGTTGAAAAAATACAATCTCTTGGTAGATTCCTAAAAGATTTTTGGCCTCTTTTGCTTGCACTCTATATTAGACCTCTTAGGGGATTTATTTTTAAACTTACAGGAAGTCTTTTACAATTTAGTGCTAGATTGGCTTCTAAAGCTCTTGGGCCTATCTTTAGTAAAGCTGGAGGAGTTCTTTCTAGATTTGCTGGAAGATTTGGATTGAAAGGAGCATCTAGAGTTATTCCTGGAGTTCAAACTGCAGTTGGTCTTGGATTGGCTGGAGTTAGAGCAGTTCAAGGTGATTTTGGTGGAGCTGCTTTAGCTGCTGGATCTGCTATTCCTGGACCAATTGGTTTGGGATTTTTGGGAGCTGATGTTGGTAGAAGTATGGCGGGATATGCCTCTGGTGGTTTAGTGTCTGGTCCAAAAGGAATTGATAAAGTTCCAGCCATGTTGACTGAGGGTGAAGTAGTAATCAATAAAGAAACTGTAAATGCAATCGGGGCTGAAGTATTCTTAACATTGAATAGACTTTATGGAGGTCCCGATGCCAATCAACCCAAAATGATGAAATTCAACACAGGTGGTCTAGTTGGAAAACAAAATTCTCTTATAAACCAAAAAGCACTTCATATTTACAATAGACTAATATCTGGTGGACTTACTTCAACTGCTGCAATGGGTATTGTATCTAATATTGGAGTAGAAACTGGGTATACTTATGATCCATCTACTATGCAACAAGATGGAGGGCCAGGAAGAGGATTAGTTCAATGGGAACAAGGTGGAAGATATGATACTGATAATATTAATTTGGTATCTTTTGCTAAATCTAGAAGAAAGCCATGGAATGATTTAAATACTCAGATTGATTTCATTCTTCATGAATTAAATAATCATCCAGAATATAGAGAAGTAAAATATATTATTAACACCGCAAAAACAGTTCAAGAAGCTACTGAAGCATTCCTTACAAGGTATGAAAAGGCTGGAGTTGCTCATTTAGACAGAAGATATAGTGTTGGTGAACAACTAGAACAAGTTATACGGAAACCAAAACCAAAGAAGGAAGAAACCCAACCTGCCAAATCCAAGCCAACGAAGCAAGAAAGATGGGCAATAGACCCTCGTGGTTGGTTTGGAATGAAGGGTGGTGGAATGATCAGAGATCATACTGGAATAGAGATTGATAATCCTCCAAATGCTAGTGATACTCAAGGAATAGCAGTTCAACCAGGAGAATATATTCTTCCTAAGGGAACTGTTGATTTACTTGGTAAAAATTTGATAGATCAGTTAGTCGCTAAAACTGATTCAGATTCCAATCCTTCTAAATTAATTGATAAACCAAAAATAGATAGATATACTCCTACCCCTCTTCCTAAAGTTGGAACTGGTGGTATGATGACATTACCCCCACAAGTAATTTCTGGTGGTCAACAGTATTCATCTGAAGGTAAGGGAAGTGTGGCTCCTGGTATGTCGGCAGAGTCGCCAAATGGATCTGAGGTTAGGTCAATTAACGCTAATATCTATGGTATAGGATAATGGCAGTAGAATCACCAAATAAACCAACACTATCTCCTATTAAATTTTTTAATAGAACTGCAAAAATTAATCAGGAAGGATCTGTAGTAGCTAAAGAAAAATTAACACAAATTGATGGATCTCTAAAAAAGATCTTATCAATCAGACAAAGAAGTGTTAGTACAACGAAAATAGAGGAAGAAAAAAATCAAAGACAGGAAAAGGAAAATAAAATTGAGGCTGGTAAATTTATTGTGAGAGGTGTTGGTAAATTAGCTAATGCAATTCCTGGAAGAAATACGATTCAAAAGTTTTTAATTTTTATGGCTTTTGGATGGTTATACAATACCTTTTCAAAGTATTTTGGTGAACTGAGTGGACCACTTTCAAATATTGTAATGGGGTCAGTAAAAGTTATTGATGCTTTTTCAAAAATTGCTTTTGGAATTTTTGATGGGTTTGTGACTTTTATTGACATAGGATATAAAACTTGGGATGTAATTCGTGGTACAGGAGATTCTCAAAAACTTCAAAGTGCTTTGAATAATGTTCTCTTAGATATTGATTCTTTCTTTGGAGGTGTATTAAGTTTACTTGGAATTGTTGAACAACCTCCCGAACAACAAGCTCAACCTGGTGCATTACCTGGAGCTCCCGGTGCACCTGGAGGACAAAAAACTTCACCTTCAACTGGAACTCTTTCCAAACTTCCACAACAACCAGGTCAAGGATCTCAACCATCTACTCTTCAAGCACCTCCATCACAAGTAAGCGGAGGTATTATTCCTTCTCAAGGAGTAATTACAAGCACTTATGGTTCTCAAGAAAGGTTTAGACCAAAACCTCATACGGGTATAGACTATGGTTATCCTGAAGGAACTAAAATTTCTTTGATAAAAAGTGGTGAAGTAGTTGAAGCAGCTATGGGAGATAATGGTGGATATGGTAATTTTATATTAGTAAAACATAATGATGGAACATATTCCATGTTCAATCATCTTCAAGACATATATGTTAAGAAGGGCCAAAAGATAAGTGCAAGCGCAGGAAATGCTCCAGTTATTGGAACAATAGGAAATACTGGATTTTCTACTGGACCTCACTTAGATTTTAAAGTTGCAACTAAATGGGACGGATGGAATCCAGGTGGATTCATAGATCCAAGACCTCATCAAGATAGTGTTTTTAGAATTGGTGGAGATGTTAAGGTTAAACCTTCCGAACAGGTTAAACAACTTGCTAAAGAAAAAGGTAAAGAGGGTTTTGTTACCGTTGATGAAAAAGGTAATAGAAAATTCACTCCAAAGAAATGGACAAAGGAAGAAACTGAAAGATATGCTAGAGTTTCTGGTGAACAACAAGATTTATTAAAATCAAATCCATCTAGCTCAACTAGATATGGCACACCATCACAAAAAGCTGCTTTGGACACAATTGCTTTTGCTGAAGGTAATACTGGATACAGCACTTGGGCAGGATATCAAAAACATGGTCCTGATGATTTAACTGGATTGACTATCAGACAGATACATGATTTACAGACAAGTTTTATCAGCTCTGGTAAAGTTAAGGTCACTGGATCAGCCGTTGTAGGTAGATATCAATTTTTAAATCCACTCAATCAAGCTAGAGCTGCTGGATTGAACCCAGAAGTTGATAAATTTAGTCCAGCTAATCAAGATAAAATGGCTATTCATATTTTGAATACTTTAGGTGTTACTGATGAAAGGTTAAGAAAAGAGGGAATAAGTGTTGGTGTGGCTGATAAAATAGCCACTCAGTGGGCTTCATTTCCATATTCGCCCAAAGGTGGAAAAAGTTATTATGGTCAAGGATACAAAGATTTGGGAAAGCTTCAACAAGTTTATGGAACTAAATTAAATCAAAATTCTCAACAATCTTCAGCAAAATCTACACCAACATCTCAATCTGCAGATAAAGCTGCTCAAGAATATGCAGCTTCTAAAGGTAAATATTATTCAAGTACAACTGGAAAAACTTATGGAAGTTACGCTGAAGCTTTAAAAGATCCTGAAGTTCAAAAAGGATTAACTCCAAAGAGATGGGCAACGGATCCTCGTGGTTGGTTTGGAATGAAGGGAGGTGGTGAAGTTCCTCCAATAGAAAAACCAGAAAAGAAAAATACATCATCAGTTTCATCATATCCATCATACTCAGAAAGTGGAACTATGATGATAATTCAACCAATAATTATTGAAAAACCAGTTCCTATGTCTATGAACAGAAGTAAAACTTCATTTCCAGTAATTGGTGGAGTAAATAGTAGTGGTATGAATAATTTCAGAGGATAAGATTAAATGCCAGCAGCAAATATTGCAGCACAAGCAGGAGAATCTAAAATAAGTTTATTTGAGATTACCTCAAACTATTCTGGAAGTTTAGAAATTCCATCGGAGAGTATTTATGAGTTAAATTATTATGAGAGTATTTTGGATAATACTGTTAGGGTGACTTCAACTATTGTAGATGCTGGTGGCAAAGATTTTTCTTTATTTGAAGATGGTAGTATTAATCTAACAGTTGGTGAAAAAGTTCAACTCAGGATGAATGATGGTTATGGATTTTCTTTGGACTTTACTGGAGACAAACAACTAAGGATTGATAAAACAAGAGCTATTGAGGAAAGTACAAATAAGATGGCTTTCACAATCGACTTATTCTCAAAAGAGTCAATTAATAATGAGTTAGAACAATATAGAGTAAGACAAAGATTTGATGGAAAGATATCTGATTCAGTAGAGAAGATACTTACTGAAGTTTTAAAGACGGAAAAAGAAGTAGATATTGATCCTACATTGAATAATTTGAGTTTTATTGGAACTGGGCTCAGGCCGTTAGGACTACCTCTTTACAAGTGTGCTTGGTTAGGTGCGAGATCAGTTCCTGACATTAAAGATGCAAAAGGAAACTTTGCAGGATTTTTCTTTTATGAAACTTATGAAGGATTTAAATTTAAATCAATTGATAAACTTTTTATCGATCAAGAACCGAAAAGGAAATTAGTTTTTACAAACTCTATTGGGGAAGTTCCTCCAGGATATGATGCAAAAATATTAGATTTTAGTTTTGATAATTCATTTGATATGAAGAGTGCATTAACAACTGGATCACAAACAGCTGCTAAAATGAAAGCAGTTAACTCTTATGAAAGTTCATACAGAGAAAATCCTTTTGAATCATCTAATCAGTTTAATGAAGATAATACTGGAGGAAAAGAGCAACCAAAAATTGCCTCAGATCTCAAAGTTCAAGAACAAGTATCAATGATATCTTATAAATGGGATGATCCTGGATTTATTGTTGCTGGTAAAAATTTGAAAGAACAACTTCCTAAGTCAACTTTTGTTAATTATAATAATGATGAGATTCTAAGACAATCTTATATGAGATATAATAATCTTTTCTCTGTCAAGATGTCTCTTACTATTGCTGGTGATATGAGTTTAAGAGCTGGTGATTTGGTTCATTGTGACTTTGCTGAAATTTCAAACAAACAAGAAAAGACTTATAGTTCTAAGAAAAGTGGTATATATATGATAGTAGATGTGTGTCACCGAATAACAAGAACAGGATGTCACACTAGGCTTAACTTGGTGAGAGAATCAATCGGCCGTAAATCTTTTAAGTAAAATGACAGATAGATCACTCCAACAACATATTAATGACGACAAGGATCAACTCGATGATCCCAATACCAGTGGGCAACGTCGTCGTCATTTAGAGGATGAAGTAGAACACCTCGAAAGATATCAAGCAAATCATCCCGATACTGATCATGATCCTACTGGATTTGAAATGTATTGTGATGAGAATCCAGACGCTCTTGAATGTAGAGTTTACGATAGCTGATGAATCAATACTCTGGAAACTTTGACTTATCAACCGTATCTGCTTTACCTAGATGGTTTGGTAGAGTAGTTTCCAGTGTTTCCTGGCAAGATAATATTGAAGCAGCACATTTTGATCCAGAAAACCAAAAAGGTTGGGGATATCGATATCGTGTTAGATATTTTGGTTTACATTCTGGAAATACTTTAGAACTTCCAGATGATCAGTTACCAATGGCAAACGTTGTCATGCCAGTAACATCTGGTTCTGGTCTAGGTGGATTCATAGATACACCATCACTTTCCGCTGGAACTATTGTTACTGGATTTTTTCTAGATGGAATGGCAGGACAAGAACCTTACATTGATGGAATTCTAATCAATTCAAATAATGCCGTACAGAAGTCTCAACCAAAAGATGAGACTGGAGGACTTCAACTTTTTAATGATACATATAAAGGAACCAACCCTCAGACTGGATCATTTGTACCTGACTTTCTTCAGGCAATTAAACCTATCGAAAGACCTTCAGGTGCAAGCACTCAATATAGAATAGCACAACAAACACCATTAACTATTGATGAACTTAGACAAAGAACAGCAGCAAGAGAAGCAGCAGGACCACAAGTTGGTGATATAGTAACAGATCAAGAAACTCTGAATCTTATAGAGCAGGAAAGACAAATTGGAAGAACAGGAACTTTATAAAGAAATAATGATATGTCAGTAATCACAGCAGGGTCACCATCAACTACTTCTATTCTTCAATCGGCTATTGATAAGTCAAGATCTGTAGATTTTGATAAAATTACAAAAGCTGCATGGGAACAAAAATTAGATCTTGAAAAAGTTTTGGATGTGCAAAGTCCATGCAAATCTGATAATAGTGACATGAAAGGAATTCAACGTGTCATTAAAAATCTTCAGAATGATCTTGAAAAAATTAAAAGATTTTCAAATGTAAATTCTGCTTTTGATGCGTTGACTAATGAAAATGTTGAACCTTGGAAGTCTATTAAGAAAGTTATCAATTTTTCTGCAACTGACATTGCTGGTTATGTAAAAAATATTATGGGACGTGTTCGTGGGTGGGTCATGAATACGATTCAAAATCAAGTTAAAAAGACGTTACCTTTTCTTTTTCCAGGAGAAATGCCATCTTTCTTGGATAAATTGGGTAAAGGTTTGAATGGTCTCTCTTGTGCTTTTGCTAAAATCATTCGTGGATTAGCAAAGACCGTTGGTAATCTTCTACTCCAAATGCTTGATAAATTTATCAATGGTCCTATGTGCTTGGCTGAAAATTTTATTAGCAATCTTTTAAATCAAATTCTTGGACCAATTGAATCTGCAATAGGATCTGTTCTTGGAATAATTGGTGGAGCTCTATCACAAGTTGCAGGACTTGCAAATAGTTTATTCAATGCACTAGATTTTATTACTGGTATTCTTAATTTCTTTAAGTGTGATGATGATAAAGCTTGTCCATCTGTCCAAGAGATAACTCTTTCTGGAGCAGGACAAAACAATCCCCAAGGTGGTGATCCTGTTGGACCAAGTGCAGGAACTCAACCTACACCATCAGATGAAGGTGGATCTCAATCTGGTCAATATTCTTCAGGTGTTTCTCAAGGAAGTGCTAATGCTGCTCAAGATGTTAGAACATCTACTTCAGATAATACTGGCATTGATCAATCACTGGCAGATTCAAAAGCAAAGATTCCACCTGGTAAAGATGATCTAACTCTATTCTAATATGGCAGATCAATTTAGAGATTCCTGTGTAGACAGGCAAAATAAAAATAGAAAATCGTTTAGAAGAAATCCCGTTGATCCTATTCGCGTATCTTTTTATGATAAAGATGGGACAAGGATTAATGATGTGACTCGTAGTGAAGCAAATTGTATTGCAAAGATAAACCCTCAACAACAATTTTTCTACCAAGATGGTAATGGATATCAAAGAGAATTATTGATCAGTCAAGTAAATTCTCTTTCCCTTATTGATGCTCTTCCAAATGCTCCAGGTTGTCCAACAGATCCTCAACTCTGTGGTCCTCCAAGAGTTCAATTTTTTGGTGGAATGGGTATGGGAGCAATGGCAAATGCTGTCATTAGTCCTAACTCAGGATCAATTATTGGATTTGATATTGTCAATCCTGGATTCAATTATCTTACTCCACCTTTTGCAAATCTTGTCGATGAATGTGGATATGGATCAGGTGGAACTTTAAGAGTTCAAACTAGACCTTATAGTGGAAATGATTCACAAAAAGGAGGATTGGAAGTTAAAAATATTGTAGTAACTGCTCCCGGTGATGGTTATCTTCCTGCACCTAATGGAGCACTGGGTGGAAATGGTAGAGTGTGGGCAGATGTTGGTGAAGGATATGTAGAAACTGATGATGGTAGTTTTTATGTTGTTCCTAATGGATTGGAACCACCCGATCTTCCTCCAGGAGATACGTTTTACCCTCCAACACCAGATCCATTTCCAAATTTACCACCACAATTAGATCCCGTAACTTCACTCCCAATCCCACCAATTCCTGAAAATATACCAACATATCCGGGAGTTACTGAAATTGAAGAAGTTGTTGTAGACAATCCTGGATTTGGATATGAACCTGGAGATACTTTAGAAGTTGTCCCTGACAATGGAGCTGTTCTAGAACCTGTTATAAATGATAGGGGGGAGATTGCTCAAGTAAGAGTTGTAAATCCTGGTATTGGTTTTATTGATCTTCCTGAAATTATTATAAATTCTCCCAGAGGTTTTAATGCAAAACTCATTCCTGTTCTTAAAGTAACCGCAATAGCAGATCTTCCCGATCCTGGAGTTATTCCTGCAGGAACTCGATTAGTGTCTATTGTGGACTGTGTAGGAAAAATATTACCACAATCTCAATTTGATATAGTACCAAGATAAAATGGCAAAATCTAAAAACTACGAAACAAAAAGAACAGGAACAAAGGATGGACAAATATCCTTTGGACATATTCATGGAGATCAAGTAAAGTCCTCAATTATGCTTCAGGGACAAGAATCTCTGGAATATATTTCTATTGATCAGACAGAACCAAGAAAAAGGTGGATGACATCTAGGTGTCGTGGTAGATATCAAGTTAAGTGTGGAGATGATATTCCAAAAGATCAAGTTGGAATGTGGTTTAATGCTGACCGCAGTGATATTTTAATTCAAACTAAGGGTAGATTGCGATTAGAAGCAGAAAACATTGACTTGATTGCTCGTGGTTCAGATGCATCTAAAGGTGTTATTAATATCATATCTAATGAAAGTGTAAATGTAGAAACTAAGAAGTTTACCGCAAACACGAGTGAATCTATCAGTCTATATACTGATGGTGAAATGCAACAGGCAGCGGTAAATATTATGAAAATTTATAGTGGTAGTATTCAAAAAATGACATCTATGAGTGCTATCAAAGGTCCATCTCTTCCAATTCTTAAAAACTTAGTACAGTTAACAACACCATTCCCATTATAATCTATGTCAAGTTCAAGTGATTTTGAGTTGATTCATGGTCAACTTCATGTAACAAAAGATCCATCTAAACCAGAAATTTTAGGTAGAGGTCCATTATCAATTCATGGTGCTACATATCAGCAAGGTCCAAACTTGCAAGGAGAGGATCAGGCATTTCCAAACATCTGGGCAACTACGATGATTGGTCCATTGGATAATAGTGATTCTCCTCCACCAATTATTCCTGGTGCATTATTTTATTGTGGAAGACCTGTAAATCATTCTCCATATTCTTTAGCAGTTTTGGGTGATGCTGCAATTTTTGATAATTTAGATGTGAATGAAAGCATTCTTGCTGGTGGAGAAATTAAATCAAGTTTGAATATTAAAGCACAAGGATCTGTAGAATCTCATTGTGGTGCTCATAAATTACATAAAAAAAAGAACTTTGATATTCCTCACCCCACAAAAGAAGGTTGGAGACTTACTCATACTTGCGTAGAGGGTCCAGAGGCAGCTGTTTATATTCGTGGTAGAGTTAGAAATACAACAGAAATTCTTCTCCCAGAATACTGGAAAGGATTGGTTGATATTGATACCATTACAGTAAACTTAACATCAATAGGTGCTCATCAAGACATCATCGTGAAACGGTGGGATGATGAAAAAGTTTATCTCCAGTCTCGTGGAGGTATGCCAATTAATTGTTTCTATCATATTATGGCTGAAAGAATTGATACAGAAAGACTTATTCCCGAATATGAAGGATCGATTGAAGATTATCCTGGAGATAATTCTCAGAGATCTATTGCAGGTTATCATTACGACAAAAAGGAGTGAATAAATGGCTGGATTTATTTCTGTTGGAGGAACAAGTTTACCTCCAGATCCAAATGAGAATTTAACTATTGCTAATACTATTACATCTGGATATTTCGTTGGTGATGGATCTGGATTGACTGGAATATCAGTTCCTGGAATTTCAACGGTTGGCAATACTACATTTAACAATATTAGTATTTCCGGAATAACAACAGTTGGATTAGGAACAACTTCAACACCATCAAATTCTCAACTTTCTTTTGAACTTACGAGTAATACAAACTTAAGAATCAAGGTCAGAGGGTCGGATGGGGTGTTAAGATCTGCTAATATTACACTTGCTTGACACCTGCCTCCAGATGCCCTATAGTACACAGGTAATCAACGGACGAACCGAATGCAAGATGAATACCTGACACGTTGCGTAGTTGATCCTATCAAACGAACTGTATATCTGTATTCCAATAAGGGGACAGAAAAGGAAGTGGTTTGTGAAACCGTAGATGAATTTATGAATGTGTTAGACTTTGTTCGTGCTACAGTAGATGAGGACACACTCTCTTACGCAAATCCTCTATGAGACCAGAAACAAGACAATCGATGGAAATGCTGTTCTCTGCGAAATGGAATGTTCCTAAGGCAGCATCAAACTGTGGTCTCACCAATAAAGAGATGAAGATTACATTTAATGAATACTGTCGTTTACACCTACCCACATATGTGGTAGAATCAAGTGATCAACTCAGTCTTCTCTGAGTTTTTTATGGGCGGGTAGTCCAACTGGCAGGAGACACCAAACTTAAAATTTGTACAGTGCGGGTTCGAATCCCGCTCCGCCTATGAGGTTTACCCTCTAAATAACCAAAAGTACGGAACCCATATGAAATACCGTATTGATGCCAAATACGTTTGGTACAACAAGGGAACTATGATTGTTCTGATGTATTTCATAAATCAGGTTCCGTTTACTTTTGATGAACTTCCAGATGAATCTATTTACGATCTGGAATTAATCAAATTAGCAGATAACGAAAGACGCTTTGAACCTGAGAATTTGTACCATTCATCTTTCTATTTGATTGATGAAGAGTGTCATCCTCTTATGTTTGAAGTTGAACTGGAAAATCCAGAAATGTTACCTGTTGATTAATTTGCCTCTAAAGCATTAAGTGGCGATGTACCGCTCTTGTAAAGCGGAGAGGACGGTTCAATTCCGTCTGGGGGCTTGAGTTCATATAAACTCCAATGTCACTAATTTCACAAAGAGATAGACAACTCGCAATTGATGCACTTACCTGTTATGCTAGAGTTAAAGATGCTCTCGAATGGTCGGAAGAAGACCGAATGGAAGTCAACGCACTTATCAACTGGATTAGACTGGAACATTTCAAGAATGAAAATTAATCTTTGGTATTGTACGGATATGAAACAGTGGCGTTGGGTTCTTACTGACGATTCACGTCCCATTCTCAAACAAGAATCTGGGCAACAACCATTTCTTCGTGATGCTATGGATGATGTAGCAAATACGGTAGAATATATGATGGAATGCAAACAAAGTCAGTAAAAATACTTAATGAAATCAGATTTTTACATAGATAGGGTAGGTAAAGAAGAAATCAAAGATCTTCTTTATACCTATCATTATCTTAAAGACGAATCAAAAGATTTTAAATCTGGTTTCAACTATGGGCTTTTCAGATCCTCGGTTTCTGATATTCTGCGGGTTGGTGGTTGCTTGGGCACTTGTGTCTTTACTGGTTTGCCCGTCCCAGAAATATCAGTGGGTGCTTTTGGATTACAAAGACATGAACAAGAAGGCATCTATGAACTTTCAAGGCTTTGTATTCACCCAGATATTCAAAAAGAAGAATACAATATTACCTCTTGGTTCGTCAGTCGTTGTATAAGGAGATTTAGAAAAGATGCCACAGTTCGTGCTATTCTTAGTTACGCTGACTCTAATCACCACACTGGAGTTATATACAGAGCTTGCAATTTTCAATACTACGGTCTAACTGCACCCAAAAAGGATTTTTATTATGCAGACGGAACCAAACATTCTAGGGGTAGCATTAACGGTGCTGATGGTGAGTGGAGGGATAGGTCTCGTAAACATCGGTATCTTATGGTATTCGATGAGGAACTCAAAAGACGCTTGACATGGAAGCAAGAGAAGTGGTAAAATGACATGGTGTGAAGGAAGTGCGGAGAGGAGATCCTTAGGGGGTCTCCTCTTTTTTCATATGATAAATAATCCATAACGGAAACTATAAGCATTAATAAGATGGGTCTCTCCAGATTAGATAATTTTCTGAAATCAACTCGTGGAACCATTCTCTATGTTGATCCAAGCAGTTTAGATTCTACCGATAGTATCGAGAATCAAGGTAATAGCCTCACAAGACCTTTTAAGACGATTCAAAGGGCACTGATTGAGGCAGCACGATTCTCATATCAGAGAGGATTGGACAACGATAGATTTAATAAAACGACGATTCTTCTGTATCCTGGAGACCATACTGTAGATAACCGTCCAGGTTATATTCCTGATGGTGCAAATAACTTCAGAATACGTAGTGGTGATACTACGAATGACTTAGTGCCCTTTGATTTAACGACAAACTTTGATCTCACCACAAACGACAACGCACTTTATAAATTAAACTCGGTTCACGGTGGAGTTATTATTCCTCGTGGTGTTTCTATCGTTGGTATGGATCTTCGTAAGACTAAGATTCGTCCTACTTATGTTCCAAATCCAGAGAACATCAATATTGAAAGATCTGCTGTTTTCCGTGTAACTGGTGGTTGTTACCTTTGGCAGTTCAGTGTCCTTGACGCCGACCCAAATAGTATTTGTTATAAGGATTACACCACAAATACTTTTGTTCCCAATTTCTCTCACCATAAACTTACTGCTTTTGAGTACGCAGATGGTGTAAATGATGTAAGTATTGCAGATACTTTCCAGACTTATTCTACAAATAGAACTGATCTGGACATGTATTATGAAAAAATTAGTATTGCTTATGGTCAATCGAGTGGTAGACCAATTGAACCAGATTATCCATCATCTACTCTGGACATTCAAACTGTCGTTGATGAATATCGTATTGTTGGATCTCGTGGTGCTGAAGTTGGGATTTCGAGCATTAAGGCTGGTAATGGTGTAACACCAAATACTCAAATTACAGTAACACTTTTATCGGCACTTGATGGTCTGAATGTTGATACTCCAATCCAAATTAATGGAGTTGGATCTCCTGGATACGATGGTCAGTTTGTTGTTGCTCAAGTTAATAGTACAACTGAGATTGTTTATCAAGTTCAGAATGCTCCGACAAATGCTCTTCCATCGGTAGCAGGAGCAACTCTGAATATTACTGTCGATACAGTCACATCTGCATCTCCATATATCTTTAACTGTTCTCTGCGTTCAGTTTATGGTATGTGTGGTTTGCTTGCTGATGGTAGCAAGGCAAATGGATTCAAGTCCATGGTTGTTGCTCAGTTCACAGGTATTGGACTTCAGAAAGATGATAATGCTTTCGTTAAGTATGATTCAACCTCTGGAACTTATAAAGATTCGACATCATTTGAGAATCTTCATAGTGATTCTCGTGCAAGATTTAAACCAACTTATGAAAACTTCCATATTAAGGCAACAAATAATGCATTCCTTCAGTTAGTTTCTATCTTTGCGATTGGTTATGCTCAGCAGTTTGTATCCGAGTCTGGTGGTGACCTTTCAATTACAAACTCTAACTCAAACTTTGGTGCAAAGTCTCTTGTATCTTCTGGTTTTAGAAGTGAAGCATTCCCAAGAGATGATATTGGTTATATTACACACGTCATTCCACCAAAGCAGATTGAGACCTCAGAAACAAGTATTGAGTTTGTTGCTGTTGATGTAACAAAGACCGTAGGTATTGCCTCAACAAACAGACTTTATCTTTACAATGAAATCAATGAAGATGTAGCACCTACCACAGTTCTTGATGGTTATCGTTTAGGTGCAAAAGTAAACGATGCTCTGAACGTTCAGATTTCTCAGGCAGGTGTAACAACTCAGTATTCGGCACGAATCATTATGCCGAATACTCAATACACATCATCTGAACTGTCATCACAGAAGTCATTTACTGTAGGAAGAAGTGGTGTAGGCATCAACAGCATTTCATCAAATGTCTTCACTTTAACATCAAATCATTCTTTCTTAACCGGAGAAACAGTTAGAGTATTCAGTGAGAATGGACATACTCCTGATGGACTGAATTCAAACCAAGTTTATAATGTCATTACGAATCAAACTGATGGGACTCTTGCTAATAATCAGGTCAAGATTGCCCAGTCTCTGAACGATGCTGTAAGAGATCAACCAATCACTGTCAATAGTAATGGTGGTATTCTTACAATTGTCAGTAGAGTTTCGGATAAAACTCCTGGAGAAATCGGTCACCCAGTTCAGTGGGATGGTTCTCAGTGGTATGTAAATGTTTCCACTGCTTCCTCTGAGAATACAATTTACTCTACTGTTGTTGGTCTTGGAACAACTGGCCTTGGTGCTGCTACTCCAAGAACTTATATTACAAGAAGACCTGATACAAGAAGTTTGATCGATACAATTTATCGTCTCCGTTATGTTCTTCCTAAGGACTCAGCACTGTCTGCTCGTCCTCCTTTGGATGGATATATTCTTGAAGAATCTGGTAATGTAATCGGAGCAGGAACAACTGAGATTCAGAAATACTTTGATCCCACAAATAGTTCAACCCTTTCAAACTCAACTGAACTTCGTAATCCAAGATTTATTGCAAATGCAACTTGGTCTTCTAATACCGTAAATGTTATCACTGAACTTCCTCACGATCTGAATGTTGGATCTCAGGTTGAAGTTATTAACATTAAGAGTACAAATAACACAACTGGTGTAGCAAACTCTGCATTCAACGGAACCTTTACTGTTACTGGAATCAGCAGTACAAAACAGTTTAGTTATGCTCTGACAACAAATCCAGGAACATTTACAAACGATACTTCTGCAAGAACTTCAAGTCTTCCTGCATTCAAAAAGAAGAAGTTCCCCGGAACTTATCAAATCTATAGAAGTCAGGAGATTCAAAAGTATATTCCAGGTGTTCAAGACGGTGTTTATCACTTGATCATTAGCAACTCATCAAATTCACCAACTGTTGCTCCATTCACTGATTTAAGATTCTCACAACCAATTCAGAATCTTTATCCTCAAACTAATAGAGATAATCCAAACTCTGATCCTGCACCATCTGCATCCTTTGCTCTTCCAGATCCAATCGGTCAAGTTGTTACTAATGACAATCAAAAGAGTATCACTAAGGAATCTCTGGGTAAAGGCCTGATTGATTTTGCTGTTGGTTTTGGTCTTACTGATATTAGGTCTAATGCTGCAGGAACTGCTCATACATTCTACTCAGCATTAGATCATGGTCTTGCTGGTATCACTTCAGTTAGTATCGTATCTGGTGGTTCTGGATATGGTTCTGGAGCATCAGGAAATGCATATAACGCATCATTAGTTGGATTTGCTGGTTCTACAACTGGTGCTAATGCAACTGCAGTTATTACCTTCAACTCATCAGGAACTCTGACTGCCATCAAGATTATGGATGGTGGTAGTGCCTATGGTATCGGTAATACTTTGTCTGTTGTTGGTGTTGCAACCACAACTGCCCACGTTCCTGCAGTTGTTCAAGTCACACATATCAATAATAATATCAACGATAGTATTCAACTTGATGGTATTATTCCTGCATCCAACAACGAATACAATACTCTTTATAAAGTCACTGGTATTTCAACTGGCAACACAAAACAATTTGAAGTTGAATCATCTGTTCCTATCAATAACCCAACTCAAGTTGGACTTGGTGTAACTGTCACAACTTACAGCAATACTAAGATCGTTGGTAGGGCTCTTGGCATCTCAACATTTGTTTATGATTCGTCAGTTGGTACTGCTGCTCTTACTTTCTATACCCCTCACGGATTCAAGGTTGATAACAAACTGCGTATTGGTGGTGCAACTGTTAACTTCTTTAATGGAGACTTTATTGTTAAAAAGGTTTCTACTCCTACAACTCTCACAGTTAATGTAGGTCTTGGAACAACTGTTGTTGGAACTGGTGGATCTATTACTGCCTACAGATATGGATTTTCATCAAGTGGTGGTGATATTACTGTAGATAATGAAAATCTTGCAGGAAGATTTGGATTTGAGTATGCTGGTATCACGACAACTCTGAATACTGCAATCCTTGCAAGTGCAGCAGATTCTACACCATTAGTAATCATTGGTGCCGATGCTCTTGGATTTAGACTCGGTGATTATATTCAGATTGATAGTGAAATCTTTAGAATCAAGTCTGATGTTACTGGAAGTTCTGTTTCTGTATTCCGTGGTCTCTTTGGTACTACAAGAGAAACTCATGCAGTCAATTCAGTTGTCAGAAGAGTTAATGTAATTCCTATTGGACTTCGTAGAAACTCAATTATTCGTGCCTCTGGACATACATTTGAATATCTTGGTTTTGGTCCTGGTAACTATTCAACTGCTCTCCCAGAGAGACAGGATAGAATCATTTCTCCACAAGAGGAACTGATTGCACAGAACACTAAGATTGATGGTGGTGTAAGTATCTTCACTGCGATGAACAGTGATGGTGATTTCTATACTGGAAACAAGAAAGTTAATTCGGCAACAGGTCAAGAAGAAGTATTTGATGCACCTGTTCCTTCCATAACTGGTGAAGAGATTGATACTGGAAACATCAGTGTTGGTTTCGATGTTCTGACTCCACTGGAAGCATCGATTACTCGTTCACTGAGAGTTGAAGGTGGTTCTGATGGTAATCTTGTTTCCGAGTTTGATGGTCCCGTAATCTTTAACAATAAGATCACTTCGACATCTGATAAAGGTATTGAAGCAAACTCGGTATTTGTTCAAGGTGATCAAATTGTTTCTCGTAAGTTTACAATCAGTGAGAATAAGCCAACTCTTGCAGGTAACTATGGAGACATCGTAACTAAGTCTGTTCCAGGAAATAATACTTTCGTTGGTTGGGTTTATACAACTGATAATGAGTGGAAGGAGTTTGGTTATATTGGTGGAAATGGAGTTGGTATTTCTTCTAATGGAACTTATGTTGGATTCTCAACTCTCGTCAACATTCAAACTACTGGTATTGATTTAACTGCAGTTAATGATGTAACCTCTGGTATTACCACTGTTAACTTTAATGCTAATCCCAAGATTGGTATTTCAAGTGGTCCTCTGAATAATTTTGTTGGTCTTGCAACACAAATCAACTTTGTTGGTTATGGTGTTACACTGACAACTGCATTTAACCAAACTACAGGAATTGCAACAGTTACCGTAGATACCAGTGGTTTGATTGGTATTGGTGGTTCATTCCCAGGACTTCCAAATTTCTCACTTCAGTATAATGATTCTAATAAGTTCAACGGTGTTCCTATCTTCCTGTACAATTCTGCTGGAAACAATCTGGTAGTTGAAGGTTCCTCAAGCAATACAATCTTTAAGGTAACTCAAACTGGAACCGGTAATGCATTCTATGTTGAAGATACCAGTGGAGATCCAACACCATTTGTCGTTACTAATGATGGTTCTGTAGGTATCGGAAGTTCTGTTCCAACTGCTCAACTTGATATTACTGCTACTTCACAACCTGCAATCAATATCAGATCTACAAGTGGTTCTGGCAATATTGTTCGTATCGATAATACTTCTACAGATACCACCCCATTTATTATTGATGTAAATGGTAATGTTGGTATTAACACTGTTGCAGCAATCGCAGCACTTGATGTTGTTGGAAATGCTGCAGTCACTGGAGCAGTAAGAATCTATGAATCTGACAGAAGCAACTATGTTGGACTTCAGGCAGGTTCACTAAGTTCTGATATTACCTTTACACTTCCAACTGGTATTGGTACTGCTGGTTATGTTCTTTACACCACAGGTTCTGGTGTTCTTGATTGGAAAGTTGCTTCTAACCAAGAAGTTAAGGCTGGAACTGGTATTACTATTTCTTATGCAACTGTTGGTTCTGGTATTACCGTTGCGACTATTACTAATACCGGAATCACTAGTGTAACTGCTGGTCTTGGTATTACAGTTTCTTATACTGGATCAAGTGTAGAGGTTGGACTGTCTGCAAGTGCAGCATCAAACCTCTACCCATTCACCACTCGTGGATTTAGTATTCCTATTTGATCAACCTGATTCGGGAATAACTACAATATTATGTGCACCACAAGTTGCACTGAAAGTTTGACCCGAAGCAAGCATTAATTCTGTTGGAAGTGCTCCAGATTCACCGGCAATTGCATTATTTGCTGCTACTGTAACGGTCAAAATATCTCCAGGCCTCGGGTCACTGACAACAACTCTACCATCAGGTAAAACTGTGCGTACACTTGCTACTCTACCCGATACACTTGCAACTTGTAAATTAGTAAAACCAAGATTTCTGCCGATAGTTATTGCTGCAGAAGATGCACTTATACCTGCCCAGTTAATAGTAGTGGCAGCTGCCATATAGTTAATCACAATTCTTACATTCTGACCAGTATTATTTGTATAAGAAGGGTTAGAAGAACCACTCAATACTTGCGAAGCCATATGATTTCCTAAAAGTGTTTTTTAGTATTTATAAATAAGTAAAAAGGTTGGCGCTCTCCACCGATGGCAATCCAAAAGAACTTCGTCGTCAAGAACGGCATAGAGGTAAACGATAATCTTATTTTTGCCGATAAGGATCAAAATACTGTCGGTATTGGAACCACCATAACTCCAGAGAAACTTCAAGTTAATGGTGGTATTGGTGCTACAAGTTTAGTTATAACTGGTATTGCGACGATTCCAACATTGAAGTCAACTGATGCGTTTGCATCTAATGGTTACATTAATGTTGGTCTTGTTACATCTATAACTGGTGTTGGATTAACATATACGACAGGTAACTTTGGAATCATAAATGCGAGTAATGCAAATGCTGTTTCTGGTGTTGTAACCAATTTATCTGGTACAATATCAACTTATACTAACTCATATTCCACTCTATTAAACTCAGGAACAGTCTTAACTCCAAATCTATATGCTGTTTCTGGTATTGTTACTAACGGCACAGTCACAAACTTAACAGGTACTGCAGCAACGATTGGTACGGTTCAGATTGCTGCTGGTATTGTTACATCATCATCAGGTATCGTAACCTATTATGGTGATGGTTCTTATCTGAATCTTTCTGGTAATGCATCAACTGG
>Ga0194133_10002148_pt1 | contig 31505 bp, 30 predicted proteins | sample TA2KigOf40mmetaG_FD_155448 | JGI IMG/M metagenome (GOLD analysis project Ga0194133, IMG submission 155448) | Freshwater microbial communities from Lake Tanganyika, Tanzania - TA2015055 Kigoma Offshore 40m | ecosystem: Environmental > Aquatic > Freshwater > Lake | place: Tanzania: Lake...
CGGTAAGAAGATCCATTGAAAGCTACCTCATATCCACCTCCTTGAAGTGGAGCCAATAAGCCCCGCTCCACCCCATAACCTCCACCTAAGGTGAGTATATGGAAAAGATTGAGTCGGACACCTGCTTCTAAACTAGGTGCCACCCAATCCCTACTTCTCAAAGAAAGGGTGTCCGGAAGAGGGAATTGACCGTATTCCACATTTTGGTATTGAGTAATAGGATAGCGCTGACCAGTATCTTTATAGAATTCAGTGGTAGCCTCGTATAGACCTACCCCAGAGGATAATTCAAAGGAAAACATTTCCTGAATGCTTCTAAATGCATTCCCCAAACTAGATTCACTTTTGCGATTTTTAGCTTTTTTACTTAATCCAAAAATATCCTCGTCTTGAGCCAATCCCGGTAAAGAAATTATACACAAAACACAGGTAGTCAGGAGAGATCCCAGTTTATTCATACATCACTAACGCTGCCTTAGTAATTTTGGTGTAAAAAATTCTATTCCCACCCTCTGTTTCATTGCCTGAGATCATCAAATTATTTTTTTTCAATCAGGGTTTCTTTTTTTTCAACTTTGTAACCTCCTGATCCAATTTTACTCTCATGGCAGGGTTATTTTTCAATTCTTCGGAAATTTGCTGATAAAGAGCAATACCCAAAATATTTTCATCTTGAATTAGCCCTGCCTGATAGGTGACGACCACCTGCTGCAGGCTGTCCTGCACCTCAATAATTTTAACAAATGCAGCTCTTTCTTCTTCGGTCAATTTAATACCAGCTTCCTTGCTCGCATTTCCCCATGCCGCTTTGATGGTATTGTAACGAGCCCCACTCCCGAAGGCTGCGTTTCCTTTGATAATTTCCTTCAGTTCTTCTGATTTTTTAGCTAAAAATTCAGACGTCATTATTTCCACTTTAGCATACTTGGACCAATCCAAGTCAGTGAGCTCAACTACCTTGTCTTCTACCTGGGCACACACTTTTGCCGCACTTGACATGGAAATTAGAGCAAAAATGAATACGGCTTTTTTAAAAAGATGCCCCAGGTTGAGAAACTGAGTAGTGATGGTATAGATGATTAGTTGTTTCATTTACTTCATTCGCTTCAAGTCAGCAATACAAGCAACGGGGTCTTTCGCCTTGAAAATATAGCTTCCAGCAACCAAAATATCGGCACCAGCTTGGATCAAGCTACTGGCCTGTTGGTTGCTGATTCCCCCATCTACTTCTATCCTAGCTTTACTACCTTTTCTAAGAAGCAGTTCTTTTAATTCACTCACCTTTGCGTAGCTAGTTTCCATAAACTTTTGACCTCCAAAACCTGGATTTACGGACATCACACAAATCAAGTCTACTTCTAAAACCACTTCCTTTAGTAAAGTAATGGGGCTCTCTGGATTTATAGCTACACCCGCCTTGGCTCCAAGGCTTCGGATTTCTTTAAGCGTCTCAGAAAGATGCTCGGTAGCCTCTACATGCACCGTAAGGCTATCGGCACCTGCTTTTCTGAAGGCCGTCAAGTACTTTTCAGGCTGGACGATCATCAAATGCACATCCAATGGCTTGGTAGCATGGCGAGCAATGGCTTCAGTGACGGGGATACCAAAAGAAATGTTGGGAACAAATACACCATCCATGATATCCACATGAATGAAATCTGCCTCTGAACCATTAAGCATTTCAATGTCCCGTTGAAGATTTGCAAAATCGGCTGCTAAAATGGATGGGGCAATAAGTGGATACATAACTTGAAATAGGAATACAAATCAAGGGAAAAAGGATCGTTTGACCAAAAAACTAGGGTTTTATAAGTTTTAATGTTCCTACCTGTTTTTTGTCAAAAAGTTGAATAATAAATATCCCTGAAGGCAAATCCTTAAGGGTTATTTCAAAGGGGGCAGACGAGGAAATCCTATTGACTTTTTGATCGAAATACACTCTTCCGGCAGGGTCAATTAATCTCACCACAACCTCAAGCTCTTTTCCAAACAGGATAGAAACTTGCTCAGAAGTCATGGGATTGGGATAAATGGTCCAAGAGGAAGGTTCAGTCCCTGAAATTCCCAAAAGTTCTCCAAAATAAGCTGCTCTAAAATTAGGAATACCATAGCCCAAAGCATTGTCAGGCTGAGCAAATTGGCTTCCACTTTTAACCAAACTTTTCCACAGCTCCTCCTTCGTCCAAGAGGGTTTGGCTTCCCAAAGTCCTGCTGCTAATGCGGCAAGTTGGGGCGCAGAAAAAGAGGTGCCCGCAGCAGCTCCCACTGCACCATTCGATCGAATCAAGGTAGGCCCCTGGCCAAAAGCTACCAATTCAGGTTTGATTCTTCCGTCTGCAGTAGGACCTTTAGAACTAAAGGAGGAAAGGGTTGACGATGAGGTCACGGATCCTACCGAGAGTATTCCTGGTGCATCAGCAGGAGCTACCAAACTGCTATTGCCTGCGGCTCCCCCATTGCCCACACTATTCACGACTAGAATTCCTTTTTTACCAGCGATAGCGGCTCCTTGGGAGACATAGGTACTTTTTCCATCCAGTTGGCTTGTAGAATAATTCATGCCTGGGTCATCAAAATCAAGGTATCCCAGAGAACTATTGATAATATCTACGCCCAAACTATCAGCAAATTCAGCCGCTCGAATCCAATTGAATTCCTCTATTTTATACTCAGTGGCTTCGTCTTCGGTAAGGGCTAAGATGACTTGGGCATTGTAAGCACCAGAAACCAAGACCCCAGGTTGATTGGCCAAAATGAGAGAGGCTACATTGGTTCCGTGTTGATTTTTTGTGAAGACATCTTTATTCCAAGGCCTCACTACGTCCAATTCTCCTTGAATTTGTTTGTTGGCAAAGAGGTGAGCAAAGGCAGGAGATTCTTTTATCCCAGGAAAACCAGCATCAAAAATGGCTACAAGTACCCCTTTACCCGTAAATCCTGCCTTGTGCATGTCGGGAATTCCAATCAATTGATTTTGAAAATCATAGGCATTGCTTTGATTGTCCATGACCCTATTCGCCCACTTGGAGGAGGGAGGTAGACTATCCAATCGATTTCCAGATCTTGAATAAAATCCCTTAGCTACCAATTCTACCTTTTTGACATAAGGTAATGCTTGCAGGGTCTTGCTTTTTTCAGAATCTGTCACTACCACTGCTGCATTCATCCATTTGCTAGTATACAGGATCTCTTGAATGTGTGGTTGCATACCCAAAGTGTATTTTGAAGCTACTGGAAAATCCAGGCTATCGAAGGGGATTTTATCCCTATTTCTTCTCAAAATAGATTTTTGGCTTAAAAATTTTTCTGGATTAGAAAGTGAAAAGTTGGTCTGTGGTTTGTAAGTGAAAAATACAGCATACCTGTCCTGAGCAATTCCTTGGTGAAAACCAAGACTTAGGATTATGAAAAAAAGTCCAAATCTAGCAAGCATCTGAATAGGCAATAATCACGGATGAAGCAAGTTACCTACTTTTTGTCAATGATTAGGAGAATAATGGGAATTGCTATTCTCTTGTTCTTAGTTTACTGAGAATTCAGAAAACAAGGAAAGGATAAATACTCAACTTTCCATTTTTCTTTTCTCAAGTCCTTCCCTTGCTTACCTTCGTGTTATCAAATCAGAAAAATGGCTTTAGCTACGGCAATAAAAATCAGTGGAGTGAATCATCTCACGGATGCCAGGTATTGTGCAGGAATGCATGTGGACATGTTGGGCTTTTGTTTGGAAGAAACCTCACCAAGATTCTTATCTCCTGACCTTTTCAGAGATATCACCGGGTGGATTTCGGGAATTGATTTGGTGGCAGAATTTTCAACTAGCAACACTTCAACAATACAAGAAGCGCTTAAACTGTATCCGGGGATAACCCACGTAGAGTGCGAGGAGTTGGAGAGCCTGCTTCCCTTGAGTGGCAAAGATCTAGGATTGATCTACAAGACTTCCATAGATCGATTGATGCATCAACAAGAACTTTTTGAAAAGCTAAAAGATCAGAATATCACATTACACTTTACTTCACAATATAATATTTTAAATATTGATTATCAGAATTTTATATTAAATGCATCATCATATTCTAGTATTTACCTTGGGTTTGGAATCAAGGCTGAAAACGCCAAAAGGCTTAGTCAGATGCCTGGGGTAAAGGGACTAGTACTAGATGCTGGAGATGAAATAAAGCCCGGGTTAAGGGACTTTGAACAGTTAGCAGATATTTTAGAAAGTCTAGAAGAGGAATAATTTTTTTGTGTCTCCACTATCCAATTTCGAGTCTACACCATATCCCAAAGATCAGACTGAGTATAGGGACTATTAGAACCTGTGAAAAAGGTGCCATCCACAAACCTATGGGTAACCCCTATATGATTTAATTTATCTAGGTCTTCCTTGGATAAAGTGAGACTTGCAGCCTCCAAATTTTCTTTAATTCTTTGGGGATTTACAGATTTTGGAATCACGGCTATCCCCCTTTGTATGGACCAAGCTAAAAGGATTTGACCGCAAGTCACTTGATGCTTTTGAGCAATTTCCTCTACGATCGGATTAGTTAAAAGTTTTGGATCGTTTTGATGTCGCTCTGCCCTTGAATCTGGAGAACCTAATGGAGAATAAGCGGTCAATAAGATCTGGTGTTGCCTACAGAAAGAAACCAAGTTTTCTTGAGGCAAAAAGGGATGCATTTCAATTTGATTCATTTCAGGATGTTCCCCACTCAAAGCTAACAATTCCCTCAATTTGGCTTGATTAAAGTTAGAAACCCCTATATGCTTTGCTAAGCCGCTTTGCTTTTGAACTTGCATCGCTTCCCAGGTTTGACTCAAGGGTACATCCTGATAGGTATAATATTCCTCTCTTTGAGTGGCAAACACCACTCCAGGCTTGTAACAAATGGGCCAATGTACCAAATATAGATCCAAATAATCCAAACGTAAATCCGTCAAAGTTTTTTCTAAAGCAGGGTGTACATCTTCGTAGCGATGGGAACTGTTCCAAAGTTTGGAGGTGACAAAAAGTTCATGTCGTTTGACTAAACCTTCCGCCATGGCATCGGCTATTCCCTGACCCACCTCTTTTTCATTTTGATAAATGGAAGCACAATCCAAATGCCTATATCCAGATTTAATCGCCCAAAAAACTGCTTTTCTAACTTCACCCGGCTGACTTTTCCAAGTACCAAGTCCTAAAATAGGCAATGCATCGCCATTGGTAAAAAAGAGATTTTTCATATCAGATAATCGTAATTATGGGTCTATGTATCACTAAATGGTTATAACGTAAAGAAGGTCTATTCGTCTATTTTTGTTTCCAAATACTTTTTAAACCTATTCATTACCCAAAGATGCAATCGAGCTTGGGTAGTAATGTACAAAAACCAGGGTAATCTAGGCACAAACTCGTGGATAGCGGAGAGAATATACCTACTGTCCAATACTTCTCTAAACTCCAACCAACCGTAATCAAAGCGCTTGACCAACCACCCTCCGGTAATGTAAAAAAGTTGCCGTTGGCTATCGCTTCTATCTGGAATATGAGTCAATTCGAGCATGGGCTTTTTCCCCCACAACAAATAAAAACCAAGGGCTCCTTGCTCATTTACCTTTCCATTGATAACAAACCGGAAGAAAGAAGGCAGCCAAATGGCATAGCGGTCGGCTACCCAGAGTGCAGAATTTCTTCCAATATTGCTCATGCGCTGTATGGACCTTACAGTATTTTTCTGCTCCTTTTGGTAGATAAATTTGGGTAATTGGGGATTTTCGATGGGATTTAGGGCCAAAGAAACCGCTTTTTCATAAGGTATATAGTCAATAGGAATTACATCGAAAGCTCGATTAGGATCTACTACCAAGGTGTGTTTTAAACTCTCCACCAAAGGGGAAACCAATTGGGGAGGTGATTTACCAAAAAAACCAACCCAAAACTTGGAGAAACCTAAAGAAAACACAGGCACAGAAAAAATAAATCTCCTTTTTCCCATTACTTGAGCCGTCCTGGCCAGCATATTCTTGTAACTCAGAACCTCAGGACTTCCGATTTCATAGGTTTTGCCGAAGGCGTTTGGGTTTCCAATACATGCATCCATAATAGAAAGTGTATCGTCTAATGAAATTGGCTGAGTCAATGATTCTGTCCATTTAGGGCACATCAGGACAGGTAATTTCTGAACCAAGTTTTTAATCATATCAAAACTTGAACCCCCAGGTCCTACAATAATCGAGGCCCGAATGGCAGTGAGTTTTGCTGTCCTTGAACCTAAGGTTTGCTCAACCTCTAACCTACTTTTTAGGTGTCTAGAAAGAAATTCTTCCGGTTCATTTGGAATCAGACCTCCTAAATAAATAAGTTGTTTTATCCCATTAATTTCTGCAGCACGACTAAAATTATCTGCTAAAATCAAATCGGTATCCTCAAAACTTACTTGATTCAAGCGTGCAGATGCACTCATAGAATGCACCAAGTAAATGGCCACATCTACGTCCTTGAGCGCATCAGCCGTGGAGGATATGGAGTAAAGTTCCACTTGTCTCCACTCTACCTCTGGGTAGGGATTTGAAGCTACTTTGCCTCTACTCAAACCTATAAGATGGTATTTTTCTTTGAATCGGGAAATAAACCACCTCCCAATGTATCCCCCTGCTCCTGCTAGAGCAACCTTAATTTTTTTTGAATCTGAAGCTGCCAATGACATAAAAATGGGTTATACAAGAAAGTAACCCTCATCACCTAAGTAAAGTTTAGTTACCCCTTATTTCAAAGCCAGTTCCAAAGCCTTGGTAGTCGTGTAATATTTTGTAATGGTATTGGGTACCTCCCATTCAGGAACATGACCAAGACGAAGGAAATCCACATACCGATCCGTCACTTGCGCAAAGTGTGCCTCGTGCCCATTATAGTAGGAATCTGGAATTACTATCTTGAATTCCCCAGAAGGAAGTTTTAGGAGGTCTATTCCAGGATAACGGTTTTGAAGGGTTATTTTTACTGCGTCTACAAGTTTTTGAGCATGACTTTCTTGAAGGTTCACATACAAAACAGGTTTGTATCCTTCTTCTTTTCCTTGTCGAATAATTAAAGTCGCTTTGGTACCCCTCATCAGGCTGTAGTGGGTATCCCCTGCTCCCTCAGGTGCTTGGAAATTCCAGATCACACTGACTTTAGCATGCTTCCCTCTCAAGGTATACTGAAACTCTCCATTGCTCATCACCTGTAGCATGTCGTTTTGAACATACTTTTCCATATCCGCTGGAATAACTTCCCGCTGGGTAACCTGCTGAAATTGCTTTTGTGTAAGTGCTGTCGGCCAAATTTTCGAAGCATAGACCTGCACTTCAGCAGTATCCAAAATCTGGTTGGGAAAGGCTTCCCATTGGATCAAATCTACCAAATGAGTAGTCACGTCTACGATACCGGTACCTTCTTTTTCCACATCAAAAAACCAAGAGGGTCGGACCAAGGGAACCCCCGATACTTGTTTGAAAAAATGATGCACTGACTCTTTGGTAATGGATGGATTTGCAGGAGAACCTGTTTCCAATTCCCCAAATACCTCAGGCATCATGGAAAGTTCTCGTTGCAGCATGGTTGCTATCTCAAACCTTTCTGTCATCATATCAAGCATCAGCAGCTTCTTTTCAGAGGCCAGCTGGTAGGCTCTTTTTAATTTTTCAAATCCATTAGCATCAATCACCAATGGCTTATCGGCATACACGTGGATACCTTGCTGCAAAGAGGACAGAATATAGTCTATTTTTTGATTGTTTTTTCCCGCAAGTACCACTACGTTCCCTGGTTTTTTTTCTAGCAATTGATCTAGAAAATCAACCCCAGTGTATACTTCTAGCTTCCATGAGGTGGGGTATATCCCCCTAGAATTGTACCCCTCCATACGAGCAAGATGGTCTTGAAGCTCTTGGCCATTGGGAGCAAAAATATACGCTACCGAATCCACTCCAGCATACATGGTTTTGTGTACCAAACCTGCATGAAAATGACCAGGATCTAAGGTCATGAAGGTATACACAGAAGAGGTAGCGCCAGGAGCCATTATTCTTTTGGGTAAACAGGAACAAAGAACGAAAAGAAGTAAAACGAATACACAGCCAGAAAATCGCATATAGTGATGTAATAATTATCCTACCGATTTTCTTGATAAAGCTTGTCTGTTCCCCAAGGCGCACGTTGAGCCCTGCTTAAATAGCTATTTGCTTCCGCATCGTTGACAAATTCTTCTTTTGAAGAATTCCATTCCAGCTTTCTTCCCAGTTTCATGGCAATATGACTGATCAAACAAACAGAGCAGGATCGGTGACCAATTTCTACAGGAGAGAGCAATTCTGCTTTTCCTTGAATAGCATCCAGCCAATTTCCGTGATGAGAGGAACTTTGAGTGAACTTTATTTCATTTTCAGACAAAACCGAGTTCAAGATTTTTGGATCTGAAGCATCTAATGCTTTGGCATTATTGCCTTGGGTAACTGGGTCTGAGGACGAAGCTACATAATTTCCTCTTGACACCCAGATCCATCCTTCAGAGCCCTCGTACCTTATTCCATTGGGATAATTTCCCGAACAAAGCATCACCAACCCGTTATCGTAAGTAGCTTTCACCATAAAGTCACCGTGCACATTCCAAAATCCACTTCTTGGAAAATCTGCCACCGCCTCGATGTATTGGGGCCCATAAAACTCTGTATTCATCCCCCAAGCAGCAGAATCAAAATGATGTTGCCCCCATCCCGTAATCATTCCTGCTCCATAATTTTCATGTCGCAACCAGCCTGGACGACTATAATCGTGCTGGGGGTGTACTCCAATTTCAGCATAAGGAATTTCAGGCGTTGATCCCAACCACATCTCGTAATTTAAGTTGGATGGAATAGGCATAGGAGTTGCGGCAGGACCCGAGGGATCTCCAGGAAGACCAATTTTTACGGTTTGCAGCGTCCCTATCCTACCGTTTCGAACCAGTTCTGCGGCCCTCCTAAATTGTTCGCTTGATCGTTGCTGCGTTCCTAATTGCAACTTGATACCGGTTTTTTCCACCACTTCGACCAACTGACGACCTTCCTGGATGGTAAGGGAAGTTGGTTTTTGAAGGTAAACGTGCTTTCCTGCAAAAGCTGCTTCCATGGCGGGTTGCGCATGCCAATGATCGGGAGTGGAAATAATCACAGCATCTATATCCTTGGAAAGCAATAATTCTCTGTAATCTCCATAGGTCTTAACCTCCAAGTAAGGCTTCCCCATTTTTTCAGCATAAGCTGCTTCTATATACTGCTTCCCTTCTAGCATTCGCTTGCTATCCAGGTCTGATACCGCCACTATCCTAGCTACCTCATGTTTCCAAGTACTGGGTAGATCGTGCTCTCTGGCAATACGTCCTGCACCTATCTGCCCTATATGAATGGTATTGCTGGGGGAGTTTTTACCAAATACAGAAGCAGGAACTAAGGTGGGAATCCCAAAGGCTGCTGTAGCTAGGGCTGTTTTTTTTATAAAATTTCTTCTTTTCATAGGATGAAAATGAATTCACTTAGTTCAATTTATTTCACAAAGGCCTTCCAATACTCTTCCGCTTCTTGAACCGAAAGCTCGCCATCAAAAACAATCAAGCGGTAAGAAAGGCGATAGATTTTATTGGCTTGGATTTCCCAAGAGTTGTATCGTATGGGACAAAATTCAATGAAAACATTACCTTTTCCCTGATATTGTCCTAATGGCCACACCCGCAATGGTTCTGGATGAGCAGGATTACCTGTGTGGCTTAAAAATAAGATTCCACTCCTTCCAGCTACAGATGAAGTTTGACCTTTGACCATAATCCATTTGGCCAAGGAACCATCGGCAGTGGATCTATCCTTTCCCTCGGAAGTTAGGATGCTGCTGTTGTCATCTCCCCAAAGCTCGGTCGCCCGAAAACCTATCCCCCCTCCATATCGGTAATCGTCCAATAATATTCCTCCTGTCAAAGGAGTGCTAAAGCTAGAGGTATATTCTAGGATATACCTGCCCTTGTCGGCAGGCTTGACTTTAATTCTTAATTCTTCCACCAGAGCAATTTGTTCCCTTTCGGGAGCAAGAAGGTCCAGGTGATGCTGGACCACAGTCAATTCTGCAGCTCCTCCGGCAACTTTTTTAGAAAGCACTTTTACAAATTCCACCCGTCCCTTTTTGTCTCCCAAATTCCAAAAATCCACCTCTTTGCCCCCTACAGTGGCTCTCGCCCAGGGGCCCCAAATGCCGTAATGATGGTAATGATCCTGTGGTTGAATTCTTGTTAAAATCTGTCCTGATGGAGACGCAAGAGGATGAATAAATCCAGATTTACTAAACACAGGATTAACTCCATCGGGTACAGGCTCTTGGCTGCTTTGGTAACTGACTACACGCTGCCCATTTAGGAGAAAATCAAAACCTTTGGAAGTTTCTTGTAGGCTGACCCCTTGGCCACAAGCAAAGTCAAAAAATAAAACTTGACATAAGAATAGAAGTAAATTTCTTTTGAAAGGCATAAGAAATTCAGGTTATTGGACTTTTGATTTCAAGTTATTAAAAACTTTGATAAACCAACCAAGCCTTTTCTTCCAATGATACGATTAACTTATTTCAAGGGAATTATTCTTTTTTTACTTGCTTTTCCCACCTGGGGCCAAGATTTGTCTCCGCTACGATTCAATGAAGCTTGGAAACACAAGATTTTTACTTTGGCCCCTGAACAACCTAGATTTCCAAGTCAAGAAAAACAAAGGCTGCTTGTATTTTCTCTCCATACCGGTTTTGAGCATTGGGTGATTCCACATACAGAAGAAATGATCTCCTTGGTAGCACAGAAAAGTGGCGCCTTTGAAGTAGTTAGAAGTAAAGATATTGCTTGGTTTGAGCCCGACTCCTTGGCCCAATTTGATGCACTTATTCTCAACAATACCTGTTCAAAACCAGATCATCGCCATCTATTTTGGGATCAACTTAAAGCTCAATTTCCCTTGGAAGATTCTATCCCTATGATGCAAAAAGCCTCGCGCTACGAAGAGCACCTTCTAAACTATGTGAAAGAAGGCGGGGGACTGCTGCTTATCCATGGAGCAGTGACCACATTGAATAATTCCTCTCGCTTCAGCGCTATGGTTGGAGCAAGTTTTGATTATCACCCGCCCCAGCAATTGGTACATGTACAACTTGAAGATCCCAGCCATCCATTGGTTGCTGGATTTCCAAAGGAAGGTTGGTCACATATCGATGAGCCTTATTTCTACAAAAACGCTTACCAAAACCTTGATTTTAAACCCTTATTGTACTTTGAAAATAGCCAAATCAGGGACCAGCGAAAGGGTCAAGAACTCAAGGAAGGCAAGACCTATGTCTCTTGGATCAGGGCTGAAGGAAAAGGCAAGCTGATGTACATCTCTCCTTCTCACAATGCTCACAGTTTTGAGAACCCTGCCCTACTTCAATTCTTTTTAGATGGAATGCAATATGTGGTAGGGGATGTATCTTGTGACGAAACACCCTTAAGTAAACAATAATACCTCAGCTCATTTCGAGATCAGGCTATCCTATCTATTTCATAATTTGCGACAAGCCTATTTTTTTATCAACTTTAACCATGCAACAAGTGAAGATCCAGGATTTATCCTTTTTGGAAGAAGATGAGATTTTTTTACTGCCTGAGGACGCCCATCAAATCAGGTCTCAATTTGTATCCTCCAACGAAGAGAATTCTCTAATCTCTTCAGAAAGAGAGGAGCAGAAAGAGAAAATTACAAATTTCAATAATCCTGAATCAGAAGGTGGACCCCAGAAAGAGGCAGAAGAAGTGATTCAAGAGGCTGTTCAAAAGCCCATTCTCCTGCAGGGAAATTTTACCAAAGGCATCTTGATCGTGCACGAGGAGGAAAAATTAAACGCTGAAATCATGGACATGCTGGTAAAAATGATCACCGCATGCGGACATTCCATGAATGAAGTTGGGTTAGTTTCTTCCTTGACCTTAGAAAACCGAAGTATGGAAGAGTTTCAGGCCTTGAATGCCCATGTGGTGATAAAATTTGGAAGAATCAAGCATCCTATCAATCAATTTTCTTTTGGTACTTATGAAATTCAATCGGAAGGAGAGACGGAATACCTTTTTGCAGATGCTCTGTCAAGTATAGCTGAGGATAAGTCTTTGAAACGAAAATTATGGTCTGCCTTACAGTTATTGTTCAACCTTTCCCCTAGCAATTCATGAATGCAGAACAACTTCCCTGGGCCAAAAGATTCAAATGGATTAGCCTATTGGAAGGTCTTTCTTTTTTGATCCTTCTTGGCATTGCTATGCCCATAAAATATGTTTTTGACTTCCCATTGGCCGTCACGTATGTGGGATGGGTGCATGGCCTTCTGTTTATAATTTACATCTATGCTGTTTTCCCCACAGCTAGAAGTTTGAAATGGGAGTTTGGGCGGACATTCTTTGCCTTATTCGCATCCATTTTACCTTTTGGTCCCTTTATTTTTGATAGAAATCTTAGAAAAAATCAACAAACTCATTTTTAGCAATGGCCTTGATCAGTAAAAAAAAGGTCATCTATTCCATTGGAAAAGGATTACGCAAGTACCTGATCAACTATGGAAGGGAGGTAGATATACCCATTCACTACCATGAGTTGCTGAGGTATTCTAATTCCATCGCACTTTACGATTCCAAAGAACAAGATACCTATTGGGAAACGGTTTTTTACGAGCAAAGCGATAGGGATGAAATCCATCAAAACGTTAAGAAAATTTATGCCCAGCTCAAGGCCGGTGGAGATATGAGTGTGATCGAGCACTTGTACATCGACCGCATCGATTTGTGTGTCTATGGCAATACCCAGCCCTTTCGGGTGAGAATTGTCAATCGCATCAACGATAATTTTGATTATTTCTACATTAAAAATGCTGACGCCTCTAGGGTATATGGATTGGAATTGGAGGATTTATTGTCTCCAAATCGCATTCGTTACCTGGTGCACCAAAAGACCTTGATTGAAGAACATATAGCTGGAATTCCAGGAGAGCGATTTATGCGATTGCATATGAAAGATCCCAACTTGAATCCCATCCGCTTGGCCAAAGAATTCGTGAAGTTTAATGAGCGATGCTTTGTAAGGCTTTTGGGAGACATGCATTCTTCCAATTTTGTAGTGGACATCACCCCAGACTTCGAAGAAACACATTACCGTATTCGGGCCATAGACTTTGACCAACAAACTTACGAGGGTAAAAAATCCATTTATCTTCCTCAATATTTCAAAGAAAACAATGCCCTGATCACATTAGGAATGGACTACATTACTCCTGAATCGATGCGCCAATACCAAAGGGAGGAGCGAGCATTGATTGCTACCAGGGTAAAATCATCTCACAGTGAATTGGAAGACATTCTCACTACTATGGAAAAGGACACTATTGCCCCTCTCTCCCATGTGGAATCATTAAAAAATGATCTGGCCAAACATTACCAAAACATAGGATTTCTTTCTTGTACTTCCATGGGTGAAATCTTAAGAAAAAGCCTCTCGTTAGTGTTGTAACGAAAAAAAAAATTACCTTCAAGAAACTACTAGGCTATACCATGGTAGAGAAAAAAACCTCTTTTGCCAACTTCGAGTGGATTGATTTAGAAAATCCCAAGCTTTCCGAATTGTCTGAACTTATAAAACCCTACGGGCTAAATATTCACTTGGTGAAGGATTTGTTGCAAGTAGGACACCTTCCTAAAATGGAAAAAGTCGATGAATTTAACTTTCTGATATTGAGAGCTTTTTCTGCAAATCAAAATGCAAAACTCACCACCATTCCTGAATTAACAAACAAAATTGGTTTTTTCTTTACCAACGAGATCCTCATTTCAGTTCACCAAAAACAGTTTACTTTCTTGTCCGAGATTTCTGGACATTTTGAAAACCCAGAAGCGTTAATCTTGAAAATAACAGAGAAAATGATCTCAAGCTACCAAGCTCCAGCAGATTGGCTTTCGGAAGAAATGGATAAGTTTGAAGGAAATATTTTCCTTAATCACGGCAAGCGCTTTTCCGTAGAAAGCCTCTATTTTGCCAAGGCCAAAGCAAGAGCATGCAAAAAAATAATGATATTAACGCAGACTGTGCTCAATCACCTTTCGGTACACAATATCAATCAAACTCACCTTCAAGATTTAAAAGAAAGTGTTTCTAGCTTGATCCTCCAATTTGAAGATTTTTTAGACGAAGCCAATTCCTTATTGAGTATCTATATCTCAAGCAACTCCCAGAAGACCAATGAAGTAATGAAGTTATTGACTATATTTTCAGCCTTCTTTCTCCCCCTGACATTTTTGGTAGGAGTTTATGGAATGAATTTTAAGTTTATGCCAGAGTTGAATTGGGAATATGGATACTACTTGACCTGGGGAGCTATGTTCGGGATTTCTTTGACCATTTTCATCTGGTTTAAGCGGAGGAAAATCATTTGATGTTCAAAAAAAAACCTCCAAAGGAGGTTTTCATTTTTCTACTAAAGTTAAACTTAATTGACTAAGCGTCTTAAATAGGCCCCATAGCCACTTTTTCCAAGTTTGGCCGCTGCTTCCAGCATCTTTTCCCTACCAATAAATCCATTGCGGTAAGCAATCTCTTCGATACATCCAATTTTCAATCCTTGACGCTCTTCAATGACTTCCACAAACTGGGCAGCTTGAAGTAAGGATTGGTGGGTACCTGTATCTAACCAAGCCGTACCCCTATTGAGGATGGCTACTTGTAGTTGGCCTTTCTTGAGGTATTCGTTGTTTACGTCTGTAATTTCTAATTCCCCACGTACACTTGGCTTGATATTTTTTGCAATTTCAACCACCTGATTGTCGTAGAAATACAAGCCAGGAACAGCATAGTTTGATTTGGGTTGGGCAGGCTTTTCTTCAATAGAAATGGCTTTTTGATTGGTATCAAACTCCACTACTCCATAGCGCTCGGGATCGTTGACGTGGTAGGCAAACACCACCCCTCCTTCTGGATTGGTGTTTTCTTGCAAGGTCTGGTGTAAGCCAGAACCGTAGAAAATATTATCTCCTAACACCAAGGCTACTTTATCCTTCCCGATAAACTCTTCTCCAATGATAAAAGCTTGAGCCAACCCGTCTGGGCTGGGTTGAACGGCATATTGAAAATAACAACCTACTTGGGAGCCATCCCCTAACAACCGTTGAAAAGCTGAAGAATCTTCGGGAGTAGTGATGATTAAAATTTCTTTAATCCCCGCCATCATCAACACCGATAAAGGGTAGTAGATCATGGGTTTGTCGTATACTGGCATAAGTTGCTTACTCACTGCAATGGTGAGGGGATACAAACGTGTACCGGAGCCCCCAGCTAAAATGATTCCTTTCATAGAAAAAAAAGATAACTACGTTGTAAAGCTACCAAGTTGAGCACATATAAAAAACTAATACTAAATTCCTCAGCTACTTTCGCATATCTCCAATGCCAAATTAGGTTGGTCATTCAAGCTCCTTTTGACTAATTGTCCTAATTTTGAAATAAATGTTTGACATATGAATCTCAAGGGATGGCTTATTGCTGCGTATACAAGTTTATTTTTTGGGGCCTGTGCCCAAAAAGAAATCAAATTCACACCAAGCAATAGCGAGCCATTTCGGCCAGGTTACCATTTTTCACCCAAACAAGGATGGATGAATGACCCCAATGGACTGGTTTACCTGGATGGAGAGTATCATTTATTTTTCCAGCATTACCCAGATAGTACGGTATGGGGCCCTATGCATTGGGGGCATGCCGTATCCAAAGATTTGGTCACTTGGGAAGAGTTGCCCATCGCGCTTTTTCCTGATAGTTTGGGGACAATTTTTTCAGGGAGTGCAGTCTATGACGCAGAAAATAGCTCCGAATTGGGAACCAAGGAAAATCCTCCCTTAGTCGCGATTTTCACGTATCATAACGCAGTTGGAGAAAAAGAAGGAGCGATTGACTTTCAAACGCAGGGGCTAGCCTATTCGGTAGACAAGGGTAAAACTTGGAGCAAGTACGCTGCTAATCCAGTACTACTAAACCCAGGAATACGGGATTTTAGAGATCCAAAAGTAACTCAGATTACCAAGGAAGATGGAAAAAAGGTTTGGTTGATGACGCTGGCCGCCAAGGACCGAATTCAGTTTTACGAGTCTCCCAACTTAAAAGTCTGGACGCTTTTGGGTGAATTTGGGCAGGGTATTGGGGCGCATGGTGGCGTTTGGGAATGCCCAGAATTACTTTTCCTAAAAGCACCGGATGGGAGCCAAAAGTGGGTATTACTAGTCAGCATGAATCCAGGAGGACCGCAAAAAGGCTCGGCCACCCAATATTTTATCGGGGACTTTAATCGGGGTGTATTTACTCCAGACGATACCATGATCCGCTGGTTGGATTATGGACCGGATAATTATGCTGGGGTCACCTGGGCCAACCTCCCCAAAGAGCAGAATAGAACCCTATGGATCGGCTGGATGAGCAATTGGGACTATGCACAGGTTGTCCCAACGAAGACTTGGCGATCTGCGCTGACCTTGCCTCGCGAGATCAGTTTATTTGATGTAGATGGCACACTTTTGCTGAAATCTGCTCCAGCAATAGAACTCGAAAAAGCTAGAAAAACAACCTATGAACTTTCTGGAGAAGAGTCTCTATTGCCCTCTCCTTTTGTAGAAATTTCTGCAGAAATCACCCAAGAGAATTTCTCCATGACCTTGAGTAATGAGTTGGGCGAAGAGGTGGTGATCAACAAAGAAATGGGCTTGGTGACCGTAGATCGAAGAAAGGCAGGCAAGGCCAACTTCAATCGAGATTTTGCAGCGGCACATTCTGCGCCCATGTCTTGGAAAGCAGAATCGGTACGCGTCTTCTTGGATGCATCATCCATTGAAGTCTTTGTAAATGATGGAGAATTGGTCTTTACCTCCCTCCTTTTCCCTACCTCACCTTGGAAAAAAGTAACGCTGATCCAAGGGCTTGATGACGTGGAAATCTTGGATTTGCAAGAATCGTCAAAACCATCCTTGGAAAAAAAGGCGGATAACTGATCATTTTCTAGTCCCAGTTTTTTAAGGCATAAATTCAAAAAACTTACGACAAACCCCAACTACTAAATCCAACTTATCCAGTTAGTTACAGAATTGAAATAATCGAATCTCCCGGAAAATTAGCCCAGGAAAGGAGTGTTTTTTTTGCAGAGCAACTTGAATTTTAGTTGTTTGTTCTGAAAAAAAAGTGGTATCCTTGGAATATAAACGGGATGCATTGATCGTGACTTTCTATTTATTAGAATCTCGATAAACTCCTTTTTTATAAAGAAAAAAATCAACTTGGAAAATCTAAAAGTTTAGGTTTTCGCCAATTAACGTGCATTATTTATGAAAAAAGAGGCTTGGGGCTCGCGTGTTGGGCTTATTTTGGCCATGGCTGGAAATGCTGTAGGTCTTGGAAACTTCCTCAGGTTTCCAGTACAAGCAGTTCAAAATGGAGGGGGAGCCTTTATCCTACCCTACATCATCTGCTTCCTATTGATGGGTATTCCGTTGCTATTCACGGAATGGAGTATGGGTCGATTTGGCGGTAAATTGGGCAACCACAGTACCCCTTACATCTTAGACTCCCTAAGTAAGAAATGGTACTGGAAGTACATTGGCGTGTTCGGTATTTTTACCAACATCGCCGTCGTCGCCTACTACACCTACATCGAATCTTGGACCTTTGTGTACGTGGTACACAGTGTCATCGGAACCTTTACTGGAATGAGCAAAGAGGCGGTGAGTTTGTTTTTTGATCAATACGTACAGCTTTTAGGCTCTGATTTTGGAATCCCTCTATTTCCTGTTATTGCTTACATTTTGGTCTTAGGTGTCAATGTATGGATCCTGTCTACAGGCCTTGGAGGAATTGAAAAGGTGGCAAAGGTCGGCATGCCTTTGTTGATCCTATTCGGTATCATTTTGGCTGTCAGAGGATGGACTATGGGTAGTGATTTTGCCTCAGCAGAATTCCCTGATGCGAATGCATGGGATGGAATCAACTTCTTGTGGACCCCACAATACAGTTCCTTAGCTGACCCCAAGGTATGGTTGGCTGCTGCAGGCCAAATCTTCTTTACCTTGTCTGTCGGAATGGGTTCCATTCAATGTTATGCCTCCTACCTGAAGGAAAACGAGGACATCGCACTCAATTCTGTGACTGCGGGATTTACCAACGAATTTGTGGAAGTAATTCTAGGAAGTGCCATTGTGATTCCGATCGCAGCTGGATTTTTGGGATTGGATTGGGTATTGGAAAACGCAGGATTTGGCATGGCTTTTCAGACGATGCCATACCTCTTCCAGCAATGGGGGCCGCTCATTAGTGCCTTTGCTGGGGTTTGTTGGTTTGGATTATTGTTCTTTGCTGGAATTACCTCTTCTCTTGCCATGGGAACACCTTGGATGGGATTCATGAAGGATGAATTTGGTTGGGGAAAGGTAAAAGGGGCTGTTTCCTTTGGATTAGTAGCCTTGGCCATGGGCTTGCCTACCGTCCTATTCTACCAGTATGGATATTTTGACGAATACGATTATTGGGGCGGTACTGTCAGCTTGGTAATTTTTGCACTGTTGGAGACCATCCTATTCACCTACATTTTTGGGATGAAAAGAGGATGGGAGGAAATTACCCGAGGCGCTGATATCCGGATTCCTTCCTTCTACAAATATATCATGACCTACATCACACCCGTATTGCTAAGCATTGTTTTCTTGGGTGCTTTGATTACTCCTGCGGGTAACGATTGGGTAGCGGCCTTCAGCAATCTGTTTTCAGGTCAAGGATGGGCACTAGATCCAAGTTCATTGATTGCAAAAATCACTTTTGCTGACTTGGAAGCGCAAATTCTTGCCAAACCTGAGAATGCTGCCATATTGGAAGAGAAAAAGATGTATTCAGGCTTTGCAAGACTTCAATTACTACTCCTATTCTTAGGAATTTGTGGCATTGTATGGTACTCTACTGTTAAACGCAAACAATCAATCCAATGAACACTTCCGCGCTAATTCTATCGCTCCTAGCACAAGGACTTATCCTATCCGTTACGCTGTATTGCTTCTATTTGGTATTGAAAAAACCGAATACAGAGGAGAAATAACACAGGTTTATAGACAACAAAAAGCCTTAAAGTTCAAAAAGCTCGATTACGTCGAGCTTTTTTTATTGTTCGGACTATTCCATTTTTTTTCAAAAAAATAAATATTTTTTTTTGAACAGTGTTCATTTATTTTTGGGTATTCAAATTATACCATGGGTATCGCTGAACGAAAAGAACGAGAAAAGGAAGAATTGCGTGAGCGCATCTTAGTTGCTGCCAAGAATCTATTCCTGGAGAAAGGAGTAGAAAAAACCTCTATTCGAAACATAGCCGATTTGATTGAATACAGCCCGGGCAGTATCTACCATTATTTCAAGGACAAGAACGAGATCTTTCATGTCCTCCACCAGGGAGGCTTTCAGCAATTGATGGGCCGCATGGAAGTTCTTGAATCGGTATCCAATCCGATGGAAAGGCTAAAAGGTATGGGTTCTATTTATGTACAGTTCGCATTGGAAAATCCAGACATGTATGACTTGATGTTTATCAAAGATGCACCCATCCTCCATGTTTCTAATTCAAACGAAGAGCAATGGAAAGAAGGCTTCGGCACCTTCAATTTCCTACGTGCTACCATCCAAGAATGTATCCAAACAGGACATTTCCGCGGGCATGAGGAAGAAGCCCTCTCCTTTCTTGTCTGGTCTACTGTACATGGGATGGTATCCCTACGCATTCGCCGACGCTGCGAGGTAGTCTTGGCTCAGCGCCAAGACACCATCGTCAAAGATGGCTTAAATGAATTTTTCAATATTCTCGATAGACTTTCCTCATGAAAATCAAAGACGCTGCTAAACAAATCAATAGTCCAATTCGCGCCGTAATTCTAGGGTTTTTCCTTTACCTAGTCTTCCTAGTAACACCTACACTGGCACAGCAGGTTCTGGACACCTACATCAAAGAAGGATTGGCCGATAACTTAGTGCTTCAAGAAAAAAACGCAAGCCTTGAACAAAGTTTATTGGCATTAAAGGATGCAAAAAGTTTCTTTTTACCCTCCTTAGACTTTGGAGCAACTTACACCTTAGCTGGAGGAGGTAGGACAATTTCCTTCCCAGTGGGAGATTTGCTCAACCCTGTGTATTCCACCCTGAATAAGCTGACAGCTTCCACTAATTTTCCTCAAATCCCCAACGTTTCGGAGCAATTTCTTCCAGATAACTTTTACGACACAAGGCTCCGCACCGCTGTTCCTCTTCTCAATTCGGATTTGATCTACCAGCAGCAAATTCGTAAAGAACAAGTCAACTGGAATAGCTACCAAGTTGAAATATACCGTGCTACCCTGATTCAAGACATTCGAGTAGCTTATTTCAATTACTGCTCTGCCCACAGTTCCATCGAGATTTTAAAAAACACCTTAGGCCTGGTCGAACAAAATTTGAAGGATACCCGATCCTTAGTTGAAAATGGGAAAAAGACTCCAGCGGCTGTACTGCGTGCAGAAAGCAAATACGAACAGGTAAAATCACTGTTGACTGAGGCTGAGTTAAAAACAAACACTGCTGCACAATACCTGAATTTTCTAGTGAATAGACCCTTAGATCAATTCGTACCATTTGAAGAAATACCCATTGATTTCAATCGAATGGATCAATTGCTTCTTGAGGACCTTCATCCCCAAAATTGGGAACTTAGATCCATGCAAAGCTTGGAAACGATACAGGCAACAGTACTTAAATCTGGAAAAAACTATTGGATTCCCAAGCTTTCCACCTATGCAGACTTGGGTTCACAGGGCTTCGACTGGACCTTCAATTCCCAATCTAGGTACCTTCTTTGGGGGTTAAGTTTTAACCTACCTGTATTTCAAGGGGGGAGAAATCAAAACCAAATCCAAAGGCAGGTGATTGGCCTCCAATCCATTCAGCGGCAAAAGGAAATGGTGAATAAGAAATTGAATTTAGGCCTACAGCTCCAACGAAATGAGGTAAAAACCCTACTCGCGGCCCTTCAATCTGCAGAAAAGAAACTGGTATCGGCTTCGGCCTATTTTAAACTCGTAGACAAAGGATTCAAAGAAGGGAGCCAATCCTTACTTGAATTTATGGATGCCAGAAACCAATTTACCCAAGCTGCCCTCCAAAAAAACATCAGTACTTACAAATTGCAGATGGCACTGGCCCAGCTCGAACGTCAACTTACTACTGAAACCAACTAAGCCATGAAAAAGCGCATTTTCTTTTTACCTGTAATCCTCCTCTTTTTTCTTTTGGGATGCAGCAGCAGTACTCCTTCCGAAACAATCACACCACAAGTAGGTCAGGCCATTCCGGTAAGCCTTGTACCTTTACAATCCTCTCCTTTGTCTACGAGCATTACTGGAAGCGGGACCTTTAGTACCAAAGACGAAACCCTTTTGTCGTTTAAGCTGGGTGGGATTGTCGCCAAGGTTCTTGTAGAAGAAGGAGATGCTGTAAAAGCTGGTCAAATCGTCGCAAGCTTGGATTTAACTGAGATTCAAGCAGGTGTTCGTCAATCCAAACTCGCCTATGAGAAAGCGCTTCGAGACCATCAGCGTGCCGCCCGCTTATACACCGATAGTGTAGCAACACTAGAGCAGTTTGAAAATTCAAAAACAGCCCTAGAAATTGCAGAGCAACAGCTAAATACAGCCAACTTCAACCTAGCCCAATCTCAAATTCGAGCCACAAAAAATGGGTTTGTCCTTAAAAAATTTGTAAATGCAGGTCAGTTGGTCGGTTCAGGTACTCCAATACTTCAAATCAATGGTGCTGCCTCTGGAGCTTGGGTTTTGAAAGTAACCCTAAGTGATCAGCAATGGAGTTCCATTCAGATGGGTGACCAAGCCGAACTGACTCCTGCAGCATCTTCTGAATGGATTCCTGCTAAAGTCACCCAAAAAAGTCAATCAGCAGATCCTGTCACGGGCACCTACTGGGTTGAAGTCAGCCCAGAATCTACTAAAGAAATATCCTTGGCTTCAGGCATGTTTGGAAAGGCTCGCATTCAGCCCTCCCAAACAGTACAAGGTTGGGAAGTCCCTTTTGAATCCATTTTGGATGCCAATGGAGAAAGCGGCTTTGTCTTCGTAGTGGATGGTCAATAAGCAAAAAAAGTAAAAGTTCAACTCGGTAAAATCACCCCAAATTCCATTCAGGTGCTTTCTGGATTAGAGAATTACAAGAGCCTTATCGTATCCGGGAGTGCCTATTTGTCCGATGGTTCCACAATTCAAGTCAAGAACTGATGAAAATCTCTGATTTTGCGGTAAAGAACTACCAGTTTACCCTAGTAATCTTTTTGATGACAGTGGTCTTGGGACTGACTACTTTTTTGAATATGCCTCGAAGCGAGGACCCCGTGATTGACGCTCCTAATTTCCCCATCGTAGTCATTTATCCTGGAGCGAGTCCCGAAGATTTGGAAGAGCTGGTGGTCGATCCTTTAGAAAAAACCATCTATGCCTTGGAGAATATCAAGCGTATTGAAACCGAGGTCAAGGATGGGGCTGCCATTCTTCTCGTTGAATACAAGTACAGTGAGGATGTGGATGAAAAATACCAAGAATTGGTTCGAGAAGTCAATACCCTTCGACCCCAATTACCAGCAGAAATTTTTTCCATTGAGGTAAAAAAAGTACGACCCTCCGATGTCAACATTCTTCAAATCGCTTTGGTGAGTGAAAATGCTTCCAGAGAATCGCTTAAGACCGAAGCTGACCGTCTTCAGAAAGACCTGGAGAGCATCACGGAATTAAAAAATGTCAAAATTCATGGACTACCTGCGCAACTGGTTAAGATTGAATTGCAACTGGATAAAGTAGCGACTTTAAACATCCCTCTTGCAGCGCTTATTGGAAGTATCAAAAGTGAACTGAGCAACATCCCTGGAGGACAAGTGGATGCGGGCAACAAAACATTCAATGTAAAAACAAGCGGGAATTACAGTTCGGTTGAAGAAATCGCCGAGACCATAGTGTATTCCTTGCAAGGGAAAAATATCCTTTTAAAAGATGTGGCAACGGTTCGGGATGACTTTGAGGAGACCAAGCAACATCACTCGACTCAATGGTTACCGGGCGATCTTTGTCACTGCCGCCTTGAAAGAAGGAACCAACATCTCTAAAGTTCAAGAAAAATACAGCCCCCTCCTCGCCACAAGCATTGAAAAGCTACCCGAAAACATAGATCTAATCGTGGCATTTGATCAAGCAGACTATGTCAATAGAAGACTGGGTGGATTGGGAATGGACTTTTTAATTGCAATAGCTTTGGTGTTTGTGACTTTGCTCCCCTTGGGCAATCGTGCCTCAATTATTGTCATGGTTTCCATTCCTTTATCCCTTGCCATTGGATTGATTTTAATGAATGCTTTGGGTTATGGACTGAATCAACTCAGCATCGTCGGTTTGGTAGTTGCCTTGGGCTTACTGGTGGATGATAGTATCGTGGTAGTGGAAAATATCGAACGATGGATTCGTGACGGCTACAACAAAAAAGAAGCTGCCATCAAAGCAACCCAGCAGATTTCAATTTCTGTAATTGGATGTACGGTCACCTTGATCATCGCTTTTCTTCCTTTGGTATTCCTACCGGAGAGTTCGGGGGATTTTGTACGGAGCTTACCCATGTCTGTAATCATGAGCGTACTTGCCTCCTTGGTAGTTTCCCTCACAATCATTCCATTTCTTTCTACCTGGTTTTTAAAAAATAAGGAAGCAGGACATTCAAACAGATTCTTCGATTTATTTCAAAGAGGGATTCATGCAAGCTATGCACCTCTTCTTGAAAAAGCCTTGAAAAAACCAGTAGCCACTCTCCTCATTGCAGGTGCGATCTTCTTCCTTTCCCTTGGCTTATTTCCAATCCTTGGATTTAGTCTTTTCCCTTCTTCAGAGAAACCACAATTTCTGGTCAATATCACCACTCCCTTGCAGTCCAACCTGAGCAATACGGATACACTTGTCAGGCAAGTGGAACAAGAAGTGTCCAAAATCCCTGAATTGCGAAATTTTGCTACCAACGTAGGAAAAGGAAATCCACGCATTTACTACAACGAGATCCCTGAAAATGAACGCAGCGATTATGGGCAACTCTTTGTTCAACTGCAGCCCGAAACTTCTGCTCCAAGGAAATTAGAAATCATCCAAACGCTTCAGTCGAGTTTTGCCAAATTGGTCGGTGCCAAAGTGGAAGTTAAAAACTTCGAACAAGGTCCACCCGTAACTGCTCCAATCGAAATCAGACTAGTAGGTGAAAATTTGGATACGCTTCGAAGTTTGGCTGGTAAAGTCGAACAGCTACTCAAGCAAACACTGGGCACGCTTTATGTAAACAATCCAGTAAGCAACTTAAAGACCGATATCCGGGTGGCTATCCAAAAAGACAAAGCTCGTCAATTGGGTATTGCAACTGCAGACATTGATCAAACCGTCCGGCTGGCACTTGCAGGGTTGAATTTAGGATCATTTACTGACCCTAAAGGAAATGAGCGATCCATTTTACTGACCACTCCAAAGGATGATCGTGCTACTTTGGAAACATTCGACCCCATTTTCATCTACAACAACCAAGGAAAAGGAGTTCCCCTTTCTCAAATTGCGGACCTGAAATTTGAAAGCAGCACCCTCACCATCGATCACTACAATAAAAATCGATCTGTATCCGTATCCTCCTTTGTAGATGCAAACTACCTAACCGATCGGGTACTCAATCAGGTAATTGACAAACTAGACGAAATCCCTCTACCTGAAGGCTATCGCTTGAGCCTTGGTGGGGAATACGAAACCAAACAAGAATCCTTTGCAGGATTTGATACCATCATCATCATCACCGTTTTTCTGTTTATTGCAGTTTTGATTTTACTTTTCCGAACCTTCAAAAGCACAATCATTGTACTTTCGGTGATACCTTTGGGCATGGTTGGAGCCCTAATCGCACTTTGGATTACGGGCAATTCCCTTTCTTTTGTCGCGATCATTGGACTTATTGCTTTGGCAGGAATCGAGGTGAAAACCTCCATTCTATTGGTGGATTTTACCAATCAGTTGCGAAAAGAAGGAGTAGAACTTGATACTGCAATTCAACAATCCGGGGAAATTCGCTTCCTTCCTATCGTGCTGACTACCATCACCGCCATAGGTGGATTGATCCCAGTAGCCTTGAGTACAAATCCCCTGATTTCTCCACTTGCCATCGTACTCATAGGTGGATTAATCAGTTCTACCATCTTGTCCAGAATCGTTACTCCAGTATTGTACAAACTCCTACCCCCTAAAATTTAAAGGAATACCATAAGGGAGTTATTGCCTTGGGATACAAAAACTTAAATCTTTTCTTTATATTTCCTAACTATTTAAAAAATTCAAAACTTATGAAACTACTTTCTCACCTCTTGCTATGCTTTGGATTGGTTTTATTTTCCTCCATGGCAATGGCTCAAGACTCTGATTACTTTGTAGGAGATTGGGACGTCCAAATCAAAGACACGCCCATGGGAACCATCAGCCTCGTCCTCACCCTCGAGCGGGTAGATGGTAAATTGGTTGGCAAATTTGTGAATACTCAAGCCAACACCACCATCAACATGAGCCAAATTACTGAAGTTGAAAACAGCGTTACGCTAACTTTCTTTGCCGAAGGCATGGACCTCTACTTGACTCTAAATCCTGTAGATGAAGAAAATGTATCTGGCCTACTTATGGACTCCTTTTCTGTGGAAGGGAAGCGAGTTAAAAAAGAAAATTAAAGCGGGATACCCCGCTTTAATTTTTTCGACCAAGTAAAGGAAGGAAGCTTAAGACTACTTCCATTTTTTGAGTTGAGCATATACCAGGTGTAAAGGAAGTCCCATCACCGTAAAATAAGAACCAGTGATGCTATTCACTCCTATAAATCCTATCCATTCTTGAATCCCATAGGCACCCGCTTTATCAAATGGCTGGTATTTTTTTAGGTAATGCCAAATTTCATCTTCTTCTAAAAAGCAAAATGTCACCTTTGCTTCATCCTCCAAAGTGATGGAAGTTTTTTGATCTTTTAGCGTTACCGCCGTCATCACGGTATGGGTAGTACCTGATAGACTTTTCAACATCTCAAAGGCTTCCTGTTCAGTGGCTGGTTTTCCCAATACTTTTCCCTGATCAATCACCACAGTATCAGCCGTGATAAGGAGTTCATTTTCATGGAGATCCACAGGAAATGCATCTGCTTTCAATTTGGCAAGGTAAGCAGCAGCAAATTCCGCTGGAATCTCCTCTGGAATCCTCTCATCAATTGGAAAAGCCTTCACTTGAAAATCTAACTCTAAGCCCCGTAAAAGATCTTGTCTTCTGGGAGATGCAGAAGCTAGAATAATTTTTTTTGATGCGAGATTAGATAAAAAACTGGTCATAATCGTATTCAAATTCTTCTTGCTTAATACTTCCAAACAGTAAGCCTCCCAAGGCTTTGGGATAAAAATAAGTAGATTTTTGTGGCATAACATGGCCAGATTTACATACTTCTACGACTTGCTTCAAGTCTACTTCCCTCGTAATTACTGCAAAGGAAGCTATACCTGATTCTACCTCAAGTAGGCATCTAGAAAAATTTCTCTCAAATCCTAAATGAGCTGAATGGCGCTGATCTTCCATGGAAAGACCCAAAACTTTGTAAAATAGGATATAATGCAAAATTACTACATCAAGTTCACGTAAGGCTTCGGGAAATGCCTCGGCAATAACATCAAATTTTTCTGGCCTAAACTTGATCACATAGGCTGCATCGCCCCAAATCAAACCAAAAGACCGTTTTCTTTGAAAAGCATAGGCAGCCAATTCTTCTGCATCCCCGAGAAATCTGGATTCAAACCAAGGTTCTAAATCATCCAGAAACTTTTCCTTGGAATGTGGATAGCCGTAATACAACCTATGGGTAGGCAAAATTTGAAGATGGTTGCCATGGATATTTGTCAGGTACATTACATGGTAATCTGTTCCCTTCCATGCCACATCCTTATTCACTTCAGCCATTTCTTTCCTGAAAGAAATCGCCGCTTCCAGCCGATGATGTCCATCGGCTAAAATCACTTTTTTTGCAGAAAGCGTGGCCACAAATTTGGCAATGGCCTTTGGATCGGTGATTACCCCCAACACTTCACGTACGCCTTGATAGTCCTCCAGATCGTATAAAGGATTTTCCATGGCAAGATCCATTAAAGCTTCCAGTTCATTTTCCTCATCTTCGTACAATCCATGGGTAGGGCTCGCTTGGATTTCAGTTGACCTTAGTAAATCAATTCGGTCAGAAACAGCCGAAGGTATGGTTTGCTCGTGGCGCAAAATTTCACTCTCTTTCCAGTCGTAGGCCTTGATATGGGCGATGAATCCCTTTCTACATCGCTCCATCTCTTCTCCAGGAAGTCTAAAGTATTGGTAATACACATAAATACCTGGCCTATGGTCTTGAATCAAAATCCCTTCCGTCTTCCATTTATTCAAGATACTTTTGGCCTCTTTTGCTGGGTCTGTTCCTTGGGGAACCGAAAGATGAATACTGTTTATGGGATTTTTGTATAGAATATCTCTTTGTTTTTGGGAAACCACATCAAATAAGGGCGCCGTTAGGGCTTCCATATTCTTTGCCAGATCATCCCTATATCTCCAAGCTCTAATCGGTAAAATTTCTGCCATTAGATCAGTCGGTTGGGCCAGTTGGTGGATGTGGCAATGGGTATTTTAGGATTTCTTTTAGCGTCTTCCTTTTCAAAAAATTCCACTGCCAATGCAGCTAACAGTTGCTTTTCTTCTTGGGTAAATACAGACTCCAAAACCTCAGGACTGAAATAGCGCTCCACAAATTTGGTATCAAAATTTCCGGATTGAAACGCCTGATGCGTCAAGGCAAATCGACAAAAATCCAAGGTAGTCTGAATTCCCGTGATTCGATAGTCATCAATGGCACGAATCATCCGATCAATAGCCTCTTGACGTGTTGCCCCATGGGCAATCAATTTGGCAATCATGGGATCGTAATAAATTGGAATCTCCATGCCCTCCTCAAATCCATCGTCTACTCGGATACCCGGGCCTTGAGGCCTTTGATAGGTATGGAGCTTTCCTATATCCGGTAAAAAATTGTTCTTAGGGTCTTCTGCATAAACGCGGATTTCAATAGCATGCCCATGAAGATGCAAATCCTCTTGTGTAAATGATAAAGGCTTTCCCTCGGCAATCCAAAGTTGCTCTCGAACTAGGTCTTTCCCTGTAATCATCTCCGTCACAGGGTGCTCTACCTGAAGCCGGGTATTCATCTCTAAAAAATAGAAGTTTAGGTGTTCATCTACAATAAATTCCACCGTTCCTGCTCCATAATAGTTGCATGCTTTCGCGACACCAATGGCAGCCTCTCCCATCGCCTTACGCATGACGGGATTTACTACAGCCGAAGGAGCTTCCTCAATCACCTTCTGGTGCCTACGCTGGATGGAACATTCGCGTTCAAATAAATAGACCAGGTTTTGGTGTTGATCTCCTAAAATCTGGATTTCTATATGACGAGGAGAAGTGATGCATTTTTCAATGAAAACCGCTCCATCCCCAAAAGATGAAATCGCTTCAGATACGGCACGCTTCATTTGTTCCTCAAATTCTTCTTCGGAATTCACAATCCTCATTCCTTTACCCCCTCCCCCAGCTGAAGCTTTAATCATTATAGGATATCCTATTTCTTTGGCTTTGGCTTTGGCAAATTCTACATCGGAAATAGATTCCTCCGTACCTGGTACCAAGGGAATGTTGTAGCTGGAAACGGCTTGCTTGGCGGCAAGCTTAGAGCCCATGATCTCTATAGCTTGTGGAGAGGGACCCACGAAAATAATTCCTGCTTCTTTTACTTTTCTGGCGAAAGAAGCATTCTCAGAAAGGAATCCATAGCCCGGATGTATGGCATCTACCTGCAATCTCAAACAAGCTTCTATGATTTTGTCAGCTACAAGATAGGACTGATTGGATGGGGCTGGACCTAGGCAAACTGCCTCATCAGCAAATTTTACATGAGGAGACAATCGATCTGCCTCCGAGTACACCGCTACAGTAGCTATTCCCATTTCATGAGCCGTCCTCATGATTCGCAGGGCAATCTCACCCCGGTTGGCTACCAAAAGCTTGGATATTTTTGCCATAGACTAGCTAAAGATTTTTTGGGTTTATCAAAGTATCCCTGCGAAATACGGAATTTATTTTGAGCTTTTTCACCTTTATTCTTTAGTAAAACTAGTTTTTTGTTTACAAGTTAGATTCCTCTTATTTTTGGTTGATTTTATCAAAATCACTTATCCCTAACCCTTTAAAATCAAAAGACCTTGGATTTATTTTCAAAATTAAAAACGAATATGGGCCCCTTGGGCAAGCACTCTGAGTTTGCAGACGGCTACTGGTCGTTTCCCAAATTGGAAGGAGAAATTGCCCCAAGAATGAAGTTCAAAGGAAAAGAAGTTCTTACCTGGAGTCTGAACAACTATCTCGGATTGGCAAACCATCCCGACATTCGAAAAGCAGATGCTGATGCTGCCGCTAAATGGGGGGCAGCCTATCCTATGGGAGCTCGAATGATGTCTGGACAAACAGATCTTCACGAGCAACTGGAGGACGAATTGGCTTCTTTTGTTGGAAAAGAAAAATCCTATTTATTGAATTACGGCTATCAAGGCATCATGTCAGTAATTGATGCACTTTTGGATAGAAAAGATGTAGTCGTTTACGATTCCGAATGCCATGCCTGCATCATCGATGCTTTGAGGATGCATCTAGGAAAAAGGTATGTGTTTCCCCACAACGATATAGAAAACTGTGAAAAACAACTGCAACGTGCTACCAAGCTAGCGGCCGAAACAGGGGGAGGTATCCTTGTAATCACCGAGGGTGTATTTGGAATGACAGGCGATCAAGGAAAATTGAAAGAAATCGCTGCACTTAAAAGCAAATACGAGTTTCGACTCTTGGTTGACGACGCACATGGTTTTGGTACCATGGGTGCCAGGGGAGCAGGAACAGCCGAAGAACAAGGAGTGCAGGATCAAGTAGATCTTTACTTCTCTACTTTTGCCAAATCTATGGCTTCTATAGGAGCATTTATAGCAGGTGATGCAGATGTCATTTTATTCTTAAGATACAACATGAGGTCTCAGATCTTCGCCAAGTCACTTCCCATGTTACTGGTAGAAGGTGCCTTGAAAAGATTAGATATGCTGAGAAGTCAACCTGAGTTGAAAGATAATCTTTGGAAAATTGTACATGCTTTAAGAAAAGGACTTGTAGAAAATGGATTCAGTACTGGTAAATCAAATTCTCCAGTAACTCCAGTAGTTCTCAACGGTACGGTAGGTGAAGCAGCTGCCCTATCCATGGATTTAAGAGAGAATTTTGGCATCTTTTGTTCCGTAGTTATTTACCCTGTAATACCTAAAGGCATGATTATCTTGAGGTTAATCCCAACAGCAGTACATACCTTAGAGGATGTAAACTTGACTGTTAAGGCTTTTGCTGCGGTAAAAGACAAGCTCGTTTCTGGAATTTATAAGAACTCCGAGATAGCTCTTTCTTTCGGTGAATAAAAAATTTTATAAAAAAAACGGCCTCTGAGTTGAAATAGAAAGTATTTGACCTATATTGGACTTTATAAACAATCATCAACCCTAAAAAACTTTTACTATGAGCAGATTTAGCGACGTAAAAAATTTAGTAAACAGCCTAGAAGCTGATTTCGAAAAGTTCTATGGCAAAGGAAACCAAGCTGCAGGTACCCGTGTTAGAAAAGGTATGCAAGATTTGAAGAACCTAGCTCAAGCTATCCGTACTGAAGTACAAAACAAGAAAAACGCTGGTTGATCCAGAAAAAAAAAAGGTGGGATTACCCACCTTTTTTTTTGAAAGTGGAGCCTAAAACTCCACTTTATTATTTTCTAAGGAGACGTCAGCCATTCTTCTACTAGGATCTATTTCTACAGATTTGATAGACTCAATAGGTTTGGACACGTGTAAAGTCATTTGAGGAAAGGTCCAAGTCCAAACCTTAGTCTGCACCCTTGGAGCACTTCCTTGCTCCTCTGCCTTCTCTCCCCTCATCACGTCAAGCGGCAAATAGATTAGTTCTTTGGTTCCATCTTGGTAGGTAATTTGCAGATCTACTGGCATGGGCATCAACCCAATTCTATGCAAGGTAATGCTAGTTCCTTCTTTAGTAGGCACTACTTCCTTGACGGCGTAGTCGATGGTTTTGGTAGAATAGACGAAATATTCCTTATACCAATCCAATTCCAGCCCACTTTGCTTTTCCATTGCGCGGATCAAATCATTGGCATTGGGATGTCTAAATTGCCAGGTATTCCAATAGCGTAGCAT
>Ga0194133_10002149_pt1 | contig 31446 bp, 29 predicted proteins | sample TA2KigOf40mmetaG_FD_155448 | JGI IMG/M metagenome (GOLD analysis project Ga0194133, IMG submission 155448) | Freshwater microbial communities from Lake Tanganyika, Tanzania - TA2015055 Kigoma Offshore 40m | ecosystem: Environmental > Aquatic > Freshwater > Lake | place: Tanzania: Lake...
TAGTTCTTCCTATAGAGCCGTCGTAGACTACGACGTTGATAGGACGGGTGTGGAAGCGTGGTAACACGTTAAGCTTACCGTTACTAATAGCTCAATTGGCTTGATTTATGCACTGAAAAAATTTTTATGAGTTATAAAAAAAAAATTTTATTTGTATCTTTAATTCAAATTTTAAATTCAAAAATAATTTTTCCATTTTTTTTTTTATTTATTATGTTTTCTCAAAAAAAAAGATTAACTTTTTTTTTAAAAAAATATAGAACCGATTATAAAGTTCATAAATTTTATAAAATTCCTAAGATATTCTTAAAAAATATGTCTAATTTCCAGTTTTATTTAATTAAAGATCAGTTTATAAATTTTTCTGAAAATAATAGAATTAGAATTATGAACTCACAATACATATTTGAAAAGTTAAAAAATAATAAGATACTAAACTTTCCTCAAGACAAATTTAATGAGGAAAATATATTTATTGATTTTCCGGTTATATGTAAAAATAAAAAATACAAAAGGTTAATATGGGAAAAAAGTCTGGAAAATTTTATTGATATTAAAAATTATTATTACACAAATTGTCAAAATCAGGTTATTTATAGGAAATTTAATAGATTAAAAACTAATAACTCAAAATTTATATCAGATAATATTATTATGCTTCCAGTCAATAAGAACCAAAACAAAAAAGATCTTGATAAATTATGCAATCTTTTCGAGTAACCTAGCATTTCAAATAAATTGCAAAATTTTAATTTTTATGATTATTTTTTTTTATATAAATAAGTTATTTTATTTTCTACTATAGATTTTTTATAATTATTTCTAAATAATCTTTCATATTTTATTTCGTCTTTATGAAATTTATTAACTAAAATATATTTTTCTTTGAATTTTTTTATATCATCTGAATTTATATGATTTATGAAAAAATTTTCTAAATTTTTATTTAAAATTAAATAATTGGGTTTTTCATTAATAATTTTTTGATAAAAAAACCTAGAATTAAACTCTTTTCCATATATTTTTTCTAAATAGCTATTTTTGTCAATATTTGATTGATGCGCTATAGATATTGGAGGATAAATATCTAAAAACCAATATAGGTTGTTTGAAATTCCATTAATATAAATAGTATCATTTTTTTTTAAATTTTTAGAAAGATAATCATAAAGCGAATTAAATATTTTTTGTGAATCAAATTTTGGTTTATTATTTATTTGGTTACTAAATAAAACAAATAAAAATGAACATAAAATAAATATTGATATATTTTTAATATAAAAATAATATTTTTTATTAGATAAAATTTTTATAGCAAAATTAATGTAGTAACAAAAATATAAAGAAGTAAATGGTGAAACTTGAATCAAATGTTGACTGTTGCCAACATTTGTAAGGATTACCCCCGCGAGAGATGAAAAAAAAAATAAGTTTAGGGTTCTAACTTTTTTTTCAGTGGTTTTTAAAAGAAAAATAAATCCCAAAGAAGCTAATATAAAATAAATGAATGATGGTAATATTTTAAATTCTAATTCATATAAGTTTAAACCGTGTCCAATTAAATAAAATTGGCTGATTATTAAGTTTTCTCTCTCAAATAAATCGCGTGGTGTATAAAATATAAGATTAAAAATATTTTTTAAATCGTCTTTTGCAAAAGGAATAAAAAATAATAAAATTGATATTAATCCCCCTAATGTAATTAAAGAAAGATTAGTTAAATAATTACTTACTAAAGTATTTTTTTTTTCATGTGAAATAATTGGCAATATTATTGTTAATAATAATGAACTGATCATAAAATTTTGTCTCGTCAGTGCCGAACAACCCAAAAAAAAACCAAGTAGTATATTTTTTTTTTGATTATTTAATTTTAGAAAAAAAAATAAGCCAAGAACATAAAAGAATGTCGCTGTTATTTGGGGTTGAAAATCCAATCCTGCAGATACGAGATATGACACATAGGAAGAATAAATATATCCTATTAAATAATTTTTTTGATTAAAAAGTAATTGGTAAATTTTAATAATAGTGCAACAAGTGCTAAATATTATAATTGCTCCAAATAGTTGAATTATTAAAAAATTTTTGCCAAAAAACGAAATAGCTAATATATAAGGAAAAAAATTAAAAAAAGGTTTAGGCTCTATAATATTACTGTATAATCCTAGGTTGTTGACATATGAATTAGCAACTAAAATGTAAGTTGCAAAATCGCTATCTGAGGCCGTATTAAAAAATCCTGGACTTCTTATAATCACAATAAAAATGAATAAAAATAAGTATTTCATTTTTGTAATAATATTTTCTTTAATTTTTTGTATACTTTGTTTTATAAATTTTCAGGATAACTTTTTTTAAAATCTATTTTTTTAAACAAACTAAAACTACAATCATCAGATTTAAATTTTTTTAAATCGTTTTTTTTTAAAAGACTATAATTAGTTCGAAATTTATAGATTAATTTAAATAGTCCGCTTTCTTCCAAGAAATTATCATAACTCATTTTAAAAACGTTAATTTTTTTATTGTGTTTAAATCTATTAGTATGTTTGAATAGTGGATTGTAATCCTGAATTAATAGATAGCCATTTTTATTTATTTTTTTATAAATAGAATTAAATTGACTAAATATTTCTTGTCTATCCAATAAATATAAAAAAAAACCACAAACTATTAAATCATAGTTATTTTTTATTCGATCAATTTTTAATGATGACAGGACACTAAATTTTATGTTTTTAAATCTTTTTTTACCGTTTTTAATTGCTTTAGTAGATAAATCTATTCCGTGACAAAACTTAGCGTTTGATTGCTTTTGGTATTGATCTAGCATGATGCCATTTGCACATCCAATTTCCAATATACTTTTGGGAGCTATTTTAGTTGTTCTAAATAAATCCGAAATAATATAATTCTCCCTATTGCCACTATAAAAATTTTTATTTCTAGCAAAGTATTTATTGCCTTCTTTTTTAAGCGTGGAAATATTTGAATTTTTAAGCATAACAAGTTTTTATAAATTATAATTTTACCATTTACTAGGATTAATTAAATTCTGATCCAAGGATTGAATATTTGGATAATTAAATTTTGATTTTTTTTTAATATATTTAAATAGTTTTTTTGCCTGAGTAAAATTATCTATACCAACAATAATTTTTGATATTTTTTTAAATTGCATAATATAATTAATGCATAATTCATATCTACTAATTTTATTCTTTATTGCCCAATTATTTAATCTTTTGAATATTCGATTCCACTTAATAAATTTTTTTGGAATATTATTAATATTTGATAATAATAAGCCTTGTAGAAAAATTGATCTTACGTGAATTTCTATTTTTTTTTTATAAAGTTTATTTATCCACCCATACTTGATTAATCTTCTATCTAAGATATTAAGAGGGCATTGCACTATGTCAATATTAGCGATTTTTTTTATATGATCCAAATTATCAAAATCATAAATAGAAATGCCTATTTTTTTTATTAATTTTTCTTTTTTGATTTTTATTAAGATATCTAGAATTTTGTTACTATCTTTTCTTAAGATGTCCTCCGGATTATGTAATAATAATGCGTAAATTCTTTTTATTTTTAATCTTTTTAAAGACTTATGAAGTTCATTTCTTATCCATTCTTCTATATTTGTATTTTTTTTTGGTATAGTTGGTAGTTTTGTAATTATATTAAATTTACTGACCCCAATTTTTCCTAAAATTTTTTCACTGTCTAAATAATTTATAGCAGTATCAATAGTATTAATTTTATTTTTTCTTGCTAGATTTAAAATCTTTTTTGCTTCTTTATAATTTATTTTATTACTTTTGTTTGCAATTCCATATTTACTTCCAAACTGAGCAGTACCAAGAGTAATTTTCATTTGAAAAAAATAATTATATAATATTAATCTATATTAATATACTTAGCATGAATAATGATTAGAACAAAAATTTTAATAATAGGTTCCTCTGGATTGCTGGGGTCTGCTCTTACTCCTTATTTGAAAAATAATAACTTTGAAATCACAACTATAAATAAGAGTAATAAAAATTCAGATTATATTTTAGATGTAAGTAATTTTAATAAAACTTATTATTTATTAAATAAAATTAAACCAAAATTAATTTTAAATCTTTCGAGCTATACAAGTGTGGAGGCTTGCGAATTAAATCCAAATCTAGCATACCTTCACAATACAAGAACTGTCGAAAGCCTTGTTAATTGGATTAAAGATAATAAATCTTGCTATTTGATTCAAATTTCGACTGACCAAGTATATGACGGTCATGGACCACATGTTGAAAATGAAATAAAACTATTAAATTACTATGCTATGACCAAATATTTTGCCGAAATATCTGCAAAAGAAGTTAATTCCGGCATATTTAGAACAAATTTTATAGGTAGGAGCAAAGATATTTCAAATATTAGTCTCACAGATTGGATTTATCAATCGTGTATAAAAAATGCATCTATAAAAGTTTTAGAAGATGTTTTGTTTACCCCCTTAGCAATTCAGACATTGTGCGATCTTATTAAGTTAATAATTAAAAAAAAACCAACAGGCTTATATAATTTAGGATCAAATAATGGAATGAGTAAAGCAGATTTAGATTTTTTTTTTGCAAAAAAATTAAAATTAAATTTTTCTAACATGAAAAGAATAAAAATGAAAGAAGCTACATTTTTTAAAGCACGAAGACCTAAAGATATGAGAATGGATTCTTCAAAATTTGAAAAAAAATTTAATTTAAAATTACCAAATTTGAAAGATGAGATAATTAAAGTAACTGAGGATTATAAAGTTTTTAATTGAATATATGGTTTTTAAGATTAATAAAACTGTTATATCAAAAAAAAATAACACATATTTCATTGCTGATATTGCTGCTAATCATGATGGTAATCTAGATAAAGCTATTGAGTTAATAAATATTGCTAAGCAATCCGGTGCCAACGCTGCAAAATTTCAACATTTTCACGCTGATACAATTGTTAGCAGACATAGTTTTGAAAGAATGAAAAAGTTAGCACATCAATCTAAATGGAAGAAATCTGTATACCAAGTTTATAAGGAAGCTTCATTGAGTCTCAATTGGACAAGAAAATTATACAACGAATGTAAAAAAATTAACATTGATTTCTTTACATCTCCTTATTCAATTGAACTAGTAGATCACGTAGATAGGTTTGTTTCTGCTTATAAAATTGGATCAGGTGATATTACTTATTCTGAAATTATTGAATATATATCAAAAAAGAAAAAACCAGTAATTTTGGCAACGGGAGCTTCAACTATGACTGAAGTTGAAAGAGCAACAAAAATAATTAAAAAATTTAATAAAAATATTTGTATTATGCAGTGCAATACAAATTATACAGGTTCAAAAGAAAATTTTAATTATATTAATTTAAATGTATTAACTCTTTTTAAGGAGAGATTTAAAGATGTAATTTTAGGTTTAAGCGATCATACTCCAGGACACTCTACAGTTTTAGGGGCAGTAGCTTTGGGGGCTCGAATAATTGAAAAACACTTTACTTTGTCTAATAAGTCTGTTGGGCCAGATCATAAATTTTCTATGACACCTAATACTTGGAAAGAAATGGTTGAAAGAACTAGAGAATTAGAATTAGCAATGGGATCTAAAAAGAAACTTTTAGAAAAAAATGAAAAAGATAGCGTTATAGTTCAAAGGAGATCGGTGCATTTAAATAAGAGATACAAAAAGAATGAAAAAATTAAAATCAAAGACGTTAGTTGCTTGAGACCTAGTCCGAATGGCTCAGTTAAGCCTTATGAACTGAAAAAAATAAAATCACGATTTTTAAAAGTAAATAAAGAAAAGGGAGATATATTATATTGGAAAGATTTAAAGTAGCGTTGATAGTACCTGCCTTTAATGAAGAAAGTACCATAATTAATGTAGTAAAAAATATTTTACCTTATGGTGTTCCAATAGTTGTTAACGATCATTCTAATGATAGCACAAGCAAAGTAGAAAAAATTTTTAGAAGAAAAATAATATATCATTATAGTAATAAAAAAAATGGTTATGAAAAATCTATTCAAATAGGATTTGATATTGCTTATAAAAAAAAATTTAGCCATGCAATAACTTTTGATGCTGACAATCAGCACAATCCAAAAGATTTAATTAAAGTAATCAAATTCTTTAAAAAAAATTATTATTTAGTTGTAGGTGAAAGAAAGATATTGTCTAGGTTTTCAGAAAAACTGTTTTCAATATTATTTAAAAAATTTGTAGGTTTAAAAGATCCACTCAGCGGCTTAAAAGGTTATAATTTAAAAGTTTTTATAAAAAACAAAAATATTTTTGATAGCTTTTCTTTAGCTGGTACTGAATTATTAATAAAATCTCATATTAACAATTATAAAATTGCTAAATTTTCAATATTGACTCGAAAAAGAACAGGAAATTCGAGATTTGGGAATATTTTGATAGGTAATTTTAAAATTTATAAAGCATTAATATTATCTATTGTTATTCTAGCAATAAATAAATTTAAGATTAATAGTAATTAAATGCTATAAATATAAATTAAATAATGATTAATAAAATTGAAACTATTTTAGAAAATACAAAAGTTATATCAGAAAATAAAGACGCAGATTTAATCTCTGAATATTTAGGAGAAAATTACAAAAAATATAGATTAGCTTGGAATGCTGCTAATATAAGCAATGTACCATCTTTTCCAATACATTTGGATTTAGAGTTTTACGATATATGTAATCAAAGTTGCACATTTTGTCCAAGAAACGAACAAGTGCATAAAAACTTGCCTTATGAAATTAATACTAAAACAAAAATTAATGAAAATTTAATAGATAAAATAATTTTAGAATGTAAAGAGCAAAAATTAATGAGCGTTAACTTTGGAGCTTTTGCTGAGCCACTTGTATATAAAAATATTTTTCAAGTTGTAAAAAGGTTCAAAGATATAGGGGTTATTGATAGCAGAATTATAACTAATGCTTTGTTATTAGATAAATATATAGACGTAATTTTTGATTCTGGCTTGGTTAACCTTTACATTTCCTTAGATGCCTTTTCAGAACGAACTTATATGTTGCAAAGAGGTAATGGTTATAAAAAAGTCATTGATAATATTTTATATTTTTTAGAAGAAAAAAAAAAAAGAAAATCTACACTTCCAATAACTAGGGTATCATTCGTTGAAACCGATGAAAATTTGCATGAGTTAGATGAATTTGTTGAATTTTGGAAGAGCAGAGTTGATCATGTAGATCTTCAAAAAAAAATTGATTATACAAAAAAACCAGATTTGAAATATCAAACAAAGCAATGGAATTGCATAGATCCATTTAGAAGAATGTCGGTTATAAGTGATGGATCTATTTTGCCTTGTTGTAGTTTTTGGGGTAGAGCGCTTAAAATAGGAAATATTGCGCAAATGAGCCTAAAAGAAGCCTGGAACAGCGTGGGCATGGACAAAATACGCAAAGAACTTTTAGAAGATAAATCATCAATCTGTTTAGTTTGTCAGTCATCAAATTAATTTATCAAAATAGTCTAATGTTTTTTTTAAAGCTAAAGTTTCTTTTTTTGCTTCATTTAAATTATAAAAATTTGTTTTGAATTGAAATAATCTAGGTTGCAGATACTCTGCATTCGGACATAAATTATTTAATTTGTAGTTTTTCAAATTTTTTTGTGAGATTAATTTTTGTCTTTTGTTAAAATTATTTTTCATAAAAAAAGGTTCTTTATAAGTTAATTTCCAACAGCCATAAATGGCCGTGCCTCCAAATGAAATAAATTTTTTTTTAAAATTTAACCATTTAATTTTATTATTTTTTATATAAGCAGCCCATGTCCAGTAAGAATGTTTATAATTGCGCTTAATTTTTTGCGTTACAAACCATTTATAATTTTTAGAAACTTGATTATATAATTTAGCACAATCTATTCTTAGTTTTACAAAAGTTTTTAAATTTTCTAGTTGGCCAAGGGCAACAGCTGCGCATAGGTCCGACATTCTATAGTTCCATCCCAACACAACATGTCTGTTGAAATTAGGACTACCCAATAATTCTTTCGGAATTTTATTTTTTTTGGCATCTAAAGTAGAATAACCTAAAGATTGAGCTAACCTTATATTTTTAGCAATTTTTTTATTGTCTGTTGTAACAACACCTCCCTCACCACAACTTATATGTTTTGTACCTTGAAGGCTATAGCTCGACATATGACCAAGATTACCAATAATTTTTTTTTTGTAATATCCTAAAAAGCATTCGGCATTATCTTCGATAATTTTTATATTAAATTTATTTGCAATTTCTAAAATTTTAGTTATGTCGGGGGATAACCCATATAAAGAAACCGTAATTATAGCTTTTGTTTTTTTTGTTATTTTTTTTTCAATTGATAAAGGATCGATTTGAAAAGTTTCAATGTCAACATCAGCAAAGACGGGGGTAGCATTACAATGTAGTACAGCCAGAGTTGTTGATGCCATTGTTAATGGAGGTACAATAACTTCATCACCAATCCCAACGCCAATCGCTTCTAGACATGCGTGCATTGTCGACGTGCCATTTGTAAAAGCGATTGCATATTTAGTATTAAATATTTTAGCAAATTTATTTTCAAACTTTTTAACCATATAACCGTTTTTTGAAGATCTAAATTGATTCTTCAGTACGTTTTTTAGATATTTTTCTTCGTTACCGAATATTCTTATATTTTTCATTTTTAATTTGAGAATAAAATTTATAGTTTTTAGAAACTTTGCCCATATATTTAATTAAGTTTTTATTTTTCATTAAGTCTTTTATTATTAATTTATAACTTATATTTGCGATATCGTATTTAAAATATTTAATAATTCCATTAATAAATTTATAATCTTTTTTAGTATCTATTGTTAACCGTATTTTTGAATAATTTTTTTTATTTAAAAAATTTTTTAATTTAAAAATTTTTGGGTTTCTCCAAATATAGCTAGTTACATGTTCTTCCTCAGATTTTAATTTAGCATTTTTGAATGCCTTTTTTAAGGCTAGAAATGTGAAAACTTCAATATCTAAACCATCAGGATAAGTTGGAAAAATTGTATTTGAACAGTAGTCGTATTTATTTTTTTTTATAATTCTAATAGCTTTATCAATTAACCTTGGATCTTTAAAAGGATCGTCAGCTGTAATTCTGACAATATATTTAGGTTTATATTTTATTGCGCAATTGTAAAATCTAGCCAAAACATTATTTTTACTTCCTCTAAATGTTTCGCACGAAGTATTGTTCTTTACCCATGAAATAATTTTATCATCAGCTCTATCTTTCGTTGTTGCTACAATAATTTTATTAATTAATTGAGATTTTGAAACCCTTGATATAATCCAATGTATAAGTGGCTTTTTTTTAATTGTTTTAAATATTTTGTCAGGAAGTCTAGTCGATGATCTTCTCGCTTGAATGATTGCTATAACTTTGTTTTCATTCATTGATTTTAGACTAATTACTTATATATAAAAAAACATTTAGTTTAACCAAGATAAAAATTGAAAAAAACCTTATTAGTAACCGGTTGCGCAGGATTTATAGCTTTTGATTTTATTAAAAAGATCAAAGATTATAATTATAATATTGTAGGTATTGATAATTTAGATAATTATTATGATCCAAATTTAAAAGGACAAAGATTATTAATTCTTAAAAAAATAAAAAATTTTGTTTATCATAAATTAGATATTAATGATTATAATAAAGTCAGAAATTTTTTTCAAAAGAACAAAATAGATTATGTAGTTCATTTAGCTGCACAGCCTGGTGTCGGCTATAGCTTAATTAATCCAAAAAAATATATCAAAACAAATATAGTTGGATTTTTTAATATGATTCATCTTTCTAAAATTTATAAAGTAAAACATTTTATTTACGCAAGCTCTAGTAGCGTTTATGGTTTAAATAAAAAATTTCCACTAAAAGAAAGTGATAAGACAGAGTTTCCAGTTTCCTTGTATGGAGCCACGAAAAAATCAAACGAACTAATAGCTCATGTTTATAGTCATATTTATAAAATGAAAACTACTGGATTAAGATTTTTTACTGCATATGGTCCGTGGGGTCGACCTGACATGTCTTATTTCAAATTCGTTAAAAGTATTTTAAATAATAAAATTGTTGATATTTATAATTATGGAAAATATTACAGAGATTTTACTTATGTAGAAAATATCTCAAATTTTATTATTAATTTATTAAAAAAAAGTAAATTTAAAAAAGAAAAATTGTATCAAATTTATAATGTTGGTGGAGGTAACTCAATAAAATTAATCAATTATATTAAAGCTATAGAAAATATTTTAAAAATTAAAGCAAAAAAGAATTTTTTACCTATGCAAAAAGGTGATGTTTTAAAAACTTTATCAAGTCAAGAAAAGTCTAAAAAAATCTTCGATTTTTCTAGAAATAATGATTTATCGATCGGACTAAAAAAATATATATCCTGGTTTAGAGCTTATTATTTAAATGAAAAATAATGAGAGAAGCGTTTTTATTGGGGCTGGTTTTATAAATAATCAAATACCGTGGGTATTTCCGATTGTAATAGGTTATTGCAAAAAGAACAAAATAACCAATATAATATTAGATAGAAAAGTTCCTGATGTTTTACTTAAGTTAGATTATTTAACAAACGATTTAAAAAATTTTAATATTTTATATTTATCGGATGTTAAATTTTATCTCAAATTTAAATATATAGCATATTTATTTTCCACTATTAATTTTATATTTCAGATATTTTTTTTTACTTTTTTTTTCACAAAAAATAAATTTAAAAAAATTTTAAAAAAAGATAATACAAAAAATATGAGATTATTCCATAATATCTGGGATTCTAGTATTTTATTTATGAATGATAAAAGCTTTTATCCAACTATATTTAATAGATTAAAAGCAGCGGTACTTGTTTTTTACTTTAAGCAACTTTCAATATTTTTAAAAAAAAAAAAAATTTGTGCGTTTTTTTTAAATCATGATGTTTATTATTATCAACAACTTTCTGATGGGATAAATAAAAATAAGGAAGTTTACATACAAGCCATGTTTACATTTTACAAACAAAAAACCACTACAACTTCATGGAATACCGCTTTAAATAAAAATATTTTCTTTAAAATTAAAAAAAATATTAACAAAAGTAATGTTGATAACTATTTTGAATTAAGAGAAAAAGGCAAAGGTTTAGGAGAGACTTATCTCTCCATTGGTTACAAAAAATATTTAAAAAATAATAAAATTGAGAATGTTATATTTTTGCATGCTTTTAAAGATTCTCCATATTTGATTATTGACAAAAAAAGAATTTTTATTGATTATTATGATTGGATTTTTGAAACATTGAATATTATTAAAAATTCGGAAGAAAAGTGGTTATTAAAAATTCACCCGGGTGCTAAATTGTGGGGAGAGAATCAGTTCCTGATAATCAAAAATATTATAAAAAAATTAAATTTACAGAAAAATATTGGCAAAAATATATTTCTTGACAGTAAAACTCCTTCTTGGATTTTATTAAAAAATGCAAAAAGAGTTGTAACTTTTAATGGCACAGTTCATGCTGAAGCCGTGTCTTATGGCATTAGGCCAATAATTATTTCTAAATGTCCACTAAATTTTTATTCTTTGAAAAGCACTCTTAAACCAAAAAATATTGGGGAATATGATTTTTTTTTAAAACAGCCATCTACTTCAATAATATTTAGATCAAGTAATAAAGAAATAGAGTTGTCTAGATTTTTTTTATATTTTGGAGAAATGTTAATATCATTAAGAAATGATCTTAATTTAGAGTTTATTTTAAAGTGTGATGCAAAAAATAAATTAGATAATGATTTAAAAAATTCATTGTTTTATTCTAAAAAAAAATATGATTTTCTTAATTTATTAGGAGCTAATATGCAAAAATACAATTGTACAATGTCGCAAAAGCTATTTAATATTTATAATAGTTTTTATATAAAATGAAAAATTTAGAACAAATAAAAGAAAATGGTTATTGTATTTTAAAAGCATTTGACTTTGATAATACATTTAAAAAAAATGTTATTGATCAAGTATCAGATCACTTGATAAATAAGATTAAAGTTTTGCAGAATAAACAATTAAATTTTAAATCAACTGTTGATATCAGCGATTTAATACCAACGGAATACAAAAAAAAATTTATAGAGTTCTCGGAAATTATTATTAAAGAAATTAATATAAATAAATATATTTTATTTCCAAAAGTATTAGATTTTACCTGTAGAATAGCAAATTTTGACAAGAATATTAAACAAGCTACTGATGCTATGTTATGGCACAGAGATCAAGATGATTATTTTTCACAAATTAAAATATTTTTTCCTTTGACTGAAGTTGATGGCAGTTCAGGAATGTTGTCAGTGGCAAATAAAAAAATTTGTGATAGTCAAACAATTTTACTTGATAAAGATTTATATTTACAAAAAAATCTACCGAATAACGATTTTTTGAGAATTAAAGACTCCACTTTAAGAAATTTATTGAGCAAAGACTTATTTTTTGATTGGAAAGCTAAGGTCGGAGAAGTCATGCTATGCGACACAAATAATTGTTATCATAAAGGAGGTTATGTTCTTACTCCTGATAAATTTAGAATTATGATACAAATAACTGTGGGTAATCGTTTCACTCATATGTTTGTTTATAACAAATCAAAGCTTGGAATTTTTTTTTGGAGAGTAATGTTTCGTTTGTTTAACTTTATTTTCGGTAAACAACGTCACTTAAAAAAAATTATTTAATAAGCAATACTAATATAAAAAATTAATGAAGGTAATTTTACTTTCTTATATGGATGATTCTGGGGCTGGTAAGGCTTCAGTAAGATTAAGAAATGCTTTAATCAAGATAGGAATTAATGCAGAGCTTTGGGTTCATAAAAAAAGAACAAAATATAGCAAAATAATATTTAATTCTTTTTTTCAGCGTTTGATAATCAAAGTATTTTCGAAATTAAATTATTTACTACTAAAATTGCAAATAACAAAATCAAAAGAATTTCACAGTATTGATTTTTTTTCATTAAGTCCGGTTGATATAATTAATAATTCAGACGCTGATATTGTTCAAATTAATTGGGTTAATAATCTATTATCAGTAAAAGATATTTCAAATATTAAAAAACCAATTGCATGGAGATTTTCTGACATGTGGCCCATCTGTGGAGCCGAACATTATGTTCAGAGTAATGATAAAAGATGGATTAATGGCTATTCCAATAAAAATTCTAATATCAAGGGGTGGGATTTAAATATGAAAATGTGGAAAAAAAAATTTTTATTTTGGAAAAACCCTATAAATTTAATTTTGCCTTCAAAGTGGTTAAATTCTTGTGTTAAAAAAAGTAGAATAACAAAAAGTTGGCCATCAGTAATTATTTCTACTCCTATAGATACTAATATCTTTAAGATTTACGATCAAAGTCAATGTCGAAATTATTTTGATTTAGAAAATAAAAAAAAAATTCTTCTTTATGGAGCAAATTTAATTAATGAAGAAAGAAAAGGATATAAAATAATAAAGAGTATTTTATATAATTATAGTTCATTTTTATCAGAATATCAGATTGTCGTTTTTGGAAAAGAAAATGAGAATTTGTTAAAAGAATATAAAAATATAGTCATTTTGAATTATATAAATAATGAAAAAGACTTAGCAAAATTATATAGCGCTGCTGATATTTTTTTATTACCTTCACTTCAGGATAATTTACCTCAAACAGGATTAGAAGCACAATGTTGTGGTTTGCCACTTGTAACATTTAACGCCACAGGGACTTCTGAAATTATTCTACATAAAAAAACCGGCTACCTTGCAAAACCTTATTATCCAGAGTCTTTTATTGAAGGTATTAATTGGTTAAAAAATGCCATAGATGATAAAAAAATTAATAAAAAGAACATTCAAAAAAGAGCGCATAATATTTATGATCCAATAAAAATAGCTCAAAAATATAAGAGTTTATATAATAACATCTTAAAAAAAAAATATTTATAGATCAGATATTATAAAGTTTTTTTTGTTTTCGCTAATAACGCAAATATTATTTTTTATATTTTTTTTTAAATTAGATTTTTTGTAGAGTTCATTTTCAATATTATAACTAGTTAAAAAAATATTAACGTAAGCAAATTTATGCCAGTTATATCTATCGTTATCAATATCAACGTAAACTTTTTTACATTTAACTATTTCTTTTAAAGGAATCTCCCAATTAAATTCTTGTTTATGACTTTTTCTAATGATCGAAGGAAAAGAATTTATTTTTCCTATTCCATAATTATTTTCAGAATATTGGTAAAATGGAAAAAAAATTATTAATATTAGAAAAATATAGTTAACTGAGAAATACTTTTTATTATATTTAAACGCTATCGTTAGCAAAATTATATAAGAAATAAAGAAGTATAATTTAATTACGCTCCAATAAGATTTATTGTACAGCAGTATTAAAGATAGAAGAATAAATACAGTTATTATCGATTTACAAAGAATATAAAAATTTTCTTTTTCTATAAAAATTTTTTTTACATTTAGAGTGATATTTTTAATTAAAACCAATAATAAGAAAATAGCTAATAATATATAAATATTTTCATACCAATAATTTATTTTGCCTATTGTAAATGGAAATAAACCACTAAGTGATAGTGGAATATTTATAAAACTAAAATAATATCCTTGCTCAATATTAATCTTGGCTATTTTAAAAAAAATAGAAAAATTTTTATTTTGTTCCCATAAATCTCTAATTAGATTTATATTGTTTATATTTAAGATAATAGATTCTTTTCCTAAAATAAAAGAGCCGTAATAACCCCAGTAATCTGAAATATTTCCAAAAATATTTTTTAAGATTTTGTCAAATATATTTCCATAGGTCATTTTATAACCGGGTAGAGTTAAAAACAAAAATGATGTTAAAAAAAAAAATATTTGATAAAAAAATAATCTTATTTTTTTAAGGTCAGTGCCATACTTATAAAAAGAGAAGTGTAAAAATACCCCAAGAATAGCTAATAATATGAAAAAAATTTCAGGATATATTAAAAATAAAGAGGATAATAAAATTAGAAAAACGAAAAAAAAATTTTTATCATTTTTTATATAAAAATTATGAATCTTTGATATTAAAGCTAATAAAGTTATAAATATACTGTACGAATATAATTGTGCAAGAGCATCAATCTCATATATGTAAAAAATCCAAAAATTAAATGGCAAAAATAAATTTAAGAAATAAAGTTTAGATTTTTTATTATTAAAAAAGCTCTTTATAAAAAAGTAAGAACTATTAGTGAATAAACATAAACATACAATTTTAAATATAAATCCTGAATAAAAAATATCTAAATTAGATAATGCATGAATACTGCTTAAGGTTACATTTATTATGGGCCTGTCAAATAAGTATGAAGCAATATTATTATAAATTAATTCTGGCTTTGCTAATATTGAATTAAATGAGTAGCTGTAATTAACTAGTGCATAATTTAGATAATTTAAATAATCCCAATGATTCCCTCTAAAAATAAAAAAAACTTTTCCATATATTGCTAATACTATGAAAAAAAAGGATATAATTAATATATTATTAAATAAATTTTTTATAAAAGCAGTTAAAAATAATTTAATATAGAAACGGTTTAAGCAGGCTGAGATAAAGACAATTATTAGAATTGTTATTAAAGATTGTTTCAGATCAAATAAAAAAAAAAAATAAAAACAATTTAGTAAAATTGTAAATAAAGCCGCACCAATAATAGGAAGTGTTTCTAAATTAGATCTAATAAAATTTATTCTTATTAGAGAAAAACCTAGTATATTCAAAAAAAAATAAGAAGCTATAAGTTGATAAATTAGTTTAATAGTTATCATAATTTTAATTTTTATTTATATTTTTTCATAAAAAATATAAAATCTTTTTTATTTAAATTATTCTTTGAGTATTTAAATGCTAGAATGTAACTGCTCAAAACAAAGAAAAAATCTACGCATATTTGCGAATTTAATATTAGATAATTATTAGTTAATATAGAGTTAGAAGGAAAATGTAACAGTACAATAGCAAGAGATAAAAAAAAACGAAGAAATTGAATTTGTCCAATCATTAAATTAATTTATGATCTTGAAATATAGTATTATTAAGAAATTAAGAATAGTTATTTATATGCGAACATGAATATATCTCATTAATAATGATAGCAATTTATGAATAATTATAATCTAGAAAATATAAAAAAAAAAAAAATTTTATGTATATTCTCAAAATATGCTTTTGGAGATTTTAAATTAGGATTAGGTCCTGAATATAATAATTTTTACAAGTCTATTAAAAAAAATTTTTATAACGTAAAGTTTTTTAATTCATATAATTTAAAAAAAAAAATTAGTGAAACGAACTCCGAATTATATAGTTTTTGCAAAAAATATAAACCTGACATAATTTTTATGTCTATTGTCTTATATGAAATTTATACAGATAATCTAGAAAGAATAAAAAAAGATTTTAAACCTATCATTATTAATTGGAATCCAGATGATAGCTGGAGATATGAACAGCATTCTACTTTTTTTTTAGATTATTTAGATTGTGCTGTCACCACATATAAACCTGCACATCAAAATAATTTGAGAAAAGGTTTTTTTTCAATTCGACATAGTTGGGGTTGTCCTGATCATTGGTTGGGATCATTCAAAAATTCAAATAATTGTAAAATTGATATTTTATTTATAGGCAAACGTTACATGGATAGAGAAAATTTTATAAAAAAAATAAAAATATTAGGATTTAATGTTGTTTGTTATGGGGATGGATGGGACAATGGTCCTATTTTAGATAGTAAAGTCTCAAAATTGATCCAAAACTCCAGAATTACATTAAATTTCTCATCCTCAAGAGGATCTATTAAGCAAACAAAAGCTAGGGTATTTGAAGTAACTGGCGCTGGTGGTTTTTGTTTGAGCGAATACTCAGATGATTTGAGTGATTTTTTTAATATAGGGAAAGAACTGGATGTTTTTTATGATTTCAAAGATATGATTAAAAAAATTAGGTTTTATCTAAAAAATCCATCCAAAAGAGATTTTATTGCTAAACAAGGAAATATAAAATGTAAGAAGTTTTATGCTTATAGCGATATTGTAAAAGACATATTTCATAGAGTAAATAAAAAGTATTTTTTATATAAAAAAAATCTTAATAGTGAAAATTTTAATAATAAAGAAAAGTTTTTGATTTATAAAAATTCAAGTGTTTATACCTTTTTAAAATTTTATAAGTTTTCTTCTTTAATTATCTTAAATTTATTTTTTTCTAAGAAAAAATCACTAAAAATTTCAAGAAGAGTTTTGTTTGAAATAGAAATAAAGTTAAGAAAAGAGAAAACATATTCCAGTAAGGGATGGTGTTCTAATTTATTTAATTTAGTATAGTTCATTTTAATGTATAAATATTTAAGCAATTCAATAAGATTTTTTTTTTTTATTTTAGAAGAGAAAGATAAATTTAAATATATATTCTTTTTTTTTCTCGTTTTTCTGTCTTTATTTATTGAATTAATAGGTATCGGAGTAATATTTGGAACTATAGTTTCTTTTTAGACGAGAGTGTTTTTGAAAAACTTAAGAATATTCCTTTAATTAGTAATGAAATACTAAAAGTAAAAAATCCTTATATATATTTCTTATTTTTTCTACTCTTGATCTACATAATTAAAGCAATTTATTTAAATATAATTACTTATTTACAATATAAATTTGTTAGCAAGTTTATAAGAAACATTAGTAATAAAATTTTTTCTAATTACTTATATCAACCATATATTTTTTTTCTTAATAGAAGCTCATCTGATCTTGAAGCAAACCTTTCTTTAGAAATAAATAAATTAGCTATTAATGTATTTAATCCATTGGTAGTTTTTTTTACAGAATCTTTTTTTGTAATTGGAATATTAATAGTTTTATTTTGGATTCAGCCATCACTTGTTATTTTGATTGTTTTTTTAGCGAGTTTTTTATTTTATATTGTATTTAAATTAAGCAAATCTAAGATTTATAAAGTTAATTTAGAAAAACAGTTGTTAGAAAGAGAAAAAATTGGATTAGTTAAAAATGGTATTAATGCAATTAAAGAAATAAAAATTTTTAATTCTGAAGAATTATTTTTAAATGAATATAATAATTTATCAAATAAAGTTTCTAATCAAATTGCTTTATCAGATTTCTATAATCAGATACCTAGAATTTGGATAGAGTTTTTTGCTGTTCTTACATTAATATTAACTGTTTTTTTTTTAAAAATTCAAAATTATTTAAATTCAGAGATTATTCAGATTATAGGAATAACCGGTGTTGCCGTATTTAAATTGTTGCCAAGTTTTAATAAGATTATTGTTTCCCTACAACTGATAGTGGGGGGTGATATTGTGATTAGAAAGATTAATAATGATCTTAATTTATCAAAATCTAATTTTGATTATAAACAAGGCATACTAAATAAAGAAAATCTAATTTTGGAGGGTAATTATTTTATAGAGTTTAAAGATTTATGTTTTAATTATAAAAATGCAAAAACAAACATAGATAACATTAATTTTTCTATTAAAAAAAATGATTTTATAGGAATTATTGGAGAGTCTGGATCTGGCAAAAGTACATTATGTGATCTTATTTTGGGATTTTTAAAACCTGATTCCGGAGACATGTTTATAAATCAAAAAAAAGTAGAAGGGGGATTAAAAAATTTTAAAAATATAGGCTACGTTGCTCAGAGCAATTATTTATTAGATGTGGACATAGCTTCAAATATTACTTTTAATAATAAACTTATTTTAGATCTTCAAAAAATTAATTATGTTTTAGAACTAGTAGAGTTGAATGATTTTGTAAAATCATTGAAGAATGGAATTTATACCAAAATATCAGATAGAGGAGGGTTAAATTTGTCTGGAGGACAGAGACAAAGATTATCTCTTGCTAGAGCAATCTACACAGATCCTGAAATTCTAATTTTAGATGAAGGCACTAGCGCTTTAGATTACTCTTTAGAAAAAAGAATTTTGAATAATATTTTAAATTTATTCAAAAATAAAACTATAATTTTTATTACTCATAGGGTTGAGAATTTAAATTTATGCAATAAAGTTTTTCAATTTATAAGAAATAAGAATAATAATATTTCCCTACTTCAGACTAAATAATCAAATGTGTGGAATCTTAGGCGTTATAAATCTAGAAAAAAATTTTTTATCTAAAGAGAAATTAGAAAACTCTATAAATATAATTCACTCGAGAGGACCAGACCAAAATGGTTTCTGGCAGGGCACTGAATGTACATTATTGCACAAAAGATTGTCTGTTATAGATATTACAAAAAATGGATCACAACCAATGCATTCACAATGTGAAAGATATGTCATGGTTTATAATGGAGAAATTTATAATTATTTAGATATAAAAAAAGAATTAGAAACTCTAGGCGTGGTTTTTAAAAGTAATACAGATTCTGAGGTTTTAATAAATGGATGGGCTAAATGGAATCATAAAATATTTGATAAAATTGATGGAATGTTTTCTTTTGGGATATGGGATAAAAAAGAAAAAAAAATTATTATAGCAAGAGATCGATTAGGAGAAAAACCGCTCTATTATTATCATGATAATAATGTTTTTATATTTTCATCAAGACCTAGTCCTATAATCTCTTTAATTCCAGATTTGATGAATAATTACGATAGTCAATCTATAAGATTATACTTAGATTTAGGGTATACCCCATCACCTTATTCTCTTCATAAGAAATTAAAAAAAGTTGAGCCTGCAACTTTTATTGAATTTAGTGAAAAAAAAATTACGGAAAATAAATATTGGGATATATTAAAATTAAATACTTGCGACTTAGTTAGAGCGAAAACAGAAGAAGATTTATTAGAAGAGCTTGATTTTATTTTAGGAAACAAGGTTAAAGAAAGACTAATTAGTGACGTACCGTTAGGTGCTTTTTTGTCCGGAGGAGTTGATAGTTCGTTAATAGTTGCATATATGAAAAAGTATTCTACAAAAAAAATTAAAACATTTTCTATAGGTTTCCAGAACAAATTTTATGACGAGAGTAAATATTCAGCAATAGTTTCAAAGCATCTGGATACACATCACTATCAAAAATTTTTTTCAGAGAAAGATATGATCTCTTTAATTCCTAAGTTTTTTAAAGAATATGATGAGCCCTTTGCTGATACTTCTGCTTTTCCAACTTTAGCTATATCTAGTTTTGCAAAAGAACAAGTGACTGTCGCCTTGACAGGAGATGGAGGTGACGAGTTTTTTGGCGGATATCATTATTATAAAATTATAAATTATATTCAAAAGTTATATTTTTTACCTTTAAATATAAGATTTTATCTATCAACAATTATAAAATTAATTCCTGATCATAAAATAAAATTATTGTCAGAAGTCATAGTAAAAAAAAATTTGTTAGAAGTTTTTTTATTTATAAGAAGTATGAGTAAAGATTTTAATTTGCCTGTAAACGTTAGATTATTCTCAGAAACTTTTGAAACAATAGATTTTTATAAAAAAAAGATTTCAAAAGTCAATTTAGATGCTCTCAATTTAAGAGATATTATGATTTTAGACGCAACTACAACTTTATCTGATTGTTATTTACAAAAAACTGATGTTGCTAGTATGGCTTATTCTTTAGAAACAAGATCTCCATTCTTAAGTAGAGAAATAATCGAATTTTCTTTTAAGATCCCAACAGATCTTAAAATTAAAGGTGTTACCACAAAATATCTTTTAAAGAAAATTGCATCAAAGTATTTACCCAAAGAGATAATTTATAGAAAAAAGCAAGGCTTTGAGATACCTTTAAAAGAATGGTTAGCAGGTCCATTAAGTAATTGGGCAAAAGAGACAATAGCCTCTATTCAAAATAATAATAATTTTTTTTTAGAAAAAGAAAAAATAAAAATGTTATTTAATTTACATTTATCAGGAAAAAGAGATGTACATCCTTTATTATGGTCTATTTTAGTGTTAATTAATTACGATAAGAAAATAAAATTTAACCATCAATCTTCATTTGAAATCATTATTAACAATAATAATTCCTACGAAGAATAGAGCCGGTTCATTAAAAAAAATTATAAGCACCTTAAGTAAAATTAAAGAGATTAATATAATTGTTATTGATGACGGATCTAATTTTGAAAATAACGATACTAATAAAAGACATTTACTGAAAATTCCAAATATAAAATATCATCACTTCAAAGAATCCTATGGTCAGAGTTATGCTTGCAATAAGGGACTTAAGTTAACCAATAGCGATTATGTCTGGTTTTTTGATGATGATGATTTTGTTTCTGAGATTTCGGTTAGAGCTGTTTTGAAAGTAGTTAAAAATAGAAATATACAAGGATTACTTTTGCCAATGAAAATTATTTTCAATAATTCTACGTTCAAAATAACTTACCCACGTAACAAGAGCCATGATTTTGATAATCTAAGATCAAAAGGTCAACTAGTTAATACTTCATGTGCAGTTTTTAAAACAAGTATTATTCGAGATATTAACGGTTGGGATAATAGTCTATTTTCTGGAACCGACACAGATCTTTTTTTAAGATTTTCTAGAGTTGCAAGTTTTACATGTATCAAAACTTATCCCGTCGAAGTAAATTTTTCTAATTCGGACAAAGTTACTTTTAGTTTTTTTCGATCTCAAAAAGGTAAAATTGATTTTTTATACAAACATTGGAAAATCTTGACTTTTAAAAGAAGACTTTATTATTTTATAAGTTTTTTATTATTTTTTCCCTTTTTTAGGATTATTAAATTTAAATTGATATCAATTATTTCTGCGCTCAAAAATTTTGAACATAAAAAAATTTAAATGAAATTTATTTTTAATAAAATTTTTATTTATTTTTTAATTAATCCTTTAAAAATTATATTTTATAGATCTATTTATCGTTTCGAAGGCAAAATTTATGTTTTTTTATATAATTTATTTACTTTTTTTTTTTAAAAAAAAGGGAGAATATATTTTAAAGATAATTTTTATTATACCAAAAGTAATAAAAAAAATTATATTTCTTATAGGTTCTCACATAGAAAAGCTGAATTATATTTTTATCAAGACGGAACCTGAATGTCTTAATGGTTTAATAAATCAATACAAAAAAGTTGACTATATTTCCATTGATGCTGAATTTGAGAGGGGCATTAATCAAGAATCAACTATAGTTGAGTGTATTAATATTATGAATCGAAAAAATTTTAAATTAATAGATTTTAATCCTAAAAGATTTTGTATTCTTTTTAAAAATAATAATTAATTTATTTTATGCATTCAAGTAAATTCAGAACAATAGTTGCTATTTAAATGTCTGTAGATTTATTTTCTTTTTTTAAAAAAAATATATTAAAAAATAAAATTGATTTGAATAAAGTTATTATGTTTCCACTAAAGGAAAAGTACACTAAAAATTTTGGTTTCCAGTGGCATAAGCATCAAAAAACGCAATTAGATAGTTTTACTGGAATTCCTTTAAGTAAAGATAGATTTTATAAAAATACTAAATGGAAGATAACCGATTTAAAAAACAAGAATGTACTTGAGTTAGGTTCTGGGGCAGGAAGATTTACTGAAATCTTAACTAAAACAAATTGCAATCTTTTTACAGTTGATAGCAGTAACTCAATTTTTGTTAATTTTGATAGTAATTTTAAAAAAAATAATAAAAAAAAAGTTTTCTTTATCCAAGCTGATATCGAAAATCTTCCTTTTAAATCGAATATGTTCGACTATGTTTTTTGTTATGGAGTAATACAACATACTAAGGACCCAAAAAAAGTTTTAGATATTTTAATTAATAATACAAAAGTTGGTGGGAAAATATCGATTGATTTTTATAAAAAGAGATATTTGCCAAACTGCTGGTCAACACCTAAGTATTTCTGGAGACCTTTTAGCACAAGAATTAATATAAATATTTTATATAAGATTATTTCTTGGTACATTCCATATTATTTACCTTTTGATACATTTTTAAAAAAAACATTTGGAAAACTAGGTTTTGTTTTAACCGGTTTTATACCTATTCCATGTTGGAATTATTTTTTTTTAGATTTAGATAAAAAGACTAAAGTAGAATGGGCGATCTTAGATACTTTCGATGCATTATCACCAAAGTATGATAAATCTTTTACAAATAAAGATATAGAAGTGATGCTTAAAGATATAAAAGCTAGAATTAAATATAAAATATTTAACGGAAGTAATGGATTAGTATTAAATATTACTAAATTCTAGTATATTTTAATTTATATGAATTATTTTAAAAATAGAACAATTCTAATCACAGGTGGAACTGGATCCTTTGGAAATGCTTTTGTAGATTTGTTAATTAGAAAAAAACTATCATTTAAAGAAGTGAGAATATTTAGCAGGGATGAAAAAAAGCAAGATGTTTTGCGAAAAAAAGTAAATAATTCTAAAATTAAATTTATTATAGGCGACGTTAGAGATAGTGATAGTTTAAAAGTAGCAGTGAAAGGTTCTGATTTTATTTTTCATGCCGCAGCATTAAAACAAGTTCCATCATGCGAATTTTATCCTCTAGAGGCGATAAAAACTAATATTTTAGGCGCAAACAATTTAATAGATTTAGCAATAATGCACTCAGTAAAAAAAATTGTTTTTCTGAGTACTGATAAGGCAGTTTACCCTATTAATGCTATGGGTATGTCAAAAGCATTGATGGAAAAAGTGGCTTTATCAAGCTTTAATTTAAATAAAAAAAATGGACCAATCATTTCTGTTACAAGATATGGAAATGTATTGGCCACAAGAGGTTCTGTGGTTCCTCTTTTTATAAAACAGATTTTAAGCAATCAACCAATATCATTAACCGATCCAACTATGACTAGGTTTATAATGCCTATGGAGAAAGCAATAAATTTAGTTTTGTATGCTCTAAAAAATGGCAAAGGAGGAGAAATTTTTGTTCAAAAAACACCAGCAACGACAGTCTATAATCTCTTACATGCTATATTAGGTATTTTTAATAAAAAAAATTACAAAATAAATATTATTGGAATCAGACATGGAGAAAAAAATTATGAAAGTTTGTTAACTAATGAAGAAATGATAAAAGCTAAAGACATGGGAGATTATTTTTGTATTAATAGCGATCAAAGAGATCTTAATTATGATTTGTATTTTAAGAAAGGGCTTAAAAAAACCACTGCTTATAAAAATTATAATTCAAAAGATGCTCAACAATTAACAATAGAACAAACGAAGAAAATTCTACTTAAGTTAGATATTTTTAAGAATAAAGATTATTCAGCTATATAGTTTCTAAAGTTTATAATGAATATTTTAATAACTGGTTCAAGAGGTTTTATCGCAAAAAATTTAATTGCTAAAATTTCTCACATAAAAAATTATAATATTTTAACTATTGATAAAAAATCCTCAGATAAGGATCTTTTTAAAAAATTAACTACTGCAGATATAATATTTCATTTAGCCGGAGTTAATAAAGAAATAAATACAAAATATCTTTATGATAATAATTTTAATTTTACTAAAAAAATTTGTTCATTTTTAGAAAGTAGTCATAAAAAAGTTAAAATTATTTACACTTCTTCAACGCAAGCTACATTAGAAAATTCTTATGGAAGGTCAAAATTAAAGGCTGAAAAAGTATTATTAAGTTATAAAAGAAAAACTGGAGCTGATGTGTTAATATATAGGCTTCCAAATGTTTTTGGCAAATGGTCAAAGCCTTTTTATAATTCTGCAGTTGCAACGTTTTGTTACCAAATATACAGAAGACAAAAAGTAACTATTAGCGATCCAAATGCAAAAATATCATTACTTTATGTAGATGATTTGATTTCTAACTTTTTAGAAAATATTAAATTAAAAAAAAAGGAATCTTTTATCAAAATAGAGAAGACCTTTTCTATTACTTTAGCAAACTTAGTTAGTTTAATTAAAAATTTTAATAAAAATGAAAAAAATTATTTACCAAATAATATTTCTAACTCTTTAATCAAGAATCTTTATAGTACCTATATAAGTTTTTTTTCTAAAAAAGATTTTGCTTATAAAATTAAAAGATTTTCCGACCGAAGGGGCTATTTTAGTGAATTTTTAAAAAATACTAATTTTGGGCAAATCTCTATTTTTTCAATATTACCAAAGCAAATTAGAGGAAATCATTATCATAATACTAAAACTGAAAAATTCTTGGTTATTGCTGGTAAAGCAAGATTTAATTTTATAAATATAATAAATAAAAAAAAATTTTCTATATCAACAGAAGAGAAGGATAATTTAATTATAAATACTATTCCAGGTTGGGCTCATAATATAGAAAATAGAGGGAATAAAATTGCAAAGGTTTTGGTGTGGGCGAATGAAATTTTAGACAAGAAAAAGCCAGACACAATTTTTTATAAAGTATAATTATGAAATTAAAAGTCTTAACAGTAGTTGGCACAAGACCTGAGATTATAAGATTATCAAGAATAATAAAAAAATTAGATTTTCATTTTAATCATATTTTAGTTCATACAGGACAAAATTATAATTTTGAGTTGAGTAGTATTTTTTTTAAAGAACTAAAAATTAAAAAACCAGACTTTAATTTAAATTGCAAATCTAAAAACTCCATAGAATTTATTGGTAAATCTTTAGTTCGATTTGACAAAATCTTAGAACTTGAAAAACCAGACGCTGTTTTAGTTCTAGGTGATACTAATAGTGCATTGACAGTTCTGTGCGCAAAGAAAAGAAAAATCCCAATATTTCATATAGAAGCAGGCAATAGATGTTTTGACGAATCTGTACCAGAAGAAATAAATAGAAAAATAGTTGATCATATATCCGATATCAATATGACCTACAGCTCCTACGCATCATCCAATCTAAAATCTGAAGGTTTACATCAGGACAAAATTATAAAAATAGGAAGCCCACTATATGAAGTGTATAGTCATTATTCTCCACAAATTGAAAATAGTAATATTTTAAAAAAGTTAAAAATTTCTAATAAAAATTATATTTTAGCCAGTGTTCATAGAGAAGAAAATGTAGATAATAAAAAAAATTTAGAATCTATTTTTAACTCAATAATTAAATTGAGAAAAAAATTAAAAGTAAATGTAATTTTTTCCTCACATCCTAGAATTCAAAAAAAAGTTAAAGAATTTAAACTCAAGTTGGATAAGTATATAGATTTTTATAAGCCCTTTGGTTTTTTTGATTACGCTAAATTAATGAAGAGTGCAAAAATAGTTTTATCGGATAGTGGCAGTATTACAGAAGAGACATCCATATTGTCTATACCTTCTGTTAATTTAAGGACTTCCAATGAAAGACAAGAAGGAATGGAATGTGGAGTATCTATTATGTCAGGTCTGAATTCCAGAGATATTTTAAATGCTGCTGATATAATTATAAATAATAAAAAAATAGACGAATTTGATAATAAAATTTACCCTGATTATGCAATAAGTGATGTTTCAGAAACTGTTGTTAAGATTATTCAAAGCTACACTCATTATATTAATAAGAAAACTTGGTTTAAACTTTAATCCATTTTAATTAAAATGAGAATTTTAGTAATTTCGCAATATTTTTGGCCAGAAACATTTAGAGTTAACGATATAGTTAAATATCTTAAAAAAAATAATCATCATGTTGATGTTTTGACAGGAGTGCCTAATTACCCCCAAGGCAAATTATTTGATGAATATAAATTAGATAAAAAAAAATTTAGCTATTATTACGGAGCTTCAATATTTAGGATTCCGGTATTTCTAAGAAGAGACGGAAGTAAGATTTTTCTTTTTTTAAATTATATTTCGTTTGTATTATCTTCAATTATTTTTGGTTTTTTTTTATTAAAAAAAAGAAAATACGATATAGTTTTTTCTTTTGCAACTAGCCCACTAACATCATCTTTATCAGCACTTTTTTTCTCTAAAATTAAATCTTGTAAATCTTTTATTTGGGTTCTTGATTTATGGCCAGATATTATTTTAGAATTAGGAATCATAAAAAACAAAATTTTATATGGTATAGTTTCTTTTATTTCTGAGTTTATTTATAAAAAATTTGATTATATTTTGGTGCAATCAAAATCTTTCCAACGACGAATTAATCGATATAATAATAATAATATCTATTTTCCAGCGTGGGCTGAAAATCTTTCAAAAAGTAACACTAAATTAAATAAATATTTTAATGATAAATCTTTTAAGATAATTTTTACTGGCAATGTTGGAGAAGCTCAAAATTTTGACAAAGTATTAGAGGCTGCAAGAATTTTGAAAAATCAGAATGATATAAAATGGATTATTGTAGGCACAGGAAGAGAATTAATAAGTATAAAAAAAAGAATTTTAAGTGAAAATATAAAAAATTTTATTTTAGAGGGAAAAAAAACATTAAATGAAATTAGTTACTATCATTCAATTGCTGATGTGCTTTTTATCAGTCTAAGATCCCAACCTGCGATTTCTGCCACTATACCTGGAAAATTACAAACGTATTTAAATACTAATAAATTTATTTTAGGAATGATTTCGGGAGAAGCTAAAACGATTATAGAAGAATCAGGTATGGGATGTTGTGTTGACCCTAATAGTCCTGTAGATCTTGCTAAAAAAATCTTATATTTGAAGAACCACCCAGAAATTATTCAAAATACAAATAATAGCCATACTGGCAAAGAATATTTAAATAAACATTTTAATAAGGATTTACTACTAAAAAGTTTATTACTAAAACTACATGAGGCTTATGATGGTCTTGAAAAAATAAGACTTATTAGAGATGTAAACGAAATACCTTATAATAGAAATTTTTCACTATCAGGATTAAATTTAGCCTTCTTAGGCTATTTAAACTCTAATGATATCAAATTACATGATAATCTAATTAATTGGCCTGATGGTTTTTTTAAAAGTAGATTTTATGATAAATCAATTGCAAAGCTACCAGGTTCTAATGTTATAGCTAACTTGAAAGTTCCAGACATAATTCAAAATATTTATGTAATTGGATCTTTAACTGAAGTTTCAAAAAAATTTTTAATTAAAAAATTTTATAATTTTAAAATTAGACATATTGATGTACCGTATGATTCAGTTGAAAATATATACAAGTTCTGTCCAAAAAATTTTACTGATAAAGATTTAATTCTTTGTACATTGCCAACACCAAAACAAGAGCAGCTATCAGAGTTAATTGTAAAAAATAATAAAAATTATAAAATTATATGTGTTGGAGGAGCTGTATCAATAGCATCTGGAGAAGAAAAAAAAGTACCTGATTTTATAGAAAAACTTAATTTAGAATTTTTGTGGAGATTAAGAACTGATACTAGACGAAGATTAATTAGACTTTTTTATACTTTTTACTTTTATCTAAAAGGTGAGATAACTTTTAGATATAACCGTATTAAATTTATAAATCTATTTTGAAAAAAATTAATACTATAATTTGGGCAAGTGATTTATCACTAAGTACGGGAGAGGGTATTTTAGCACAAAAATTTTTAAAATTTATCCTCCAAAAAATAAAAGGGCCAGTTCAAATTAAATCATTTGAAAATACTTATATTTTTAAAAAAAATAATTGCTTAAAAAAAAAAACTACTGTTTATAAAAATTTTTTTCATAAATATTTTGGACCAATTTATGGAGTGTATTATTTGTGGTTAAATAGAGATAAAAATATAATTTATATAAATTATTTACCGTTATGGAATTTTATAATATTTTTATTTTTACCAAAAAAAACAATTATTGGACCGATAACCGGGGGAATTTATAATAATCAAGTAACTAATTTTAATTCTTTAATTAGAAAATATATTTTTCCGCTTTTTTTTAAAATCAGTATTTTCATAATTTATAGAAAATTTAAAAAAATTATTTTTTCAACAAATCTCTTAAAGTCGTATATTCCTAAATCAAACTATAATTCAACATTGTTTAATTTTGTTTTTAGTTTTTTTAATTTACAATTTGATAAAAGAATAAAGGAAAAACAATACGATATAATATTTTATAATAGAAATCATCAAACAAAAACATCTAAATCTAGAAATGATATTATTAATCTTTTATCAAAATATTATAAAATTTGTGTTGTTGGAGATTTTTATAATAATTCCAATGTCAAAAATCTTGGTTTTATTAATAGAAAAAAAATTTACAATTTATTTAAAAAATGCGAAACAGCATTGGCAAGTGAAGAAAATTTTTTTTCATTATTTGTAATTGACGCAATAAATTGTAATTTAAAAATTATAAGTTTTAATGAATGTGCTCCAAAATCTTTTTCACAAAAAAATTTTTTTTTTATTAAACAAAATAACAATTATTCTTTAATAAGAAATAAGTTAAAAAAAATATTAAAAATAAAATTTGAGCAGGATAAAAATTTTAAGAATAATATTTATAATAATCAAAAAAAAATAAATAATTTTTTTAAAGATTTAATATAATTTAGTGTTTATTTTTTTTGAATTTTGTTTTTTTAGTATAAAATAACTGATAATAGTAAAGATAAAGTCTATTCCAAATATCGTAAAACCATTCTCATATATTGTTCTAGTAGTAAGAAATGATAAAGTTAAGATAGAAAAAATAGAATAACTATCTTTATATATAAAAGCTTTTTGAAGAAAAATTGATTTATAAATTTCATAAATTATTAGTAAATAAATACTTAAAATAAAAAATAGTCCAATTATTCCAGCACATAAATAGCTATAAATTAAACCATTAGATGCATTAGAATCATAAAAATGAGTAGGTTGAGATGGGTTAAAATTTTTTGATTTAAGAAGTAATCTATCAGCTTGCGGCCCTTTTCCAAAAATAATTTTTTTATCTGTGATTTCTTTGACAGCCCTTTTCCAAATTTCAAATCTACCTGTTGTGTAGTCTTTAACGTACATATCATTCATTATTATTGTATTATCTGATAAAAACCTATTGATTATAATATTTTCCTTTAAAATTTGAGCCTCTTCTTTACCACTGGCTTCAGATTTTATTTTAATATTAGCTTGAAATTTGATTTTAATAATTGTTTCATAAGAGATAATTGGAAGCACGACAATAAAAAAAAGTATCAAAAATTTTTTTTCAATTTTATCTTTAAAAAATATCAGATAGTAAAAAAATAATAATATAATGGAAATATAGGAACCTTTTGATTGCATTCCATAAATTAAAAAACTAAGAAAAAAAATGATTAGCAAAAAAAAATAATTATATATTTTTTTTTTTTTACATATATATAAAGAAAAAATAAATAGGAAAACTAAACCTAGCATCCTAGAAATACCTGTTATTCTAGGATTTACTTGTAGAAAATTTTTACCTTCTGAAACAAAAATTGTATTATAGTATAAATAATACACTTCATTTTTTTGAAATAATTCATAAAGTAAAAAAAAGACAAAATATAAACTGATTAAGCTAATAAAAATAATTGAAGAATATAATATTTTTAAACGAAGATTTTCAAATTCAGAGTATTCCATAATATGAATAATTAGTAATATTGAAATCATGCTAATAATAAGGTGATACCTTTCTAAATTTGTAATAAGATTTTCTTTATTAAAATTATAAACAATCAACATCCAAACTGCATAAACGAAATAACTCAGAATAAATAGTTTTATTTTTTTTATTCTCAAAAAAAAAATTAATATTAAAAATGTAACTACCGGGATTATAATTCTTAAAAAAATAATTGTAATATTTAATGAATTATTTTTTTCAAAGAAGATATCACTTATTTTAGAATTTATTGAAAATAAACAACCTATCCAAAAAAATAATAAAATATTCTCAAAGTTAAATAAAATTGATTTTATTTTCATAAATGAATTGTTTTATAATATTTCTTATTGAATATTTTTTGATATAAAATTTTTTAGCAAGAGAAGATTCTTTATTCATTAATTTTTCATTTTTAATAAAAAAATTTATCTTTTTACACAAATCATTAAAAGATGCATAAATTAGAGGATTCTTAATTTTTTTTATTATTTTTATTCCTTTAAATGCAAATTTTGTCCCAATGATAGTTTTTCCTAGTATTAGACTTTCAATCACTTTAATTTTAGTTCCCGGCGCTTCTTGGAGAGGCATAACAATAAAATAACTATTTTTTATGTAATAATTTAAAAGATTTTTACTTAAATTTTTTTTACAAATAATATTTTTTTTTTCTAATTGACTTGGAAAATTTTTACCAGTTAATACTAAGTCTATATCGTATTTTTTTTTTTTTAAGTAAGGCATT
>Ga0194133_10002151_pt1 | contig 31415 bp, 32 predicted proteins | sample TA2KigOf40mmetaG_FD_155448 | JGI IMG/M metagenome (GOLD analysis project Ga0194133, IMG submission 155448) | Freshwater microbial communities from Lake Tanganyika, Tanzania - TA2015055 Kigoma Offshore 40m | ecosystem: Environmental > Aquatic > Freshwater > Lake | place: Tanzania: Lake...
TCGATGAACTCTTCTCTTTGCTCGATCACACAAGTCTCTTTCCAGGCCATCGGGTGCTTCCCCCTCCAGCCAAAAGTGTTACCTATGTGCCCGGTTTATTCCGTTACCCATGTGCCCGGTTCGGACCAGCCATCCTGAGAAAAATCAGAAGTAGCGGTATCGGACTTTAAAGGGTATCGGAATGGACGTGATTCTGACCTTCACCTACAAGGATGGGGAGTATTTGTGGGACAAAGATCCGCACTGATCTCTTGAGAGGAATGAGAGGCCGGAGCGACTGAAGGAGTGATGCAGTTTGATGTCACTGGCAAGCAGTTGTTCCGGCAGTCGCGCGGAGTGCTGTGGCAGGTGTTGATTGCGAGGTGGGGCTTGCGGGTGGACCAGGCATTGGAGCTGTGACCGGCGACGTTGCTCGAGGGGTTACTTGGCTAAGGCTTGAATCTCTTTTTCGACGGCGGCGAGGTCTTCTTTGATGGCGAAGTTGGAGCGCTCGTTGCGAATGAGATCTTCGAAGCGGTTGCGGGCGGTGAGGAAGTGGCTGCGGGCGTCCTCAATGCGGCCCATGGCCTTCTTGATACGGCCGAGGGTGACGTGAGTTTCGGCAACCTCGCCTTGAGCGCCGACATTGTAGCGATTTAGGCCAGCCAGGTATTCGCGGCCCTTGAGAGAGATTTCTGCTTGCTCAAGTGCTTCGCGATGGCGGTCAAGGGAGAGCAGGGTCTCGGCTGTGCGGGCGTGGTTGGTTTCGAGTAAGGTCTTGCCGCGGACGTCGCTGTCGTCGGCACTCGACACGCTCTCAAAAAAAGGTTTGGCTGCAGAGAACTGAGCGAGGGCATCATTGTGGCGGCCGAGTCGATTGAGAATCAGGCCATAGTTGTTGTGCGCCCAGCCTTTGTTGAGACGATTCTGGACATCGGTTGTGTCGCGGAGATAAAGCCGTGAGTCGATATCGAGGGCGCGCTGGTAGTGCTGCAGGTTCGATTCGAGTTGGTTCTCGTGCATTTCGATGGAACCCATGCGAGCGAGTGCGAGAGCAAGCCCGCGGAGATCTGGCTTGGAATCGGGTTGTCGCGCGACGATTTCCTCAAACATTTTTAGTGCTTCGCGGCGTGTGTCGGCGACGGCCTGGAAATCTCCAACCTGAGAGAGGCTGCCGCTGAGAGTGGTGAGCGAGGAAGCGAGGGCTCGTTTGAATTCGAGGTTGTCGGGGTCGCCGCCATAGAGAGCTTCGCGGATGCCGAGCGCTTTGCGCTCGTAGTTCGGAGCGCCCTGGGTGTCGCCCATGGTGCAAAGGGTTGCGCTAATGCGAGCGTAGGTGCGCGCAAGATTGTTGCTGGCCGGAATAAACCCATCGGCCTTTCTGGCCTGAGAACGAATGGACTCGCGAATGGCTTCGCATTTGCGGTAACTCTCGAGGGCTTGCGCGGTTTGGCCGAGATTGGTGGTGCCGAGGCGGCCCTGGATGTCGCCGACCTTTTCGTAGGCGGCGGCGAGTTCTTCCTGCAACCGTGGATCTTTGTTTTCGTTGCGAGCGAGTTGGTCGAGGTAGCCCAGTGCGTTCTTAACGAGGCGAGCCTGGACTTCTGTGGCGCCTTCGAGGCCGACCAGCATGTCGTCGGTTTCAAAAAGAAGGGTGTTGGCGAGATTGCGGATCTGCTCAAAGCGTTGTCGTGAGCTCTCGTAGCCGGCGCGGGCTTGGCCGGCCTGGTACAAGGCGAAGCCCATGCTGAGGATCAGGGCCGGGCTGGCTGTTGCGGCGATGCCGACGATGCCCTTGTTGCGGCGCAGAAATTTCTGAAAGCGGTAAGCGACAGTTTAGGGCCGCGCCAAGACGGGACGCATGTCGATGTGCCGGGCGATGTCGTCGCTGAACGCATCGACGCTGCGGTAACGCTGGCTGCGTTCGAACTCAAGTGCTTTGAGTGTGATGTTGTCGAGATCGCCGCGGAGGCGGGCGTCATTGGTGAGCGTGCTGGGTTTGGGCGGGGCTCGCGGCGGAGCTTGTCGAGGATTTGCTGCGGTGGTGTCAGGCCGGTGAAGTCGTGGGGTCTGTCCCCGGTGAGAAGGAAGAAGAGAATGCGGCCGAGCTCGTAAGAATCGCTCTGCATGTTGAGAGGCTCGCCGCGGAGTTGCTCTGGGCTGGCCCACCAGGGTGTGAGAGCGGGAGCCCATCGTGACGGTGTTTTGGCTTTCGCCGGATTCTTCCTGCTTGTTGAGGAGCCGGGCGATGCCAAAGTCGACGAGCTTGGGAGTGCCGTCTCTGGTGATGAGGATGTTGCTGGGCTTGAGGTCGCCGTGGACGATGAGGTTGCGGTGGGCGTGGGCAACGCCGTCACAGATGCCCTGAAAGACGTTGAGCTTGACGGACAAAGTTGGCTGCGTGTCTCTGAGCCAGGGCTCGAGATTGGTGGCGTCGAGGAATTCGGTGACGATGTAGGGAAGGCCTTCGGGGGTGACGCCACCATCAAGGAGGCGCAGAATGTTCTCGTGGGTGAGGCGAGAGAGGATCTGGCGCTCCATGCGGAAGCGGCGGCTGAGGTAATGCTGGTTGCCCGCGAAACGGATCAGCTTGAGCGCGACGGGGAGTGTGGCTCCGTCCATCTGCTTGGTGGCTTTATAGACGCTACCCATGCCGCCATTGGCGATGAGGCTATCGATCCGATATTCGCCAATCCAGCGGCCTTCAAAACTGTCCATGTGGCCGGAGAGCTGGATGGGAGATTCTTCGAGAAAGTTATCGGCCTCATCGAAGCTGGCGAGTAGGCTCTCGACTTCTTCAATCAGAGCGGAGTCGCCTTCACTGGCTTCGACGACAAAGGCCTGGTGCTGGGACTTGGGAAGAGCGGAGGTGTCGTGGAGGATCTGCTTGACTTGTTGCCAGCGGTCGATCACACCGATAGGTTCGCAGATGCGGGGTTGCGTGACAACTCCCGGAAGAGCCAAGCCTTGGCGGTGACCCAGTCGCGCTTGACGGTGGCCGGGGAAACGCCGACGATGCTGGCGGTTTCTTCGATGGAAAGACCGGCGAAGAAGCGGAGTTCGACGATGCGGGCCTGTTGCGGGTCGACATTGGCGAGAGTTTTGAGCGCGTCGTCGAGTGCGATGATTTCCCAGTTCTTCTTTTCTGTGACGCCGAGGGCTTCGTCGAGGCAGAGGGCGGCGAAGCCAGCGCCGCGCTTTTGGGCGCGGGTGGCGCGGATGTGATCGACGAGAATGCGGCGGATCATTTGGGCCGCGATGCCGAAGAAGTGAGCGCGGCTCTGCCAGGAGACATCGCGCTGCTGGATGAGCTTCATGTAGGCTTCGTGAACGAGCGCGGTGGCCTGGAGGGTATGACCGGGAGCCTCGAATCGCATGTAGCTGGCGGCCAGGCGGCGGAGTTCGTCATAGACGAGCGGCAAGAGATCGGCGAGGGCTTCGCGATTGCCGTGAGACCAGCTTTGTAGCAGTTGTGTGACGTCGTGGCCGGTGGATTCCATGGGTTCGACTTCGAGGACGAGCATGCTTTCGGAAACTCCTTACAAATAACTAGTACGCGCGAGAAGCCGAAAGGTTCTGATCAAATGCAATTTCCATTCGATGAGAAGATAAAAAGGTATCATGGCCGCGCATTTGGAGGGGAAACTTCACAAGAGGGCTGACTTTGCTTCGAGGATTCTCGCCGGGCATCGTGAGCTGGTAGTGTACTTGCCGCCCGGCTATGACGAGCATCCGGATCAGAAGTATCCGGTGATGTATTTTCACGATGCGCAGAATGTGTTTGAGGCGCATACGGCGTTTGTGCCGGGGAATTACTGGGAGATTGGGGAGACTGCGGGGCGGTTGATTGCCGAGTCTCGTTTGCAGCCGATGATTCTGGTGGGGATTCCGCATGGGGGGGATCGGCGGGTGGATGAGTTTACGCCGAGCCGCAATCCGCAGAACAACTACGGTGGGCAGGCGGCGCTGTATGGGCGGATGTTGGTGGAGGAAGTGCTGCCGTTTATTGCGCATCAGTATCGCGTGTTGCCAGGGGCGAAGAATACGGGTTTGGGCGGGAGTTCGTTGGGCGGGCTGGTGACGATGTATCTGGGGATCAAGTACCCGGAGGTGTTTGGGAAGCTGGCGGTGATGTCGCCCTCGGTGTGGTGGGATTACCGGATGATTCTGCGCAAGATCGTGTCGGTGACGCATCGTCAGCGGGCAAAGGTGTGGTTGGATGTGGGATGCCATGAGGGTTCGAACCCGCGCGGGACTTTGCGGGATGTGCGGCTATTGAGGGATGTGCTGGTGAGGAAGGGCTGGAAGGCGGGGATCAATCTGTTTTATTACGAGGATCCGCAGGGGGCACACGATGAGGCGGCGTGGGCGAGGCGGAGCCCGCATATGCTGCAGTTTTTGTTTCCGGGGGCGAAGGCGCAGACGGAGTTGCCGCTGGCGCTCGATTTGGCGGGCTAGGGGGCGGCGGGGATGAGGGCTGTTGTTGTGGGGCCGTTCGAATAGTTGCAGGACAGTTGGTACATCGGACCACCGTTTGCGGGGTCTGGAGGTGCCAAGGGGAGCTGCACACTGATCTGATAAATGCCCATGATGCCTGGTGCTGGACCTGCGTAGAGGAGAAGCGGTGAGTTCTCAGAGTAGCTGCCGATGCAACGCAAGTCGGGTGTGCCGGAGGGACTCAGGTTTACAGCGTAGAGATGGACGATGGAGCCTGGGCGGGCCGGACGCTCGCGGGTGACGGTGGAGGAGAAATCCCGCTGAATGGCGAGTGGCGAAGCGGTGACAGAGACTGGGCGGAGGACACCCAGCTCGGGTTCAGCTTCAAAGAAGAGTGGCGCGGTGGGTAGGACGAATGCGCCGAGAATAGCCGAGTAATCAAACAGAGAAGGAGCTGGGTTTTCCATCTCGAGGCGGTAGTCGGCAATGGGAGGCGGGAGATCGGTTGGGATGAGGTAGACAAGCCGGTCTGGCTGGCGGAGCAACGGGGTGAGTGGACGGGAAGGAGAATTAGGGGAGACGAGGCGGACCAGCGAGTTTCCGATGCCGGAGCCTTCGATGAAATACAAACTGCCCGGCGAAGCGAAGGGTTGCGTGACGGCAGGCAACCTCATTGGGGGAAGACGGGTTTGATCGGTTTCTTCGAGGAGATTTACTTTGTGGATGGAGTTGCCACCGCCGGCATACCAGAGGATGTTGCCGTTGGCGGCGATAGTGAAAGTGTTGATGGAACGGGCGATGGGACGCCAGTCTGAAGTAGGGGAATCGAGGCGGAGGAGTTCGGTGGTCTTTCCGTTGTGGCACAAGGCGACGCGGATCGAGCCGGTAGCGGCGGCGATTTTGTCGCAAGTGTATGAGAGGGGACGACTGATGGGGGTCAGCTGCTTCGTTGAAGTGTCGATTTCGATGAGCTGCCAAGTGAGGTTCTTTAGTTGCCAAGTCATGATTTTGGATGTTCCGGGAATGTGAGCCACTCCTGAAAGGAATGGCGCCTGTTCGTTCGGAATGAAGGTTTCAAAACTGGTGGCACCGGCTGCGAGGCGTTCGAGTCCATTGCTTGCGACGCGCCAGACGACGCCTTCGTCGGTAACGGCATGAGCGCCGTTGACGGCAGTAGCGGTGGCGAGGCGCTGGCTGGTTTCGAGATTGCGCAAGGTGAAGCCGTAGTCGGAGAGGCCACCCCAGACCGCGTTTAGTGCGAAACGGCGGTTGGGGCTGAAGGTGAGTGTGCCTTGGAATTGAAGGCTGCTCCAAGAACTACCCTCGAAGGCTTTGCAGGCTTGAAAGAAGCTGATGTAGCATTTGCGGAGTGCACTGTAGCCGATGAGGTTGCCGTTTGAATCGAGATAGGGGGCGGTGATGTTGTAAAAATTGGACCATTGGTCGTCGAGCTTGATTTCATTCAGGATGAGCGCGGGCTTCATCTCGCGATCGTCGAGCGAGAAGACTTTGCCGTGGAGGGGTTGGTTGGTGTTGCGCTGGCGGAGGGAGGAGACGAAGTAGAGTTTTGAGCCGTCGGGGGTGGTGGCGAGGCTGGAGAATTGGGCGAGGGTGGGGAGGGCGAGGAGGAAGATCAAATATTTCATGGGTTGGCTCCTTCGAGGGCGGGGATCAGGCCGCTCGTGTTGAAGGCGGAGGCGAAGCCGCAGGCGACATTGTAGACGAGGCCCACGTTTGAGTTGCTTGGAGGGCCTTGCGGCATGCGGAGGGTGATTTGATGGAGGCCGATGATGCCGGGGGCGGGGCCCGCATAGAGAAGGACTGGGGGATCATTTGGGTTGTTGCCGATGCAGGTGAAGTCAGGAATTGTGGCTGTCTCCACGCTGAGCCGGGGGAGGGGAATGATGAAGAAAGTTGCTGGGACTGGACCCAAGTTGAGGGCGTAGAGGTGGACGATTCCACCGGGGCCGACGGGATTTTCGCGGGTGACAAGGCTTGAGAAGTCTTGATGAACCGCGAGCGGACGGGCGGCGAATTGAGTGGGGCGTGGATTTGAGGCCCCTTGCGAAATGTCAAAGAAAAGGGGGCCTACAGGTTGGATGACTGTGCTCAGAGGTTGTCTGAACTCGAAGAAGGGGGAAAGCAGGTTTTGGATTTCCAGCGTGTGAAAGAAATAGGGTGGCAGAATGTCGGGCGGGATCAGGTAGATGAGTTGTGTTGGGGACTTTGAGATTGGTGTGAGTTGCCTTCGAGGGACTCCTAAGGTGCTCATTTGGAGCGTGGCGGATTCGATACCTTCGCCCTGGATGAAGTAGAGGCTGCCTGGGGAGGCAATGGATTGGGTGGATTCGATTGAGCCGATGGGCGGGAGGCGGGTTTCGTCGGTTTCTTCGATGAGGTCCACTTTGTGAAAGGCGTTGTCGGAGGTGAGATACCAGAGGATGCGGCCGCTTGCGGACAGGGTGAATTCTCTGAATTTGGGGGCGATGATGCGCCAATTCGATTGGGGCGAGTCGAGGCGGAGGAGTTGTGTGTGGATGCCGGATTGGCAGGTGGCGATCCAGGTCTGGTTTGTGGCAGCGGCGATGGAGGTGCAGGCGAGAGGGAGAGGCGGACCGATCGAGGTCCGCAATTTCGTGACCATGTCGAATTGAAGGAGTTGCGAAATGGAGTCCTGGTTACTCCAGGTGAGGATCCGGGAAGTATTTGGGATGTGGGCGATGCCTGTCGTGAAGCGGGCCTGCTCGATGGAAATGACAGTTTCGAAGGTAGTGGCTCCCGTTGTAAGGCGTTCGATGCCCTCACCGCGGTTGCGCCACACAACGCCTTCGTTGGTAACAAGATGACTGGCAGGTGACTTGGTGGCGGTGGCGAGGCGCTGGTTGGTTTCGAGATTGAGCAACGTGAAGGTGTATTCGGAGTGTCTGCCCGAGGCCGAGTTTAGTGCGTAGCGGCGGTTGGGGCTGAGGGTGAGGGTGCCTTGGAACCGGAGATTCCGCCAAGTGCTGGCTTCAACTGATGTGCAGGGAGTTAAGAAGTTGTTTCGACAAATGTTGCTCGCGCTATGGCCTGCGAGGTTGCCGGTAGAGTCGAGATAGGGGGCAGTGATGTTCGCGTAGCTGGACAATTGGTGGTCGAGGATGAGGGAAGGTTTTATTTCTCGATCATCAAGCGTGAAGACTTTGCCGTGGAGGGGTTGGGCTGTGTTGCGCTGGCGTAGAGTGGATGCGAAGTAGAGCCTGGAGCCGTCGGGGGTGGTGGTGAGGCCGGAGAATTGGGCGAAGGCGGGGAGGGCGAACAAATACAACAGGTACTTCAAGATGTGCTCCTTCCCGACGCGGAGTGAGAACACTCATAGTTTGACATAGAACAAAACTTAGGTAACCAAGAGTTAGGCAGGTTCGTACTCTCCACGACAAGCGATGACAACGGTGCAGACAGACAAGGTCTTTGAGGAGCTTTATCGAAGCTACTCGGAGGACGTGTTTCGATTTGTTCTGTACTTGTCCGGTGACTGGGTGCTGGCGCAAGACGTGACGTCAAACACGTTTGTGCGGGCCTGGACGGCGGCGGTGCCAGTAGAGATCCGAACGGCAAAGACTTATCTGTTTGTGATTGCGCGCAATCTGTATTTGGATGCGATGCGACGCAAGAGGCCTGAATCGAGTGAGTCGAAGGAGCGCGCGGCAGCCATACGGCTCGATGAGGATTTTGCCGCCTGGCAGGAACTGGATCAAACGCTTGCCGATTTGGCGCAAATTGCTGAAGGTGACCGTGCGGCGTTGGTGATGGCTGTGTTTGAGGAGATGAGTCACCAGGAAGTTGCAGTGGCTTTGGGCGTGAGCGTAGGTAGTGTGAAATCGCGAATTTTTCGGGCGCGGCTGCGATTGCTTGAGTTGAGAGAAGAACGGTTGAACAGGAGACTGGTATGAAAGTAACGAAGGATGTGATTTTGGATTTGCTGCCGCTCTATCAGGAGGGCGAAGTGAGTGCGGATTCCAGGCGACTGGTGGAGGAATATCTGTCGCAGGACCCTGAGTTGAAGGAGCGGGTGAAGGTGTCGGGCGTACAGGTTTCAGCGCGAACTCTGGTGGGGCGGGAACTGGATGACGCTCTCTCTGCGATGGAGAAGGCGAAGGCGGCGTTGCGGTATCAGAAGTGGATGCAGTTCTGAGCGATTCTGTTTTCGCTGATGCCGTTGAGCCATATGTATCGCAAGGGTGAGTTCCAGTTTGTGCTGGTGCGCGATTTGCCCTGGATGGCGGTGTTGATGCGGGTGGCCGCGGTTGTGTTCTGGGTGTTGTACTGGCGGACGCGGCGCATTACTTAGTGGCGCGCCAGGCGATGAATAGGCCGTCGGGAGGGACGTCTTCCCAGTAGGAGATGAAGTCGCTTTCGACGGTTTGGCAATGTTGCTTTAGTAGGCTCGTGAGTTGGTCGCGATGGAACCATTGCTCCCAGGCGGGAGTTTTGAAGCGGCCCCAGTGCTCGGCGTTCTTGTCGATGATGACGAGCTTGCCGCCGGGCTTGAGCACGCGGGTGAGTTCGGTGATGGCGGCGTTGATATCGACGGCGTGCTCCAGGCTCTCGGTGGCGTAGACGAAGTCGAAGGTGTGGTCTGGGAAGGGATATTGAGTGAGAGTGCCGCAGACAGGTTTGAGGGGCGCCTGGACGTGGTGGAGCATGGCGAGGGCCAGGTCGAGGGTGACGATTTTCGCCTGTGGATTTTGATCGAGGAGGACGCGGGCGAAGCGGCCTTTGCCGGAGCCGGCGTCGAGGGTGAATTTGTTGTTGATATCGCCGAAGTGACGCTGGATGAGTTGGACGTGGAAGATGCGGGGATCAATGGTGGAAGGGAAGTGCTCTTCGTCCGCAGCGGCTTGCTCGAAGCTTTGGCGGATCTGCTGTAAAGGCACGGCGGCCGCTGTGGGGCGGCCGCCGGTGAGCTTTTGTTTGAGCCAGTTCAGCACTATTGTTTAGGGCTTGGTGAGGAAGATCGGCAGGCCGAGCTTTTCGGCATAGTTGGGCCGGTAGCGCTCGGTGTTGTACATGGAGCCGAGTTCGACCTTGCGGGGGCCGAGCTTGGGGTCGGGGATTGGGCTCATGGTGTAGCAGCCGTTGACGATGGCAGTCATCAGGCCCGACTTGTTCTGGACGATGCTGTCGAGCGCCATGTTGCCAAAGGTCGTGGCGACCATCTTGTCGACGAAGTCTGGTGCGCCGGAGCGGAGATCGTAAGTGAGGTCGCTGACGATGGTTTCTTCTTTGGCGCGCTTCTTCAGTTCGTCGGCGAAGACTTCACCGACATTGAGCTTTTTGCGGTGGCCGTAGGCGTCGGCTTCACCGTAGCTGACGACCTGGTAGCCCTGCCATTCGGCGCCTTCCGACAGGATGACGAGCGAGTAGTTGCTGGGGTTGCGACGCTTGTCGTCGATCAGGAGCTGGACCATTTTTTCAAGGTCGAATTTGTATTCAGGGATGCCGCAGCGGACGCTGGTGACGTAGGAAGTGTAGAGGGCGGTGTAGCCGGCGTCACGACCGAAGATGCGGAAGACCCCGATGCGCTCGTGAGAGCCGACGGTGGTGCGCTGGCGCTGGATGGCGTCCATGGCGCGGCTGATGGCGGTGGAGAAGCCAATGCAGTATTCGGTGTTGCGCACGTCGTTGTCCATCGTTTTCGGGATGGCGACGACTTTGTAGCCAAGTTGATCGAGACGGGCTGCGTAGCTGAGTGTGTCGTCCCCGCCGATGGCGACGAGGTAATCGAGGCCGAGCGATTCGAGATTCTTGAGCACCTGAGGGCTCATGTCGTAAACGGTGTTGGTGACGCCGTCCTTGGTGACCTCACTCGAGGGGAAGGTGGTGCCTTCGAGGAAGGCAGGCAGCTTCTTCATCTTGGAGGGGTTGGTGCGGGAGGAGTGCAGGAAGGTGCCGCCGGTGCGGTCGATGGTGCGGGTGTTCTCGCGGTTGAGGTCGATTACGTACCGGGACCGGCTGGCGGGATCTTCGAGGTTGAGGTGGGTGAGGCCCTCCCAGCCGCGACGGATGCCGACGACTTCGATGCCGAGTTCGTTGCCACGGTAGGTGACGCTCTTAATGACTGAATTGAGGCCGGGGACGTCGCCGCCGCCCGTAAGAATACCGATACGCCGTTTGGCCATGAAATCTCCTTCGAGAGGGGAAAGATTCGGGGAAACTTCCATTGTAAGCGGGAGAAGGGGGATGCGGGTTGCGAAAAATGCGTTCGAGTTGTCGTATACTCAAAAAGGTGGCCGGTGCTTTCAGGCCGGGATATTTTTATGGTCATCGTAGTCACGATTCTTCACATCATTGTTTGCCTCATTCTGATTGGGGTGGTATTGCTGCAGAGCGGCAAGGCGGCCGACTTGGCTGGCGCGTTTGGCGGGATGGGGTCACAGACTACATTCGGTCCGCGGGCGGCGGCAACTGTGTTGTCGAAGGTGACGACGGCTGCGGCAGGCCTCTTTATGGTGACGAGCCTGACGCTGGCGATCCTGGCAACCAAGGGTGGCGGCACCTCGAGTGGAGCCAGTGTGCTGGAGCGTTCGAATGTTCCCGCTCCGGCTGCTTCTCAGGTGGAGCAGGCCAAGCCTTCGCAGCAGCCTGCTGTTGAATTGGTCGACGAAAAGGGTAACGTCCAAAAGAAGTTTGAGATCGAACTGCCGAAGGACGCCGAGAAGAATGCGAACGGTCAGCCGGTACCGGTGAAGGTGGGCAAAGAGATTCCTGTCGATTCCAAGGGGAATGCTCTTCCACAGGCCCCAGCGAAGAAGTAGTACCCTTGATGGATGGCCATGCCTCAGGCCATCGTAGTAGACTTAAGGGAATCTGCGGAGATGGCGGAATTGGCAGACGCACTAGCTTGAGGTGCTAGCGGGTAACACCGTGCAGGTTCAAGTCCTGTTCTCCGCACCAAAATTTTGAAAGAAGCGGTCCCTCAAAGGGGGCCGCTTTTTTTGCGTTTGGGGAAACGCTAAGACTTTTTCTCCGCAGCACGATAAGGCAAAGGAAGCGGGATCCTTGCCACCAGTGATCGCGCTGTCATCGAGCCATGGCTGTGACTCAGCCTTTGGATCTAGAGGAGAAAAGGAACTTCAATATGTCAACCGCTGCACTGGCTGCGCCGACCCGCACCAAAGAAGAGCGCTCAGGAAAGTACCTTGCCTTTCATCTGGGGCCGGAGGAGTTTGGGATTCAGGTCTTGAAGGTGCGGGAAATCATGGGGATTCAGGAAATAACCGCCGTCCCGCACACGCCGCCGCACACCAAGGGCGTGATCAATTTGCGGGGAAAGGTGATTCCGGTGGTGGATCTGCGTTTGAAGTTCGGGATGCCTGAAGCGGAGTATTCGCAGCGAACCTGCATCATTGTGACCGAAGTGGAAGGCGATGGCGGGGCCATGATGATTGGGGCTGTGGTGGATGGGGTGAGCGAGGTTCTGAACCTGAGCCCGGCAGATATCGAGGACACTCCCGATTTTAGGGGTGAGGTGGCGACGACCGGGCTGCTGGGAATGGCCAAGGTGAAGGGCAAAGTGAAGATCTTGCTCGACATCGATCATGTCATGACTCATCAGGATCTGAAGGATCTGGGCCAGATCCTGAGCTAGGCAGAGTGGATATTTGCCATTGGAAGTTAAGCAACAGTGCGGAAGGAAAACCGAGGAATGAATCCGTCTGAAGTGGAAGCACTGCTGGAGAAGGCAGCAACACAGTTCATGTTGGGGGAAAACGCCGAGACGATCTCGACGTTGAAGCTGTTGAGCGATGCGATGTTGCCGGCCGAGGCGACCGCCTTGGCAGTGGAACTGCATCAAGTTGCCCTGGTGCGGGCGAGTGTGGAATGGGCGGACGAGGCGAGCCGGCAGCGCATGGAGCGTGGGCTTGATCGTTTGCGGCAAATGTTAGGCGCGAGCGAGGCCAGTTCTCCCGCTGGGAATGAACCGACGGCCAAGGTGGCTGTTGCGGCAACGACGTCGAGCGCGCTCAATCAAGATCCGGAACTGGTGGGTGACTTCATTCTTGAGGCCCGCGAGCATTTGCAGACGGTGGAAGCTGGGTTGCTGGTGCTTGAGAAAGAACCGGCTAATCCCGAAACATTGAATGCGGTGTTTCGCAGCTTTCACACGATCAAAGGGCTGGCGGGTTTTCTTGAGTTCGCCAAGATCCAGGCGCTGGCACACGAAGTGGAAACCATTCTGGATCTTGCACGGACGGGCCAGTTGGTGATGACGCCGAATCTGATCGATTTAACGCTGGAAAGTTCAGACTTTGTGGGCAAGGAAGTGGAGCGGATCGAGACCATGTTGCATGGTCAGAATCCTGGGCAAGAGCTGGATCCGGAAGCGCTGCTGGTGCGGGTGAGGGCTGTGATTGCTGGGGATCACTCCGCTCCGGCTCCAAAGGTTGAGGAGCCGAAGCTTTCAGCGGCGATTCCACTGGAGCCGGTTCGAGAAGCAACAGTGCCGGAAGTCATCGTGGAAACACCTGTGCCGAAGGTTGTTGAAGAAGTTACAGCGGCGGCTCCAGGCGAGCCGTCGGACGTCAAGAACAAGAAGGCTGTTGCGACCGACACGCATGCAATTCGGGTGGATACCGCCAAGCTGGACTATCTGCTCAACATGGTGGGCGAGATGGTGATTGCCGAGTCGATGGTGCGATTGGACCCTGAGTTGAGTGGGACCAAGAACACCCGATTGCAGCGCAATCTGAATCAACTGCGCCGAGTGACGGAAGAGGTGCAAAAGGTGGCAATGGCCACTCGGCTGATCCCGGTGGGGACACTGTTTCAGCGCGTGAACCGTCTGGTGCGCGATACCTCGCGCAAGGCCGGAAAGATGGCGGAGGTCGAACTGGTGGGTGAAGACACGCAGCTCGACAAGACGATTATCGAAGAGCTAACCGACCCGATCATGCATATGGTGCGGAATTCGATTGATCACGGCATCGAAGCGCCCGCCGATCGCGTGAAGGCTGGAAAGCCGCAGTCCGGCCGGGTGCAGCTTAAGGCCTACCGGCAGGCAGATCACATTCAGATAGAAATTGTCGACGATGGGCGAGGGTTGAACAAAGAAAAGATTCTGGCTAAGGCAAGGGAGCGAGGATTGATTGGGGAAGCCGTTCATTTGACAGACAGTGAAATCTTTCAGCTGATCTTCGAGCCTGGGTTCTCGACCGCGGAAAAGGTGACCGATATCTCGGGCCGCGGCGTAGGTATGGATGTTGTCAAAAAACAGATCCAGAAATTGCGAGGCAAGATCGACATCCAATCGACGCCGGGAGCAGGGACGACGTTCTTCCTAAAGTTGCCGCTGACGCTGGCCATCGTGGAAGGCCTTGTTGTGGGCGTTGGACGGGAGCGCTACATTCTGCCGATTTTCTCGGTGCATGAAATGTTCCGGCCGGCCGAGGGACAGGTTTCGACCGTGCAGGGCCGCGGCGAGATGGTGATGGTTCGCAATCAGTTGTTACCGCTGATCCGGCTTTACCGTTCGTTGGGAGTGAGGCCGCGCAACGAGGATGCCTCGCAGTCGTTGCTGATTGTCGCCGAGACGGAAGGCAAGCGATTCGTATTGATGGTGGATGAGTTTATCGGCAAGCAGGAGGTGGTGATCAAGAGCCTGGGATCGAGCCTGAAGAACACCACCGGGATTGCAGGAGGCGCGATTTTGGGTGACGGGCGTGTGGGTCTGATTTTGGACCTCGAAGCGATTTACACCGAGCGCGGCTTGAAGGCGCAAATCATCAAGGAGAGTCTGCTCACCGCATGCTGATCGCCGGCAACGCCACCACAACGACCATTCAGCCTGGGGCCAAGTTGAGTCCCCGGTTGTTCGCCGAAGTGCGCGATTTTGCCTATCGGACCGCAGGAATTGAACTGCAGGAAGGTAAGCAGGAGATGGTTGCGGCGCGCTTGTGGAAGCGGTCGCGTGTGCTTGGCTACGAATCCGCCGAGGCTTACTTTGATGCGGCGCGTCGAGATCGAGGCGGCGACCTCGAACTGGATATTCTCGACGCGCTTACTACCAACTTCACGAGCTTTTTCCGCGAGCCGGCGCACTTTGAATTCTTGCGCAAAAAGATCCTGCCAACGCTACGGAACCGGCGGGAATTCACCATCTGGTCGGCGGCGAGTTCGAGCGGCGAAGAGCCGTACTCGATCGCAGTGACACTCGTCGAGGAATTGGGGGACGCCGCCTATCGTCAGGCGCATGTGCGCGCCAGTGATATCTCGACAAAGGTGTTGCGCAACGCCGAGGCCGGGATCTATCCGGAGGAACGGTTTCGCAACCTGAGGGACGATTGGAAAAGCCGCTATCTGCTGCGCGGCAAGGGCGAGCAGGTGGGCTACTACCGGTTTCGGCCGGAGATCCGCCGCATGATGCATTTTGTCAGGATCAACCTGATGGAGCCGTTGCCAGGCGACGGACCGTTTCCCCTGATTTTTCTGCGGAACATCATGATCTATTTCGACCGGCCGACGCAGGAGCGCGTGGTGGCGGCCATGACGGTGAAGCTGGAGCCGGGAGGATATCTGTTCATGGGGCATTCGGAGAGCTTGAACGGGATTCAGCATTCCCTCGAGCACGTGCAGGTAGCAATCTACAAAAAAGCCGGGCGACTGGAGGAGAGAGCGTGATTCAGATGGGCAATGGGACTGAGAGGTACGAATGCTGGCGGTAGGGGTAGGTGACTTGAAAGTTTCCGGCAAGTCCGGGGAGACGCTAGTGACTTACGGTCTCGGCAGTTGCATCGGCGTGGCGATCTGGGACCCTGTAGCGCGGGTGGGAGGTTTGTTGCATTTCATGTTGCCGGAGTCGCAGAGCGATCCCCAAAAGGCGAAACTGAATCCCGCTCTCTATGCTGATACGGGAATTCCGACCTTGTTCAAGAGTGCCTATCAACTGGGTGCCGACAAGAAGCGCTTGCAGGTGCGTGTGGCGGGAGGGGCGCAGGTGCTCGATGGCGATGGGGTTTTCAACATCGGCAAGCGCAATTACCTCGCGATGAAAAAGATTTTTTGGAAGGCCGGTGTGATGGTCCACGCCGAAGAAGTGGGCGGGAATGTCTCGCGCACGCTGCGGTTGGAGGTGGGCACTGGCAAGTTGTTGTTGCAAGAGGCCGGAGAGGAGGCGCGCGAGATTGGTCTACGGGCGTGCGCGTAGCGAACATGAGGCGTCAAACGAAAAGGAGTCGACTCTAATGGCGTTCGATTTGATGGTTGTCGATGATTCTCCGGCGATGCGCCGCTTCATCCGGCGTGTGATCGAAGTGTCTGGCTTTACGGTGGGACGTTACCTCGAAGCGGGCAATGGGGAGGAAGCGCTGGAGCAACGGGACGGCGAGTGGGTGGATATGGATTTGACCGATATCAATATGCCGAAGATGGATGGCGAGACGTTGGTAACCGAGATGCGCCAGCGAGATCACCTTGCAGCGATCCCGCTGATTGTGATTTCCACCGATGCCACCGAGTCGCGCATGGACCGATTGGCGAAGTTGGGGGCGCAAGGTTATGCAACTAAACCTTTCGCCCCGGAACGGTTGAGAGAAGAAATTGAAACCGTGCTGGGCGTGAGCCCGGAGGGAGCACTGGTGGGCGCCGGGCTGGACGCTGAAGGAGGGGACGATGAATTTAGTTTTTGATCGTCAGGCTCTGGAAGAGCAATGGACAGCGGCTGCCAGCGAGGTGCTCGAGACGATGTTTTTCACTGGTGTCGAGTGGGAGGTTTTGGATCCGGAACCCGCCGAGCCGGGTTCGCGCATTGGCGCTGCGCTAGAGTTTCATGGCGCATGTGCCGGGAGGCTCGCCTTGTCCCTCGAACGGGAGGCGGCCGAGAGCCTGGCGAACAGTTTCTTTGGCGGGCCGGGAGAGGACGGACCGGAGGAAGACTGCCGTTCAGTGATGGCCGGGTTGACCAATATGGTGTGTGGGGCGATGTTGAGCCATCTCGATAAGAAGTCGATCTTTTGTCTGGATAGCCCACAGCCGCTTGCGGCCCTTGTGGAAATGAGCGGGGACATCGAGAAGAACTTACGGCTCGAAGTGGGCCTGCTGCGATTGGCGTTTTCCCTTGAGGGAGCGGAACAGGCCTAAATGACGTTAGCACCCGAACGCCGCGCAAGACCGATTCGCGTCCTGATTGTGGACGATTCGGCCGTGGTGCGCCGTTTATTGACGGATGCCTTGACGGGGCAGCCGGACATCGAAGTGGTTGGGACCGCGCCAGACCCATTTGTGGCGCGGGACAAGATCCTCGAATTGTCGCCGGACGTATTGACGCTTGACATTGAAATGCCGCGGATGAACGGGCTGAGCTTTCTGAAACGCGTCATGCACTATCAACCGATGCCGGTGATCATTATCGGCTCGCTGGGCGTAGCTGGATGCGCGGCGACAGTGGAGGCGTTGCGCCTGGGTGCTGTCGAAGTGTTGTGCAAGCCGCACGGCCCATATTCCGTAGGTGAGTTGGCGGCGCAACTCGCGGCGAAGGTGCGCATGGCGGCGGATTCGAATGTGAAGCGCAGGGTGGCCGTGGCTGGCGAGGGACCTGTCAAGGAACACGTGACGATGCCCGTGCACCGTCACCTTGTTGCGATCGGATCCTCGACCGGCGGTACGCAGGCTGTCGAGGTCGTCTTGAATGGATTTGGGGCGGATTGTCCGCCCATTCTCATTGCGCAACACATTCCCGCAGGCTTTAGTCGTGCTTTTGCCCAACGGCTCAACCAGGTATTGGCGATGGAAGTGCGTGAGGCGGTGGACGGAGATGTGGTGAAGCCGGGTCTGGTGCTGATTGCGCCAGGGAATTTCCATATGCTCTTGCAGAAGCGTGGCGGCCAGTATTGTGTTGCCGTGAAGGAGGGCCCGTTGGTTTGCTACCAGCGACCGAGCGTGGATGTGTTGTTCAGTTCGGTGGCGCAGGTAGCCGGGGCAGACTCTGTGGCGGCGATCCTGACGGGAATGGGGAGCGATGGAGCCCAGGGGATGAAGAGAATCCATGACGCGGGCGGATGGACGATCGCACAGGACGAAGCCAGTTGTGTGGTGTATGGGATGCCGCGCGAGGCGGTAAAGGCGGGAGGGGTGGATGAGATCCATGCGTTGGGCCGGATTGCCAGCTCGATCGAACAGGGATTAAGGCGGCCCCAGCGAAAGCCGCAGGGCGTGGGCGTGCCCTATCAAAACGCTTCCAACCACTAAATAGTTTTCACTAAAAACCGATTCCGTCCTTCCGATACGTGAATTGAACCCCGGAAGGGAGAGAGAAGAGAGGAATTGATGAATTTAACAAAGACTGCTTTGACGATTGGATTGCTTGCTCTACCGCTGGCCGCCGACATGAAGGTGAGTCATGCGGACGCTGTGAAGAACGCTGTGAAAAGGACGAACCCGGAATACAGCCCGATGGCGCGCCAGATGCGGATTCAGGGAGACGTTGAAGTGGAAGTGAAGATTTCGGAAGGTGGCGAGGTGGCTGACGTAAAGGTACTTACGGGAAACCCGATGCTGTCTGCGCCAGTGGTGAAGGCGATGAAGAAATGGAAGTTCAGCCCCTTCACCGAAGATGGCAAGGCAGCGGCTGCTGTAGCGACTTTGCGCTTTACCTTCAAGCAGTAAACCCGTTCGCGGGTGAGTTTTGAAGACGACACGGAGGTTGTGTAAGAGGATATGCAAACAAGCGCGAGCAAGCAACTGATGGGCAGCGTTGGACTGCTGATCGCTCTGGCACTCGTCGTCGGCGGCGGAGCAACGATCGTGAACTACCGGCTAGGGGATACGCTGAATGAAGCGATCACGGTAAAGGCCCGCATGCGGGACGTGGCCGGTGAGATCGGACAAGAGGCGACTGAGATGGTGGCTGCCGAGCGCGGGCTGGCATTCTCGATGATGTTACAGCAGACGCAGCAGGCTGATGCGATGCGAAGCCGTTTCGGGCAGGCGCAGGAGAGGTTTTCAAAGCTGTCGGCGGAGTACGCAGTTGGCGTGAAGAACACAGCGGCGGCTGGAGAAGTCGCCACCCTGCAATCCACTTTTGAAACTTCCAGGCAGATGCACAACGAATTGCGGCAGCTGATGGAGCAGCAGAAGATGGATCAAGCCATCGCGCTGTTGAACGAACGTCTGTTGCCGCAATTATCTGGCTTGAGCGAATCGGCCAAGAAGCTGGCGGAGTTTCAATCTGCTCAACTGGACCAACTGGCTCGAAGTGCTGCTTCGACCAGTACCGCTGGATTCTGGATCATTCTGATTTTGAATCTCGTTGCTTTCGGAGTTGGCGCGGCCGTCTTTCTGACGGTGCGCAAGCTTACGACGACCTTGCGGGAAACGGTGGCTGAGCTGAGCAATAGCGCGTCTCAGTTGAGCAACACTTCGCAGGAAGTAGGCAGCTATAGCATGTCGCTTTCGAAGTCGGCCTCTGACCAGGCCGCATCGCTCGAGGAGACATCGGCCTCTACTGAGGAAATCCATTCAATGACCCGCAGCAACGCGGACAATTCGAAGCAGGCCGCATCGCGGATGCAAGAAGCGTCGCAGAAGGTGGAAGAGTCCAACCGTGCGCTGGCCGAGATGGTGAACAGCATGAACGAGATCAGTACTTCCTCCGGCAAGATCTCGAAGATCATCAAGGTGATTGATGAGATTGCGTTCCAGACGAACATCCTTGCCTTGAACGCTGCGGTCGAAGCCGCGCGGGCAGGAGAAGCCGGCATGGGATTTGCCGTGGTGGCCGATGAAGTGCGAAATCTGGCGCAACGTTCCGCGCAAGCCGCCAAGGACACGACACAATTGATTGAGGAATCGATCCAGAGCGCGACCAGCGGCAAGATGAAGCTCGATGAAGTGGCCAAGGCGAGCGCGAACGTGAGTGCTTTGGTCAAGGCAGTTGGAAGTCTCGTGCAGGAAGTCCGTCTTGGCAGCGAGGAGCAGGAACGCGGTATCGAACAGATTGCCAAAGCCGTCAGCCAGATGGAGCGGGTGACCCAACAAATCGCGGCCAACGCTGAGGAAGGGGCTGCGGCGGGCGAAGAGTTGCGCAAGCATGCCTGGACAGTGGGCCGCACCGTGGACGCACTGGAGCAACTGGTTGGCCAGAACACGTCGATTTCATTCGGGTCGCGCCGAAGCCATGACAAGCCTGCCGCAGCGAGGGTCAACAACAGCTCAGCAGGTTCGACCAGCGTCGCTGACCGGCCGAAGGCAATGAAGGGGAGTAAGCCGGTGTCGGTTCACAAATCCAGCATCTCAACCCCGGCAGCGGTATTGGAGAAGAAGGATCCATTCCCGATGGACGATAGCTTCGAAGAATTCTAACGGACGTTCCCTTGAGAGAGAGCCCTCCGCAAGTGCCAATCAACGGCATCTGTGGGGGGCTTGCATTTTGGTGGGTGCCTTTAAAGATATTCGTAGATGGCATCGACCAGGATGGGGCCGAGAAAATCCGCTGCGGAACGTTCGACAGCCTCCAGCATCTGCTCGCAATGTGCGCGACTCGAACTGACAGTCACCGCCGTGACCAATCCGCGCTTCCATACGTCCTGAAAATCAATCTCCGCAACAGCCACATTGTGACGGTTGCGGAGTCGCTCTTTCAGTCCTGTAACCCAGTGGCGCTTGTCTTTGAGCGACTGGGCATCGAGGATGTGTAGCTCGAGGGTGAGAACGCCGATGGCTGGCATCGCTCTGGCCTCGCGGCTAGTTCATTAGTTGCTCGGGGGCGACACGTTCGTTCTTGAACGCCTCGAGTTGATCCCCGACGCGGATGTCCTGGTAGTTAGCGATGGCCATGCCGCACTCGAAGCCCATCTTGACGCTGGAAACATCGTCTTTGAAGCGCTTGAGCGTATCGAGCTTGCCGGTGTGGACGACTTCACCTTCGCGCATCAGGCGCACCAGGCTGTCGCGAGAGAAGGAACCTTCTGTGACATAACAACCGGCGACGGTGCCGACCTTGGTGATGCGGAAGACATCGCGAACTTCGGCGCGGCCCTGGAAGACCTCTTTGTAGACCGGATCGAGAAGGCCAGCCATGGCTTTGCGCATTTCGTCGACCACCTCGTAGATGATCGAGTGCGTGCGGATATCGACCTTTTCGGCTTCGGCCGTTTGCGTGGCGCTGCGATCGGGCCGGACATTGAAGCCAATGATGATGGCGTTCGATGCTGAGGCGAGCAGCACGTCGGTTTCGGTGATGGCGCCGACACCCGTATGCAAGACACGAATGCGGACCTTGTCGTTGGAGAGCTTGAGCAGGGTTTCGGCAAGCACTTCGGCCGAACCGCCCACATCGGACTTGAGGATGAGGTTGAGATCTTTGATCTCGCCTTCCTTGAGTTGCTGGTGGAGCTGGTCGAGGCTGATGCGCGTGCGGGCCATGGCGATTTCGCGCGCCTTGGCTTCGCGATAAAGCACGATCTGCTTGGCCTTGGCCGTGTCGGTAACAACCTGGAAGGTGTCGCCGACTTCAGGCAGTTCTTCGAGACCGAGGACTTCGACGGGCGAAGCGGGTTCGGCTTCTCGCACAGGGCGGCCGAGGTCATCGAACAAGGCGCGAACCTTGCCGAAGACGGAACCGCAGATGAAGAAGTCGCCGACACGCAATGTGCCGTTGCGAACAAGTACGGTGGCCACAGAGCCACGGCCTTTGTCGAGCTGCGCTTCGAGCACGGTAGCGATGGCGGGCCGTGTCGGGTTGGCGCGGAGCTTGGCTTCGTTGATGTCCGCACTGAGCAGGATCATTTCGAGCAACAGGTCGATGTTGAGGCGCTGCTTGGCCGAAACAGGGACCATGACGGTGTCGCCGCCCCAGTCTTCGGCGAGCAAGCCCTTATCGTTGAGCTGTTGCTTGATGCGATCGATCTGAGCGTCAGGCTTGTCGATCTTGTTGATGGCAACAATGATCGGGACGCCGGCGGCCTTGGCGTGGTCGATGGCTTCGATCGTTTGCGGCATGACGCCGTCGTCGGCGGCGACGCAAAGGATCACAATGTCAGTGACCTTGGCACCGCGGGCACGCATGCGGGTAAACGCTTCGTGGCCCGGGGTATCGATGAAGACGATCTTGCGATCGTTGTGGGTGACGGCGTAAGCACCAATGTGCTGGGTGATGCCGCCGGCTTCGCCGCTGGCGACGTTGGCGCTGCGGATGGCGTCGAGCAATGAGGTTTTACCGTGGTCGACGTGACCCATGACGGTGACGACCGGAGCGCGACGGACCACATCGCCGGAATCTTCGTTGAGTTCAATGTCCCAACTGGATTCTTCCTCGAAGCTCATCTGGGTGGCGGTGGCGCCGAAGTTGGCGGCCAGCTCTTCAGCCATTTTGAGATCGAGTGGCTGATTGATGGTGGCGAAGATCTTCTTTTCCACCAGCTTCTTGATGACGAGATTGGTGCGAATGCCGAGCTTTTCGGAGAGTTCCTTGACGGTGATGCCTTCGGAGATGGTGATCTCCTTGTTGGCGGCCATGGACACTTCTTCTTCACGCTTGCGTTGCGCGAAGAGAAGCTTACCTTCTTGTTCGAGCTCTTTCTCGCGGCGAATCTGTTCTTTCGACTTCGTCGGCTTGGTGGCGTGACGGCGGCCGGGCTCAGTGGTGGGGAGCACGGCGGCTTCGGGCCGGAGAGGTGTCGGCGAAGTGGGATGCTTGCCGGTCCGCATCGGGGGACGTCCCTGACCGTAACCACCACCCTGCCCACCATAGCCCTGTCCGGGGCCACGGGATTGAGCAGCGCCTGGCATGGCGCGTGGGGGTTGCGGGCGGCCGGGCATCGCCGGGCCGGGGGGACGAAGGGGCGCGCCGGGGCGGGCACCCATTTGTGGCTGTTGTTGCTGGCGAGCCTGAGATTGCGCAATCCGCTCAGCGAGCTTCGGATCCGCAGGAACCACAGGCCGCGTGCTTTGCGGCCTTGGGGGGGCACCGGGGCCGCTCTGCATCGGAGGACGGTTGGAAGGCTGAGGCCGCTGCGGTTGCTGCGGGGCGCCAGGTGTAAAGCCTGCCCGAGGGCCGGCCAAAGGTTGATTCGCTTGCGGCTTGGGCATCGGCATGCCGGGTGCTCCAGTGGAGGCCGGGCTACCGGGCGCGATTTGTGCAGAAGGCGCACCAGAGCCAGCCGGCGAGGCGACGTGGGGTGCCGGAGGAATAATCTGACCGGGGCGCGGTGCCAGGGGCATGCCGCGGCCGGGAGCCGAAGGCGCTGCTGAAGCCGGACCAGCTTGTGCGGCTGGAGCGGGACGCAGCGGAGTGCCGGGAGCGATTTGTGCCGATGGCGGCATGGGGCGCGGAGCAGGTGCAGCGGGACGTGCGGGAGCTGCCAGCGGGGTGCCGGGAGCGACCTGAACGTTCGGTGACTGCGGTTGCGGTGTCTGGGGTGCCGCAGGTGCACTCGGTGCCGAAAGAGCACTGGTTGCCGCGGGAGCACTCGGCGTGGTTTGTGCGGCCGGAGTCACAGCGGGCTTGGGTGCTGGGGTCGCTTGTGCGCCAACGGGTGGACGCAAGGGCAAAGTGCGCGCGGAGCGCGGACCGCCGGAAGCCAGCGGAGGCATTAGCGGAGCGCGCAGAGGCGGAGTGAGCGGCTTGGGGGCCTCAGGTGCGGCGGAAGCGGGTTGAGGCGCCGCGGCTTGAGGAGCGGTAGACGGGGTTGCCGAAGTAACGGGCGCGGATGCAGCGGGCGCAGCAGGAGCCGCAGCCACTGGGGCGGCGGGCTCGTGCGACTTTGCCTCAGGCTGAGACGCGGGCTCGTCGTGCTCTTCGTCCTCTATGGGTGAATCCTCTTGATGCCCCTCTAACCCGGAGGATTGAGACGACGCACTGCGGCTTGTGCGAAACAAGCCAGTGGAGCGTTCGCCAAGCAACTTCTGCTTGATCACTTCCGCCACGTCCGCTTCGATAGAACTCGAATGCGTCTTTTTTTCCGAAACTCCCAGATCAGGAAGCAGGTCCAGGATGGTCTTCGGCTTTACTTCCAGCTCCCTGGCCAGCTCGTTAATACGAATCATATGTTGACGCTAGGTCGAATCCTTCTCCTCGGAATGTCCTTCTTACTCCATGGCTTCCCGCTCTCAATCAATCAAATTGATTGCGTTCAGCCGTAATACGGTTGCCAGTCGTGCCAACGGTCGAAGATTCCAAAGGATGAGGCAGAACCTTCTTATCGTAACAAATCCCTACAGCTTATCCGAATCGGCTTGCCCGGCTTCAGGCTCCGGGGTTGATTCGGCAGGCGCATCGGCTTCGGCGACAGCTTCAGTCGCAGTACCTTCAGCCGACTCGGCGACTTGATCGGCGACTTGCTCAGCTACTGGCTCGGCAGTTGCTTCAGCAGCGGCCTCGGCTGTAACTTCGGCCTCAGGCTGTGCTTCAAACTGCGCATAGAATCCATTGATTGCGTTGTAAAGCGACTGGATCGACTCCTCGCCAACGCCGGGAAGTTGCTCGAGCTCTTCTGGGGTGAGCGAGCCGAGCTTCTCGACGGTGCCGACTTCGGCTGAAACGAGGGAATCAATCAAATTCTCGGGCAAGCCATAATCGGCCAGCACGCCGATCGGTGTGCCTGCAGGAAGGATGCCAGCCATCTGGCTCTCCACTTCCTGACGCTTCTCCTCTTCACTCTTGATGTCGATCTTCCAGCCCAGTAGCTTGGCGGCGAGGCGTACGTTTTGTCCGCGCTTGCCGATGGCGAGCGAGAGCTGGGTATCGTCGACGATCACTTCCATGTGCTTCTCTTCGGCGTTCAGCACGGTGACGCGGGCGATCTTGGCCGGGCTCAAGGCGTGGGTGGCAAACTCGACAGGATTCTCAGAGAACTCGATGATGTCGATTTTTTCTCCGCGCAATTCGCGGATGATGCTTTGCACGCGCATGCCCTTCATGCCGACGCAAGCGCCGACGCTGTCGACATCGCGGTCGCGGCTGGAGACGGCGATCTTGGTGCGCTCGCCGGCTTCGCGTGCGCAGCTCTTGATCACAACGGTGTTGTCGTAAATTTCCGGGACTTCCTGCTCGAACAGACGCATGACCAATTCGCCGGCGGTGCGCGAAACCACAACGCCCGCGTTCTTGCCAGTCTTTTCGACGGCCTTGATCACGACGCGAACGCGGTCGCCGATCGAGAAGCTCTCAAGCTTGGACTGTTCTTTGGCGGGCAGGCGCGCTTCGGTTTTGCCGAGGTCGACGACGAGGTCGCGAGTTTCAACGCGCTTAATGACGCAGTTGACGAGTTCGCCGACGCGGCCGGCAAATTCGCCGTAGACGTTTTCGCGTTCGGCTTCGCGGACCTTCTGCAGGATGACCTGTTTGGCGATCTGAGCCGAGATGCGGCCAAGAGCGTCCATCGAGAGTTCCTGGCGGATTTCGTCGCTGAGGGAAGGCGAGGGGATCTTGTTCTTTTTGGCTTCCTCAATGGTCCATTCGTTGAGGGGGTCGGCGACGGTTTCGACGATCTTGCGCAGGGCGAAAACCTGGATGCCTTTCTTGGGATCCACTTCGGCGGCCATTTCTCCGACATTCTTGAATTGCTTGCGGGCAGCGAGGATGATGGCGTCCTTGACGGCGTCAAAAATAATCTGCGCCTCGATGCCTTTTTCTTTGGCCAGCATTTCAATGGATTGATAGATCGAGCCCACGTTAATTCACCTCAGTCACTTGTCGGATTACCACTCGTACTTCAGATTGGCTTTGTTGATGGCGCCGAGCGGGACGTCCATCGTCTTGTCCGCGTCGATTTCGAGCTTGATGCGCTCGCCATCGAAGGCGGCGAGCCGGCCGGTAAAGCGGCGGCTCTTTTCAATTGGTTCCTTGAGTTCGATTTTGACCTTGCTGCCGAGGAAGCGCTGGTAGTCGGCCGGCTTGACGAGCGGGCGGTCGACGCCGGGGCTGGAAACCTCAAGGGTGTAGGCACCACCAGCAATCAGGTCTTTTTCGTCAAGCATTTCGCTGACGAGACGGGAAATCTTTTCGCAATCGTCATGAGTGACCCCGGTCGGGCTATCGATGAAAAGGCGAAATACACGATGGACGCCGCCGCCGAGGAGTAGGGCATCGACCAACTCGAGGCCGGCAGAGGTTACGATCTGCTCGACAATTTCCCGGGTTTGCTCCAAAGTTGTTGATTTCATTGGTATATGTTCTTCCAGCAGAGCCAATAAAAAAGTGGGCTTGCGCCCACTTATAGCTAAAAGAACTCTCAACGATAGTATACACCTAGCGCCGCATTTTGAAAAACTCCACCAGGATTTCCGTGCATTCTGCCCCGAGAAGTCCCTCCTCAACGACGACAGAATGGTTGAGCAGGTGCGAATCGGCGATTTGAAACTTGCTGCGGACGCCGCCAAAGCGGAGGTCGCGGGCACCGAAAACGAGCCGGGAGATGCGGGAATGGACGAGGGCCCCGGCGCACATGGGGCAGGGTTCGAGGGTGCAATAGAGAGTGGCCCCATCGAGCCGGTAGGAGTTGGCGTTTGATGCGGCCTGGCGGAGGGCGAGAATTTCGGCGTGGGCGGTCGGATCGTTGAGCCGGATCGGAGCGTTGGCGGCTTCAGCGAGGAGCTGACCATCTTTGCCGACGATCACCGCGCCGACGGGGACTTCTCCCGACAGCTCGCCTTGCCGGGCGATGTCGAGGGCGCGGCGCATCCAGTATTCGTCAGATTGGGTCACAAGAGGTTGGCCTCGAGTGGCTGCCGTTGGGTGAACGGTTCGCCGTAACGGACGCCGATGAGCGAGCCAAAGCGGCGGGCTTCGCGCTCGATGCGATCGAGGGCCTCGGCTGAGTCGGCGAATAAGGTTGTGTAGGCGCGGATGGCTTCGAGCTTTTTGTCGAACGATTTCGAGATGTCAACAATAAAGGAAGGTGCGGCGTCGACACTGCCGCTGGCGAAGACCACCTTTGCACTGGGGTGGGGCGCGAGATAGTTATCCAGGCGGCTCAGGCCGGCGAGATACGCGGCGTTTTCGACCAGAAGGCTCGCGGCGAGCGAATCGGGATGGCGATCGGCGGGGTGCATCGCGACGACCACGTGAGGGCGCAGACGCTTGATTTCGCCGGTGACGGTCATGCGGGACATGATGGTGTCTTCCAGGCGGGCGTCGGGAAGCTTCATCGATCCGCGCCAGGTGACGCCGAGGATGGCTGCGGCTGCGTCGCCTTCGTCGAGCTTCTTATCTCCGTGGGTATACGTGCCGGCTTCACCAGCGGTGAGGTCGAGAATCGCGACCCGCTTACCGGTGGCGGTGAGCTTGGCGATTGCGCCGCCGCAGAGGATCTCGGCTTCTCCGGGATGGGCCAGCATAAAAGCGACATCGACCTCGGGGAGGTTGTCCAAATAGTGGCTGGCGAGTCTGGTCATTACCATCGGTACTCCTGTCTGATGCGCCAGGCGGGGCGCTGGGGAAGAATTCGAATCAAAGCGAGGCCGGCCACAAAGCCGCCTATGTGCGCGAACCAGGCGGTGCCGCCGCCGGTTGCCGAGCTTGAGGCGAGCTGGCCGAAGCCGCTGAAGAGCTGCACCACGAACCAATAGCCAATCATGAGGCTGGCCTGAACTTCGATAGTGGTGGCGAAGACGAAAAAGAAAAGCAGCGTCTGGATGCGGGATTTGGGGAAGCGCATGAGATAGGCACCCATGACACCCGAGATTGCACCGCTGGCTCCGATGGCGGGGATCATCGAGCCGGAGTTGAACGCGACATGGGCCAGGCCACCGCCCAGCCCAGAGAGCAGATAAAACGTGAGGAAGTTCGCGCGGCCCAGGATGTCTTCGATGTTGTCGCCGAAGACCCAAAGAAACCAGACGTTGCCGAGCAGGTGCATCCAGCCGCCGTGGAGAAACATGGCCGTCAAGAGGGTGATGGGTTCAAGACGGCCGGGGACGGTTCCCCAGGTCTCAAAGAAATGGTTGAGCGAGAAGCCATCGAGCGAGAGCTGGTAGGCGAAGACAAGCAGATTGATCGCGATGAGAATCATCGTGATGTAGGGCCGGCTTTGGCTCTGCTCGGAATCCCGCAAGGGGAACACGGGGTCAGACTCTCCTTTGGATCTCTTCCATGATGCGCCGGTCGGTTTTGGTCATCAACCGTTCCGCTTTATCGAGGGTGGCGATGCCGCCACGCGCGCCGATGGCGGTGCAGTTGAGAGCGGCCATGGCGTTTGCGAAATCCAGTAGCTTCTGGATGTCCCAACCGGCGAGAACGCCGTAACAAAATCCGCCGTGGAAGACGTCGCCGGCCCCGGTGGTGTCGACGCAGTTGACGACGAACGCCGGGCTGTAGTGGAATTTGCCGTCGATGCGAGCCAGTGCCCCATGAGCACCGAGTGTCATGGCGGCGCACTTGATCTTGTATTCCTCCTGGATGAGCTCGAGAGCCTTGAGAGGGTCAGATTGGTGGGTCCACTGGATGGGGAACTCGCTTGAGGCGATCAGGTAGTCAACATAGGGCAGGACGCGCTCGAAGCCTTTGTAGATGGTGTCGACGTCGACGGTGACCGGGATGCCGTTCTCGCGGGCGATGCGGGCGGCTTTCTCCATGGCGGGCGTGTCGTGGCCATCGATATGCAGCAAGCGAGAGCTGGTGATCATCTCGGGCAGAATCTCTTCTGGAGAGAGGCGCAGGCAATCGGGGCGCTGCCAGAAGACGGTGCGCTCGCCGGTGGACTGGTCGATGACGATGTAGGCTGACTGGTTGGCGCAACCGGCGCGTTGCTGGACGTGATCGAGATTGATGCCGGAGCCGAGGAGGCTGCGCATCTGCACCTGGCCGCGCTCATCGTCTCCGATGGTGCCAATGTATTTGGTGCGGAGGCCAAGATTCGCGCAGGTCACCATGGCGCTGGCAACCTGGCCGCCAGGACTCAGGATTTCCTGAGTGAAGGGGCCTTTGCCGGCGTAGGAAGGAAAGTGGGGGACGATGATCAGGGTGTCGGTGGCATTGAGGCCAATGCCAACGACGTCAAACTCGGACATCCCTTCAGGTTACAGCTACTTTTGGGGCGGCATGCGGTAGACGAAGATTTTGTGGCCTCGTTTGTAGGCGTCTACCTTCTCTTCGGCGTTTGGCTTCCAGCCTTCGATCTCATAGTCATGAGAGACGACGCGGGCGCCTGTCTTGAGAGATTTCTCCAGTTTGGGCTTGAGGGTGTTGTTACTGTCGCGCATGAGGTAAAGGATCACGACGTCAGCGTCGCTCAAGTCGGCGTCGAAGACGTCGCCGTGAACGATGCTTGCCTTTTCAGTGATGCCGAGGCGTTTGATTTCTTCCTGGCTGGTGCGCACCAGGCGTTGGGACAATTCGATGCCAACGGCTTTGGCATCGTACTTCTGCGCTGCGGCGATGACGACACGACCGTCACCGCTACCGAGATCATAGAGTTTTTCCCCAGGTTTGATCTTGGCTGCCTCAAGCATGCGGTCGACGATCAGCATGGGGCTGGGCACGTAGGGGGCCAATTGGTTCGGGTGAAATTCAGGCTTTTGGGCCCAGGACGCGGCGCTGGCGAGGGCCAGCAAGGCGATAACTCTCATTTGGCGGGTGTTACTCCTGCTCGCTTGGTTTGACGGGATTTATCGATTTTCTGAACCATCTCGCTGACGGCGAACCAAAGGTCGCGCGGGTGGGTGATGGTGTACTCAACGCCGCGGAAATGCTTCACCGCGTGGCCGATCGAGTCACGCCAGGGGATCTGCTGCGGGTAGAGGTTGTAGTTCAGGTAAAACACAGGGTAGTCGAGTGCGCCGACGGTTTTCAGGGCTTCCTGCGGGACGTTTTGATCCAGCAGCACCTTGGGGCCGGCGAAAATCAGGGCGTCGGTTGGTTCCGAGCCAGTCAATTCTTTTTGGAGCAGTTCGCTCAAAAACTCGGTTTCAGAATTCTTGACGGCAAGTTTCTTCAGGTCGACGGTGCCAAGCTTCAACTCGCGCAGGGCCTCGCCGATCTTGGGAAAGTCGATTCGATCGGCATTTTGTTGTTTATATAGAACTTTCTGGTCCTGCATGTTGAAGGCGACAAGGGAGAACTTTCCAATGCGCGGATCTCGGGAGATCGTGCGCAGGATGCTCACTAGTGCCGACGTGTCCACAGGCTGCAAGGTTGCAGAGCGGGCGCGCTGCGGGGCGAAATTGATGAGAACTTTGACATTGAGCGAGGATTCGCCCGCGCCGCGAGCCACAGGGGGTTCTTCTTCAAATTGTTCGGGATGGCTGGGTTCGACAGTGTCGGCGGGCTCGTTCAGCTCGATTTTCTTGTCTTTGGGGGGGAGGACAGCCTCCACCTTCCAGGTATGGGAGCAAACCCGTTCGGCGCGGTCCCGCATCAGCCATTCGACGGTGTATTTGCCCTCGCCCATGTCGAATCCTCCGTTGAGGTAGGCTTCGCCTTTGGCATCTTCTTCGAGTTCTGGAACCTTGACGCGCTGGATGAAGTAACGGTCGGCCTCTGGTTTTCCTTCTGGGCGGACGCGGAAAACGATGGTGAGAAGATTTTCCCCGCCGGCAAGTTCGCGCATCGGGACGGAGACTTCAAAGCCCGCGTGAAAGCGGAGATCGAAGCCGAGAACCGCTTTGGTGTCTTCCACTTTGCAAGGAAGGTCCTGGCGTTCTTCGCCCGATTCAAGAACCGCTATATCCGTGCCGAACATGCGCGGAGCTTTGCCCCCGGCCAGGAAGCCCTGACTCGCGAGCGAAAGCGGAATGAGCAGGCAGGCTACGGATCCTGCCACAAAAGCGTTCGATCGAAAGTACTTCATCGAACTACTCCCCTATGTGAAATGCCTTTGGCGTTCTTGGGAGACGCCGTCAGTATCTTATCGATGTATTTTAATCAACACAGTTGTGAAAGATAAGCCCCCCACGTGTCTTTTTTTGATCGGATATTTTTTGCGTGGCGATAGGGCAATGGCGTGATAGCCTCATCGGATATGAAACTTCTCATGTTTGAGCGAGCCGGCGGCCCTCCTGAAGCGGGCGTTCTGGCGGCTGGAGACAAGGAGATCATTCCGCTGACCGGAGCGGGATTCTCGTGCATTTATTCAATTATTCAAGGTGGATCGAGCGCGCTTGAGGCAGTCAAGGCGTTTGCTGCCAAGGCGACGGCTCGCGTCGCGTTGGACACAGTGCGGATTCTCGCGCCAATTCACCGTCCGCCGAAATTCATCTGCATCGGCTTGAACTATCGGGACCACGCCATTGAATCGGGCATGGCGATCCCCGAGATTCCGACCGTTTTCAACAAGTTCCCGAACGCCGTGATCGGCCCGATGGACAAGATTGTCCTGCCGAAGATGAGCGAAGCGCCCGACTACGAAGCCGAATTTGCCTTTGTGATCGGTAAGAAGGGCAAGCACATCAAGGGAGAGGACTGGCGTGAGTACGTGTTTGGCTATACCAACGTCAACGACGTCAGCGCCCGCGATATCCAGTTGAAGGGGACGACGCAGTGGCTGATGGGTAAGACCTTCGACACGTTTGCGCCGATGGGCCCTTACCTCGTCACCGCCGATGAGGTACCCGATCCGCACAATCTGAACGTGAAGCTAACTTTAAACGGTGAAGTGATGCAGAACAGCTCGACGAAAGAGCTGATTTTCAACATCCCGCAACTGCTGGAGTTCCTCTCGAAGGTGTTCACGCTCGAGCCGGGCGATGTGGTCTCGACGGGCACGCCTCCCGGCGTGGGCTTTGCCCGCAAGCCGCAGGTGCTGTTGAAGCCGGGCGACCATTGCATCGTCGAAGTCGAAGGCCTGGGTCAGTTGCACAACCCGGTTGTCGGCGAGTAGTTCTTTTCTCTAGCCCGGATTTCTCACCAGCTCTCCGCACTCCCCACTTTGGCCCGGAACAGCGAAGGTGTGGCGAAGCTCCGGACTTCTGAAAAAACGTAAAAATCGACTTTTGTTTGTTTCCGCACACTTACGAACAGGGGCTTCCCCCAAGGTTGCCCCTGTTGGTGATTTCCGGCCCGAAGTTTTCAAAGACCTGGGGTCTGGCTC
>Ga0194133_10002153_pt1 | contig 31405 bp, 16 predicted proteins | sample TA2KigOf40mmetaG_FD_155448 | JGI IMG/M metagenome (GOLD analysis project Ga0194133, IMG submission 155448) | Freshwater microbial communities from Lake Tanganyika, Tanzania - TA2015055 Kigoma Offshore 40m | ecosystem: Environmental > Aquatic > Freshwater > Lake | place: Tanzania: Lake...
ACCAAACTTTACAAATTTCTTTGAATCAAGATATATTCCTTCAGATAAACGTCAAAATGAAAGACCATTTGAACCAATCAAAGTAACACCTGGTTTAAATTTAGGTTATAATCAAAATGGTAATGTAGGAAGACAAGATTTATATCGTGTATTGCCAAAAACAGTAGATCAATTAAGGGTTGTTACCAAACCTAAAGTTTCATATGCTCAACCTATTATTCCTGGTCAAAAGGGTGAAAGAAGAGGTGTAATAGGCGATATGATACAAAAAACTCCAGACAGGTTCTTTTATCAAACCCCTGATAGTATGATGCCCAATACAGGTCCATTAGAAGCTCCTACCATATATGGCAAATATTTAGCACCACAAACAAATAGAGCAATTGATTCAAATACAATACATTTAAATCCAGCAAGAGAAGAAGTACAAAAGAATACTCCAGAATATTTAAGAGAAGGAGAAGTAACTGCACCGATGAAAATAAATTATTTACATGCAGGTCCTAGAAACGTAGAATATAATACAAAGGGTCAAATTGTAAATAAAGAATCTTTCAATAATGTACAAACACAACGTTCAACAACTGGGGACAAAGTACATTTAGTTGGTACAATAGGTAATAGAACTACTGATTATTTGGTTAATCATGAGAATATGACTCCTGACCAAACTCTAAGAGATATGACAGCAGAACAAAAACAACAATTAAATATTAAAGGTAACTATACATCAGTTCCATTAGTAAATTTTTTAAATTATGTTCCAGAAGTTACATTAAAACAAATATTACTAGAAGACAATGGTAGAAAAAATTTATCAAATGTATCGAATAGTTTAAAAGGTTATTTATTTAATTCAATAAATTCTATTAGAGATCCAACATTGAGAGATTTAATTACTGACAAAATTAAGATTGTCAATCAGAAAGGTAATTACGAAAATGGTTATTTATTTAATTCTCAAAATGCAATTCCTGACCAAAATATGAGAAATTTATCACAAGATAATGTTATAATTACTACAATTTCAAATGCAGAAAAAGGTTATTTATTTAATAATTTAAATGCAATACCAGACCCAACACTAAGACAATTAATTAATACTTTATGGGGTTCTGGTGGTTTAAACTTTAATGGTAATTACAAAACAAATCAAATGTTTAATTATGAAAATGCTATTCCAAATACAACTTTAAGAGAGTTAACACAAAATTTAATTAATCTAACAAATGTAACAGGGCCTTCGGGACAAATTAAGGGTTATTTATTGAATTACATTAATTCAATACCAGACACAACATTAAGAGAACTTACACAAGATAAAATAGTATTAACTAATATAAATCCAATTCAAATGAAAGATTATTTAATAAATTATATAAATTCAGTTCCAGATGAAACATTAAGACAACTTACAGAAAATCAAAAATATTTGATTGGTCAAAAAGGTAATTATGAAAATAATTATATTTTTAATTACGAAAATGGTATACCAGATCAAACATTAAGGGATATAATTGCTGATGTAGTTCATATAACAAATATGGATGGTAATTATAAAACTGGTTATTTAATTAATTATATTAATGCTATACCAGATGAAACATTAAGACAACTTACAGAAAACAAAACACAATTACTAAATATTAGTCCAATACAAATGAAAAATTATATGATAAATTATTTAAATTCTATACCAGATACTACATTACGAGAACTAACTGAAAATCAAAAATATTTAATTGGTCAAAAAGGCAACAATGTTAAACAATATAATTATAATTATGAAAATGCAACACCTGATACTACTTTACGTGAAATGACAGAAGAAATAAAATATTTAACAAATATATTAGGTAATCATAAAACAGGTCCAACATTTAATTATGATAATGCAATTCCAGATACTACATTAAGAGAACATATGGAAAAAACAAAACATTTAATTGGTGTGGGTTATAAATTTATTCAACAAGGATATTTATATAATTATGATGATAAGGCTAAAACCACCCTGAGAGAAATGACAGAAACATTGAAGAATTTATCAAATGTTGCGTTTAATAAATATCAAGGTGTGTTATTTAATTGGGATGATGTTCCAGACCAAACTCATAGAAGTACCACTGAAAATACAAAAAATATTACAGGTCAACAAAGTCAATATGCTTATAAAGAATATAAATTTAATTATGAAAATGGTGTTCCCGATTTGACTAATAGAGCCCAAACTGAAAATACAAAAAATATAACAGGTCAACAAAATCAATATGCATATAAAGAATATGTTTTCAATTATGAAAATGGTATTCCTGATCAAACAAATAGAGCAATGACAGGGAAAGTCAAAAATATTATTGGTTCCATTGGAAATAAGCAACAACAAAGAGCAAGAATGGATGTTGGAAATGCATTATTAAATACAGAAAAAGAAGTTATTGCTGAAGGTAGAGACCCTGTTCCTGTCAAAGACAACAGAGGCCCTACTACCTTTTTTACAGAATATGTATTTTGTAGCGATGACCAAAAACATGTGCCAATATATTCAGGTATAAAACCGAATACAACTATAAAAAATGAATTATTCTTTGGATAAAAATATAAATATTTTTTTATAAAAATTATTCGCATTTTTTATTTTTTGTAAAAATATGTCCATTTGAACACATATAATGACTTGTTCTTGTATTTGCTTTTGGTATATAGGTAATCCCTAAAATATTTATAGGTTTAGTATAGAGTTCTGTAGTTGAATAATGAGACAACTCAATTTTATAATTTTTTATTTTTAATTTTTCGCATTCTTGACAAGATAATTTTGAACCCATCTTTAATATTGATATACTAATATGCAATATAATAATTTTAATTAATTTAATTATTATTTCATTTTTTTAACAAGTTCAACAATGATTTGTGGTGTTATTAATTTTGTTAATAATTTAGTATAATTTTCATAAATGAATTTTCCAATAAATTCGTATGCTTCTAATACTTCATCATAAGAATTTGAACCCGCAATAGTTATAGAACCACTTTCAAATACAAATATAGAGATTGCTTTTGAAGGTAAATATTTTAATCGATATTTAACATTTACAGATGCATGAATAATTGGATCAAAAGCCACTTCTATTTGTTTATCTAAAAGTAATTGAAATAACTTATTTCTATTTATTTGGTATAATCCATTAAAATTTGTATTAATCATTTCAATATTAAAAAGATTTACTTTATTTATATCTAATTTTTTGATATCGTCTACAAATGGTTTTTCTATAAATTCCATTTTATCATTTAATATTGCTTTAGTGGTCTTTAATTTTTCAAATAATATTTCTAAACTTTTTTTGATATTGTCAAGATATTTACAACCAGTCATTTGAATAGAACCATTTATAAATAATTTTACATTTACCATTTTATCACGTTCTTTTTCTTTTAATTTATTAGGGTCTAAACCCATTAAAGTAGCAGACCTAAAAATAAGAGATACTTGATTAAAAAAGTTTTTCTTTTCTTTGCGTTTCTTTTTTTTCTTTGTTTTTAATTTTTTTATACTTACTATATTATTAACTATTCTATTTCCGTATCTCTTTCCTATTATTACATCGTCAAAATCATTAAAATATAATCCAATATTTTCCACATTAAATGTTATATCTAGGGTACAAGTTATTGTGGAAGTGGAAATATCCAAATCGTATGGTAAAATAAATTGATCATTTTTTGCTTTACTTAAACCTTCAATTAATGTAGAGGGATTTGTATTTTTATTTTTTTTAACCAATCTATTTTTTTGATAAGAATTATTATAATTAATTTCCAATGGTTTATTATTAATTTCTATATTGTCCATATTAAAGATATATATATCTATCATAATTTTAAATAATTATCAATTTTTTTAGGTTAAAAGTAATATAAAATTATATAGATGAAATAATATAACATAAAAACTTATGAAAAATTATAAATATTATTTGACTTTTGATGTAGGAATAAAAAATCTGGCATATTGTTTATCTAGATACGATAAAAGTAAATCGATGTTAGATGGATTAGATGTATTAGATTGGGGTATTTTGGATGTTTCATTTAAACCATTGATATGTAAACATATAAAAAATAAAAAAAAAATATGTAATACAAATTCAATATTTTATTCTTTAAAAGATAATATCATTAATAAAGCATCATCTCATAAAAATATAAATAATTTAATTGGTTTTTGCCAAAATCACGCAACAGATTTAAAAAATAAAGATAAAGACGCTTATAAAAATTTATTTAGAGTATCAAAAAATTCTTTATTCACAAACAATTTTAATGTTCAAATGGAAAGATTATTGAAAGCATTGGAAATATTTTTCAATGAAAAAATATTGTCTATTTATCATACAGAAAATCCAGAACAAGAAGTTAATGAATACAAAGAATATTTAATTAATAATTTAGAAATTTTAATAGAAAATCAACCAGTATTTAAAAATCCAATTATGAAATCCATTTCAATTGCAATATTAACTTTTTTTACTTTAAAAAAAGTAATTTTTGAAAATGTAATAAAATCTGTAAATTTTATTTCACCTAAAGAAAAAACACAATCAACATTTATTCAATCAATTAAAAAAGAATTAAAAATCAATCCTAAAGAAAAAGTAAATTTTAAAATATATGCAGAAAGAAAAGATTTTGCTATTGATGCAACAAATCAAATTCTTTTGAATCTAAATAAAAGTTTATTTAATGCAGTTTCTTCTGTAAATTATGATTTATCTAATAAAAAAGATGATTTAGCTGATACTTTATTATATGTAATTGTAGTAATTCTTAAAAATAAGTAGAATAAATATTATTTATAAATTTTGCATTCAGAACAAATAAATTGACTATGTTCTCCATAATAAGTAAGATCTCTTTCCCATTTATGTTTACATTCCAAATATAATTTTTTTTCAATTAGCTCCAAAAGATTTTTAATTTCGTCTATTTTTTTTTCATAACAAGAAATTATATTAAATATACTTTTTTTATAATCTAATATTTCATTTATATTTTCAATTCATTAAATTTTGAGTAAAAATTACTATGTATTTCTACTAATTTTTCATCAAATTTTTTGATTTCATCATTCATATTTAATCAATTATTTATATATAATATATAGTTTTATATATAATTTTAGTAAAAAAATCAATTTTTATTCAATAAAATCATCAATTTCTTTAGATGCTATATTAGTTAAAGGTTTGTTTCTTTTAACAACTACATTATCTTTAGCGGCAGCATTTAAAATACTATTGATATTCATTGTTTTGCTTGAAGTTTTGCTGTTCGTGCTTTCTTCAAAACCAATTGTCATTGGCATAAATGGAGGCATCAATTTATGATATTCTCTGCCTAATATTTTTGAATTTTTTCTGTAATCTTCAATAGTCATTGGTCCTCCATATTTTTCTAATAATTCTTTAGGTCCTGATGGATTTATTTCGACATCAGTTATGGATGAAATACTATCTTTATTAATCATATAATACATCAATTTCATCAATGTATATCTTTCCCAAACATTATTGTCATCTCTTTTTAAATTATCAGCTGCCCAACAATTAAATGAACAAAAATTACCAGTAACATAAAATATACCATCATGATATTTTTCTGCTCCACAAACAGGCAACCAATCAAAATTATATGTACACCAAAAACAAGGAATATTTGTTTTTTTGGGTATATATTGATTACCTTTCAAATCAAATAACTTTAAATCTACTGGATAAATTTTAACTTCTGTAAAATACATTGGTGTAATATCTATCAAATATTTTTTTAATTTGTCATTTTCTTCTTTTAATTTTTTAATGACTTGATTATATTGTTTATGACTAATATCATTCCATATTTCTTCTTTTTTAACTTCTTTAATTTTAACCTCTTTTGGTTTAATTTCTTCTTCAGAATCTTCACTTTCATTTTCTTCTTCCATATCAAATGAATTTGTATTTTTTTGTGATTTAATATCTGAACTTGAAATGGGCAAGTGTAAAATTATTTCATCTTGTTCAAATGTTGCATTATTCATTTTTACTTTATTGGAACTAGGATTTATTATTTGTTGACTTTTTTTGGGACGCCCTCTCTTCTTTTTATCAGTCAAGTTAATTTTACCGAGGTCAATAGCATTTAATATTTCCTGAGAATTTATATCATTTTCTATATTTATCATTATTGATTATATATATGTTTCATACCTTTATATATTTATAAGAATTTTCAACTTTTATTATATAAAAAATATATAATAAATAATAATTTTAAGTATATATATATATAAAGAATGTCTGTAAATAATAAAAATATATCATACACTTCTATAGAAAAAGATTTATATAATTTAGAAAAATGGGTCTTTAATAAAAAATGGTCTCAAATAAAAAAGGAATTATATAAAATAGTTAATAATAAATATAATATCAAGTATATTAATTCTAATAAAAATGCCGAAAATGAAGAAATTCACCAATCTGTTATAAAATTAATTAATTTATTGGATAGTGATGAATTAATAAAAACATTAAAATATTTATCATCAGAACATTTTACATCAAACCAACAAGGGGGTAATTACTATAATCCTACTGTACTACAAGGAGGTATTAATTTTGCAAAATATGGTTCAATGTTAAAAGGAAATATATCAAAAATTGCATCTAAAGCAAAATCACAAGTTGCAGAAACTGGTAAACAAATAGCACAACAAACTAAACAATATGCAATGGAACAAGCACAAATGGCTAAAGAATTTGCTCAGCAACAAGCATTACAGGCTCAACAAATGGCTAAAGATTATGCTCAACAACAATTACAACAGGGACAACAATATATTGAGGGTCAAATACAACAGGGACAACAATATATTCAAAATCAAGCACAACAATTACAACAAAATATTGATAGTAAATTAAATCAAGCTAATCAATTTGCTCAACAAGCAATACCACAAATTAATAATACTTCTCAAAGTTATATTACTATTCCAGGCATTCAAACTATATCTGGTATACAGCCTATACCTACTCAACAAATTCAGGAAACACAACAAATGCCTGGAATACAACAAATGCCCGGAATACAACAAATCCCTGCCAGTCAAACAATGATTTCTCCTGGTAATATTCAAGGAAATTCAACTGGTATGGTAGAATCTGTATTTGATTTTTTTGAGGGTGTCGGTGAAAAAATTACCGGATTTTAATTAAGTACTTACACTTAATGTATTTCTTTTATACCGTCTTTTTGAAAATGTAGAAGCATTATTTTTTGAATTTAAACTTTTATCAGGAACAACTTTAAATTTAGAATTTTGGTTATTAGAGTTTAATGAACTTTTAATTGTATCTGATGAAGTTTTGGAAACATTAGATTTTTCTGAAGAAGAACTAGTATCTACACTAATATTACTCCTTCTTTTTACATTTGGACTTGATTTTGGTTTATCTGAATTTTCTGAAACATTCATTTTTTTAAGTTGTTCCTTCATTTGATTGAATTGTGAATTAATCTGTGTTCTTCTTAAATTTTCCATTTCTAAATTTGTATTTAAATTTTGATTAAACATTTGTTGTGTATTTACATTTGGATGTTGATTTAATATTCCAGGATTAATACTATCTCTTAAATTTGCATATGGACTTGAATTCATATTTCCAATAGGTTGTGTAATAGGAGCAATTTTGGATATTGTTGGTTGTCTTGCTATATTATTTTGCATTTCTTGTTGTTCAAAAAATTTTTTCATTTGTTCAAATTGTTCAATATCCGCTCTTTTTTTTGCTTCTTGTTGTTCCAACTCAGTTTTTTTTTGTTGTAAAAACATCATATCTTGAACTTGTTGATTTGCTAAATTATGCTCTTTTTCCATTTTTTCTTTCAAAAGTTCATTTTGTTTATTTTGTTCTTGTCTCATTTTATCTAAAGCAGATTGTTGTCGCATTTGTTCTAGAACACGAGGATCTATATTATCGAATTGTTGCGAATTTGGATTTAGTGGTAAACCCATTTTTACAGGATTGGATAATAAAGTATTATTAAGATGAAATTTTAATGCACTTCCACCAACCATCAACATTAATTTAAGTTCTGGTGACATATTTTTACCTGGTTTATTATATTTTTCATAAATTTCACCAAAAACATCATAATAATTATTGATATCAGCATTAATTTGTTCTGACCAACCAGTTAATTTTAGGTCAAATGGATTATATTTTTCATTCATTAATTCTACACCATAAATACAATTTAACATTAAACTTGACATCCAATTAACTGAATTTTGTTTTGCTCTAATATTTTTATGTAATTCATATTCATATTTCATAGTAAAATAATCAGAATTCATATTATAATTTTGCGATAACTTGACACCATATTGAGCTAATTCACCCAATTTTCTTAACATATCTAATTTTTTTAACATTTGTGCATCTGGTGGCAATTCATTATAATTATCATAATCTTCAAATATTCCAGAGGCGGCTGATTGTGGTTTTTCTTGTTGTGGTTCTTGTTTTTGATGTTCTTGTTTTTGAGGTTCTTGTTTCTGTTGTATACCTCCTCCAAAATTAGGTAAAGGATTATAATTATTAGGAAGAGTAGGGACTTTTTCATTTTGACCAAATATATTTAAAGTGCTATTTGGAATAAAAGGATTATTGCCTCCATTTTGACCATATAAATTTTTATTATTTTCAGTTTCAGATAGTTTATGACCTTCATTAGTTAGATATTCTTCCATATTTTCTGTTATAGAAGTTTTACTTTTTGTAGTTTTATGGGATTTAGTATTTGAATTATTAGTTTCATTATCATCTTTTCTATTATATTTTGTTCTTTCTTCAGGGTCAATCATTTTAAGTGAATTATGCAACAAATCAACATGGTAATCAGTTGAAAAAGAAAATTTTGGTTTTGAATTATCATTTATAACATTTTTTATTTCTGAATCAGAATTATTTTCATTAGATGTTGTAGACATTTTATAATATATAAAATAAAGAAACTATATTTTATATATAAACTCAATTATATAAATATAAATAATTTTAATATTTTTTAATATAATTTTTTGTAATTATATTTATCTAATAAGTATATATATCCATATAGAGGGATGTTATACAGCGAACTTGATGATGCATTTAATAATAAAACATATAAATTTCGGGAGACGTTTGGTACATCAGATAATAAGAAAACCAATATTTTTGATGACAATGACTTTAATATATCTACTATTGATATGAATAAATTTAAACCAAATAGTATTATGACATACGATAGTGAAAAAAAAGGTCAAGATAGTGATTGGGCACCAATTGATTCGGAAACTGAATTGTTACCAAAGAAAAAATCAAAAAGTAATTGGGATAATGATACTATTGATTCCGAATTTTCAAAAGACGAAGGTAAATCGTCTAAAAGTAATGAATTAGCAGGTACCTCTTTAAATACATTAATTAAAAATAGAAAACCAACACATAGAGAATGTATAAAATTATATTATAATCCCAATTTAAAAGCTAATTTTTGTTTTGATACTGCACTAAAACACATTAGTAAATGTGAATTATGTAAAAAAGAAATTTCCAAAAAAAAATCTGTTAAATTTGAAGATAATAAAACTAAAACTGAAGACAAAATCTCTTGTTCTTCTAGTCTTAATAGTTTTATAAATAATTTAAGACAAATTAAAAAAAATACAAAAGAAAATTTTCAATTGGATAATGAAACTTTAGGTGAAATTATTAAAGGTTCTAATAAAAAAGATAAAGTAATTGAAAATAAAAATGAAGATAATGAAAGTAAAAAAATGTCTGAAGTGCAATCTCAAATGGAATTACAATCACCTCCTGCAAAACCTATAGTTCAACAGAATATTCAAGAAGATAATCAAAAATATCAAAATATGTTAATTCAAACTACCATACAGAAATTATTCGAGGATATGGAGGAGAAAAAAGAATTAAATGACAAACTTAATAAAATTTATGAATTGGTAAATTTAGAAATTAAAAAAAATGAGATAATTGAAAAAGAAAGAAATTTAATTCAATTGAAAAATAATCAACAAACATCTGAACCTAATTTTAACTATATATTGATTGGAATTAGTATTGTAATAATATTATTAATTGTTGATATTGTCTTGAGAATAAAGTTATAAATTTTTTACAAAATAAACTTTATGTTTTTTACAAAATAAACTTGCTATTTTTCCAAGAAATAAATATTTTATTATTTGAAATTATTAAGGTATCAAAATTTTTCTTTCTTAGTTTCTCTTGTATAAAAGTTAGACATTCATATGGATTATATAATTTACATCCAAAATGTGCATTTAATACTTGAAAAAATATATCAGTTATGTTAACATCTATAGCACTATTAATTTTCATTAAACATTCATTATATTTACTTTCATATAATTCTTGAGTTTTTTTTTGTTCAGAATATTCATTATATTTTATTTTATTTATTAAAAAATCATCAGTTAATTTTACATAAGGATTAGAATTTGGTGTTAAATCTGAAACATTAAAGTTATGTAAAGAATAATTACCACCGCCTTCTTGAACAATGCTTTTAGTTAAATTATAATTATCATCAAAAATATTTTTAATATTAATGTTATTCATTTAACTATATAATATTATATAGATAAATAAATGGAAGATATTCCCTTATATCAAGGTAAGAGAAAAAATATTTTGGTAATTAGTGGAGGTGGTTTAAAAGGATTTGCTGCATTAGGTGCTTTAACAAAATTAAAAGAATTGGAAATTATTGATAATCCTGATATTTTTTGCGGAACTTCTGCAGGTGCTTGTATTTGTCTTTTATTATTAATTGGTTATTCGCCTATTGATATTTATGAAATTTTATCAGAATTAAATATGTCTGATATGGTAATATCGAATATAGATAGTATTTTAGATGAAGTCAACATTGGTTTAAATTTATGTGATCCAATAATTTATGTGGTTGGCCATTTAATAAAAAAAAAAGGTTTGAGTGTAAAAATTACTTTTGAAGAATTATATAATAAAATCCCCAAAAAACTTATAATAACTGGAGTTTGTTTAAATGATACAACATTACATTATTTTTCCTATGATACTACACCTAAAATGGAAATTTTAAAAGCAATTACTATATCTATATCAATTCCTATTATATTTAAACCCTGTATATATAATAATAAATTATGGGTTGATGGTGGAGTTATGAATAATTATCCAATAGAAATATTCAATAATAAATTAAATGATGTAATAGGTATTTATATGGGAGAAGAATATCTAAATTATGAAAGTTTTGAAGATATCCAAAGTTATATTTATCAAATATTAAAATGTATATTTAGAGGTATGAATTACAATAAAATCGAAATGTACAAAGAAAATACAATTCATATTAAATCAAAAAATTATTCTTTTGGAACTGAAATGACTAAAACTGAAATAAAAGAACTATATGATTCTGGAATTAATGCAGTTAATGAAAAGTATAATTAAATAAAAATTTCTTGTAATTTATCAATACATAATTCTTTTTTATAATGGTAATTACGATAAAGCCAATATACTTTACAACCAAATGGTAATTTTACTATTTTACTGGCTGAAAATAAAGCACATGATTTAACATCATTTATTATAATTTCTTCAAGTGATATTGGTAAATTATCAAGTGGAACATTAATTTGAAAAAATTCTACACGTTTTATGGTATTAGGCAAATTATTTAATGGTACTATTAAAGATGCTCTAAAAATAATAGTATGTAAATTAGGGGGATAATTTATTTTGTCTATTGAACGCCTAAAATTAGAACCAAAAATTAGAATTTCTATTGTATCGGGAAAAATAATATCATCTATTATATAATTATAATCGTATCCAAAATCAATTATTTTTAATGTTCTGTTTTTTTCAAATAAATTATGTGGAATTCTTTCTAAGATTTTTTCTGTTATTTTGAATTCTGTTTTGTCTTCATTATAAAATTTGTCAAAATATGACAAGTACATAATATAATAATATAGTTTTTATCATTATATTTATAAAATAAAATATTCAATTTTTTTTAAAAGGTTCTTTTCTTAACATTATTAATAACCTCTACTTTTACAATATCTTCTTCATTGATATGATTTGAAGACTTATCCTTTGGTTTTAAATAAGTTTCAACTTCGACTCTTTTCTTTACATTGGTAGTTAAATTTGTTTCAACTTCGTCTAAAATTTGTTGTTCTTCTTGTTTTCGTTGTGCTAAATAAAATTCAATGTCAGAACTTGCTAATTTACTATTTGGTTTTTTATTGTTTTTCCAACTATTAAAATTTTCCAAATCGAAATTTTTAACTTGTTGTTTTGAACCCATAGAATTATTATCTATCATAGAGAAAAAACTATTTGGCATATTTTCTGTTTCATCAACAAATGATGAATAATTAGTGTCAAAATATCCTGGTAAAGTATCTAATGTACCAAATTCTTTTGAAACTAATTCACTACTTTCATTTTTATTAATATCTTTAATATATTCTAAAACTTCACCTATTTCTAATTTAGGATTAGTTTCCATTATGGATTTTAATAATTCATCATTTGAATCAATATCTATAGCATCTCTTTCAAAATTTATATCATTCATTCGTTTTAAAGTTTCATTTGTATCTAATCTTTTTTCTAAAAATTCTTCTCTATCTTTAAATACATCATCATATAATTTATCTAATTCTTCTTTTGAAATTTTCTTTTTGTCATTCATTGTAAGAAATTCCGAAAATTGGTCTTTCATCGAAAAAAAACTATCTTCTTGTAATTCGTTAAAACTTTTTTTTAGAAAATATAAATCATACTCTTTTCTAGTTTCCTTGTTTGATAAAATTTCATATGCTTTTGACACTAATTGGAACATTTCAGTGCTACCATTTTTTTGGTCAGGATGATATTTTTTTGCTAACTCTATATATTTTTTTTTTATTTCATCTGTATTAGCGTCCATTTCAACGTCTAAAGTTTTATAGTAATCTATAAATTTGTCATTGTCGTATTGGTTTTCAAGTGAATCAGCCATTAAATATTATTGTATTATAATAATAATATTTATTTATATTGATTAAAAATTTTTAATTTAAACTTATTATTTTTTTTTTATTTTGATAATTTATTAATTGTATTGAGTGTATTAGCAGGACTTATTTCACCGCTTAATTTGGAACTCTTACCATTATGAAGAACTACTGCTGCAGGGACATATTGAACTTCATATTTATTAAATAATGCTTTGGGATCTTTATCTGCATAAATTTTTATAACTTCTACATTACCTTTTCCTAATTTATTTAATTTACCTTTAAATCTAATAAATTTATCTTTATCATAATGAACACAATGAGGACAATGTTTACTTAAAAAAACAATAACTTGGGCTTTTTTACTAGGAACAGGTGCTTTTCCTTCAGAATTTTCATCATCAAATGCTTTTCCATGATCTTCATTGCCATTATCAGAATTAATACTTGAATCAAAAGCAGCAGGAGATTCAAAAATATATTCTTGTGCAAAATTTTCTGATTTGGAAGGATTAATATAAAAATAGAACACTAAAAGTGTAATTAGTAAAAGAATGACTAATATGATGTCTTTGTCCATTGAAATTATGTATATATAAGTAATAATATAAAAAAATAAAATTTATAAATAAATTTTTTTTTGAGATACTCATTTATAAAATATTTTATATAGTAAAAAAAAATAAAAACATTTTTTATAAATTTTTTAATATAGAGAGTTTTTGAATTTTTCATATAACAAAATTAATAATTAATTTTATTTATAAAAATTATTTTCTAATAAATTAATATATACATTCAATGTCTTCAAATCAAGAATTAGCAATATTTGATTATTTACGTGGTTATTTAACTGCTGCTTATACACAATGTGGTGAAAGTGGTGTTGCAACTTGTGGTACCGACAAACCTTACCAAAGATATTATATGCAAAAATATTATATTAAAACAAACCCTAGACTTAATGATAATGATGTTGCAGAAGAATTTACAAATGCTGTTGTAGCTTTTGCAGTTAATGTTAAAAATTACGATGTATCCGCTAATGCAGGTCCTACACTTAAAAGAGAATTGAATAGTTTGATTCCTAGTATTGCAAAAGATTTAGCTCAAAGATATTCGGCTGCATTGCCTTCTGCAGGAGATGATACTGCAGTTCAAAATGCATTAAGTGCAGTAATTACAACTACCATTGATGGCTCACATAATATTATAACATTAAAAATTAACAGTGATGCTGACGCATATGATAAATTTGTTAATTTAGTAAAATCAATGGAAAATAAACAAATTACAACAGAAGATGTTACTAATTTTACTAATAAAGCAACATTATTGCAAACATCAATTAATGCTATATTTAATGTAAGTGCAGCAATCAAAGTTTCAGAGGATGGTTCTAAACCTACAATTACCTCAGATTCATTAAAAAATGTAGTAGAAGCTGAATTAAATAAACATTTAACAAATGCAGTAACTAACTTTTTAAATACTAATTATTCAAGTCCAACAATAACTGGTTCTCAACCCGATGTTAATAAAGTATTAGAACAACTCAAAACTCGCAATGTATCTAGTACAGATATGGCTCTTTTCAATCTTTTCTGTGATGTATTAGATCCAAGTGGAAATGTAGTATCAGTCGGTGCTTATGGTTCAATGGATACTACTGCCAATCGTATTAACTTTAAGACTGAAGGTGGAATTATGGTAGGTGGAAGTGGTAAACTTGTAGGTGGAAGTCCTACACCAAGAAAAACATTCAAAGTTGTTAACTTTTTACCAATTTTACCTAAGGGAATTAAAATTGCAGTTGGTGGAAAAGTTATTCCAGTTGATCATGGATATGAATTACGTGGTATTTTCCAAGATGCTTATGATGGAAAGAATCTAAATGGTGTAAATGTAAATTCTGTTCCCAAATCATTAAATTTAGAAGCTGGTAAATTAATGGAAGATATCGTTACATCAAGTTCATCTGTTTCTGCTCACATTGATGAAACAGATACTGAATCAATTGATACAGCATTAAAAGGTATTTGGGTAAGAACTGGTGAAAATTCTTGGAAACATAAATTAGCTGATGGAAATGTAGTAGTTTTCACTGCAGGTACTCAAGAATTTGCTGATGAAATGGTAAAAGAAGCTAATAATTGTAAAGCTGTAGGTTTTGGTTCAAATCCCGCTGCTTGCAGAGAGTTTTTACAACAAGTTGCATCTAAAGGAGACCCTTCTGCCCTAGCAAACTTGGCTAGAGATATGTCTGAAGATGTTACTAAAGATGTAGTTGCTGATTTACATCCAAAATATGCCTTAGCCATTCTTAAGGCATATGGCTTCCATAGAAAAATTTGTAGAGATAAAATTGCGGGACGTCAACTTACTAAGATTCAAAATGTTGATGAATGGTTAAAGACCTATGTCAGTAAAAAATTCACCAATTCCTCCGATGTCCAAAAAATTAGAGACAACAACAAATTTAGAAATTTCCTCGGTTTATTAGTTCAATTAGTCAATGGTAATCCTTCCGTATTAAATGAATGGGCTGGTGAAACCGAAGAATCAACAGGTACAATTGAAGTACCTACTGATTTAGCCAAAAGAAAGATTGTTTCTGTTGAATCTAAGTTAAGAGGTAAGCCACATAACGATTGGAATCAAATTAAAGATAATATGCACAAAGTTTATGGTAATTTTGCAAGAGGTTTAACTTTTGATGGTATGACCACAAATTCTCCTTTTGGTATGGACAATTTATTTCCTAGTGTCGTTTTACCAACAGCAACTCATATTGTAAGAGGTTCAACTTGGGGTGGTGCTATGACAGGAGGTGCTGAAGTTAAACCATTACTAATGGAACATCCAAGTGCATTTGAATATTCAAGAAATATTTCTCAAATTTTCACAGAATTATTAAATGGGTTAAAAGCAAGTGGAAAGACTTTAAGTGAAGCTGAATTTGCTTCTCTTGAACAAAAACTTGCAAGTTTCCAAAACATGGAAAAGGATTTATTCGAAACTGCTCGTAATATTCAATTATATTCTCAATTAATTAGAATATTAGATGCAGAAAAGAAAAAGGAAACCATTACTGAATCACATATTAAACAATATGTGAGTAAATACAACCATTTATTAGACAGATATGAAAGAACTGGTAGCAGTTTCCAAACTTTAATTTCTATATTAAATGATTGCTCTGATGATGGTGGTGAAGGTTGCAAAACTGATGGACCCGCATAAATTATTTTTTAATATTTAAATAAAATTTTAGCAATAAAATTTTATTCTTTTGTGAATTATTTAAAAAATTAATAATTTGAATTAAAAATAGTTCCTGATACTCCATGAACTATTCTTAAAACATTATGTGTTACTGCATAACATTTAAAAATGTATTTATTATATTTTTCGTCAATTCTATTAAAGGAGGTATTAATTTCAAAAATATTTAAACACGACATATTACAAGAACCAGATGCTTGAATATTGATAGGATATAATGAAAAAGTGCTAACACCAAAACCAGATGGTATTTTGGCCATTGGAAAATTATTGAAAGGAACTAATAAATTATAATAGTTCATTGGAAATTCTTCTATGTTTCCTATGGAATTATAACTAAAACTTGCATTAGATATAACAGAATCTCCCTGTATTTGGTTATCTTTTCTAACAAAGGTCGTTTTATAATTAAAATAATCATTAACATTTGGATTGGTTAAATAAGATAATTGTCCCATAAATACTAGCCATTTACAAGGATTTAAAATCTGTATTGTATTTCTATTGTATAAATTTTGTAAAATATAATTACCTGTAAAATATATTTGGTCAATAATATATTCATGTTTACTATTATAAAATTTATTTCTTTCGTCTCTATCTAAATAAACATAATCTATCAACAAAAATATATTTTTAAGTGGTATATCTAATGGTTTTTTAAAAATATAATTATTTTCTATATAAATAGATTTTGGATTATTATCTATAGAAGGTATTGGTACATAAATAGATTTACTATCAATTGCATAAATTATGTAGTTTATTGGTTTTACAACATTATTTTGTATTATGTTGTATATATTATTTGTTAATAAATTTGATAAATAAGAATTTGTGGTAGTTATAAAGGAATTGTCAGATATTTTTCTGTAATAAAGTTTATAATTTAATATATCCATAGTTGTTGGATCAACATCACCTGGTTCAATGCTATCAAATTCAGCCCAAGTATAACCTTGATAAGAATATTGAACAAGTGGTTCTCCTGTAATTCCATTTCCATAATATTTTTGAACTTTAATATAATTTGAAGGAGAAAATACAGCACAATTATCAAAATTATTAATTTGAATATTGAATCTAATTGTATTATATTCTAAACATAAAATAGGTAAAGCCAATCCTGAATTATTACAAAACCAAAAATACATTGGAATATGTAATGTATAAGATTTTACTCCTTTTGATGTTGTTTTTGGAATATATAGTTCAGGTAAATTTCCAATATATTGATTTAAAGAACTATTAAAATTTGTATAATTCAATTCATCTAAAACATTTAACCATTCACCCCACATTTTACTAACTACTTGACCACTTATTTCTAATTCAACATAATCTATTAAAACATATGCAATTTTTCTTGCCCAAGCAAATTTTAATCTATTATCTACCGTATTAGTCAGGTCATATAAAATAGGAATATCAGGTAATTCTATTACCAACCACATTTTGTGTATTAAATCCCCTAATTTTGATACTTCACAAGAAATTTTTTTACCAAAATTTCCTTGATATATAAAATTAGTTTGTACTGTCTCTATAGAAAAATTAGTATACCTTCTATAAACAACCTTAAAAAAAGTTATTTGCGGGTCATCATTTAAATACATATTTTCTTCTCCATAAGCTACTAATTGAACTTCACCTCCTGGCATAATTTATAAATATACTTAATATAAATTTATATTAATATTAAATTAATTGAACATCTTTTTTATTTCATAAATAATAATCCACCTAATCCTGATTGATATCTTACTAAATTATATTCTAATGTACTCAAATTTATCGTCATCATAATACTATCTAAATTTGTTGCTGTATTTATGTTTCCAAAATATTTTAAAAATTTATTTTTATCAATCACTAGCTGAATTCTAAAAGTATTATACATATCCATATTAATTGCACCCGTTGGTTGAAATTTTTCTGGTTCAAAAGCAAAACTATATGTATTTATATTATTATTTGCATTTACTCTTGTATTATATCTATAAGGATTTATTAATCTTGTTATATCATTATAATTATATGTTGTTATATTATTTGAAGTCATTACTACAGTATCACCCGGATTATTTGGATTAGGTACTTGATAATTTGAAGTGTTTAAGTCTGAAACATTATTTTTAGGAATATTATTTATATATATTGCTTCTTCTAAATTTTTATTAACATCTTTTAAATTAAAATCTGTTCTTGTTACATTATTATATTGATTAATTATATTATTAATTGGTGTATTGCTTAAATTATTTATATTCATTGATAAGGATTTATTTTTTGTTGATAATGGAATTATTCCGTCTCTTTTAATACCATCTAAATAAAATACTGTCGATAATATCATACTAAATATATTTTCTCCCGAAAAATTTTTATTTTCAATTAAATATCCATTTACAAAAAAATCTAATGTCCAAAATATTTCTTTAATTAAACCATTGATATTAAAATCAAAATTTACATACATAAATTCACTTTGTTCATTTATTTGTGTATTTATTATTTGTGAAACTGTATAATAATTATGTTTCTCTATTAAATTATCTTGTTTATTTAATGTTAGTCTTTTTCTTTCTGTTCTTTCCAATAAAATAAAGTCTAATAACATACTAGTTTTAATTCTTTTATTTGGCAAATAAATATAATTTAAAGTATAAAAATCTTTAAAAAGGTCTTTTTTACTATTATTGACTCGTACAGAAATATCTGAATACATACATGATATTAAGGGAATGGCATTCATTGTATCTTTGAAGAAAAATTTTAATGGTATATATAATGATTTATTTTTATATGATTTTAAAATATATGGTTTTATTGGTCCTGGTTTAATAAAATCTTCAGTTGTATTTATTCCTAACATTTCATTTAATGCAGTTAAAATATTTAAATTAGTCATTAAATCTTTAATAATTATTAACATTGTATTATTTATATTATCTATTAATTCATCAGAAATATATAGTTCCATATTTTTAATTAAATTAATTGCTCCATTATTAGAAAATAATCCATCATTAATTTTTATAATTTTAGTTAAATATAAAACTGGAATATCAAATAATGTATCGTAATTTAAACTTTTCATATAAAAAATTGGAAGTGAAGTATTTCCATCTACAATATTAACTAACATATTTTTCCAAATTAAAATTTTATTAAATGGAACATATTTATTATAAAGTAAAATTTCCATATTTGAAGTATTATTTTGTATGTTTCCACCATTATACATTCTCATACTTATTTTATTTTGTATTATTGTAAAATTTTCTTCTTTGAAAATATTATTTAAAGGAACAAATGTATCAAAAAATTTAATTATTTCATTTATAAATGCTTGATTATCATATGTGTTAAATAAAAGTTTATTGAGACCATCAAAAAATATGTTTGCTTTTTCTTTTTCCTTTCCAGAGTTATTTAAATAATAGTATATCTGTTTATTTATATCATTGATTAGTTCATAAATTAATTTTTCATGATTATTAAATAAATATTCATTAGTTATATTATCCCATTTATTCAAAATATATTGTATCATACATACATAGTAAAAATAAGTTATAAACATATTGTAATTAATCTTTTCAAAACCTAAATTATTAAAGTTATCATAAATTAAGGTAAATATTGTGATGATATTGCTATCATAATTAAAATTTTCTTGTGAAAAAATATTTAATAATTGAACTAGTGTTACTCTTATACTAGAATTTTGTTTATTAGTTCCTCCAAATATACTTTTGGGAATATCTAAAGTTTTACTAAAAGTACTCAAAATTAAATCAAACACATTAGTAATATATTTTACATTAGTTTTATAAATTGTAAAGTCTTCTGTTGTTAAATTATATTGATTAATTATGTTAATAATACTATTTTGAATAAATATATTTAATATTGATGTTTCATTTTGCTTATTGAATTTTGTTGTTATGTCCAAATATATATATTCCAAAAAATTTAAGTTTGCACCATAGTTATAAAAATTATTGATTCCGTAATTTACTATAGATTTAATAGTTTTATTTTGTATAGTTTTGTAATAATTAGATATTTGGTTATCTTTTATTATATTTTTATTGATAAAATCTAAATAAATACAAATGTCATTTTCTAAACTTAAACTTAAAAATTCTATATTGTTATATATATATTTATTAGAATTGCAAATTGTATACAAAAAATTCCTTTTGAATAAATAATCTGAAATGTTCGTAATGTATATATAAAATATTTCTAATCTGTATAGTACTTTTAATTTTTGACTTGTATTATAAATATATTCTATGGTCAAATTTGGTTCATTTATTGACATAACTATATAATTTAATAACAATAATTTAAAATCTAATGATTCGTTCAAATATATAGTGTCATATTCAGTATATACTGATCCATAGTTCATATTTATAATTAAATTAAAAAGATTGTTTGTTAATGTATTTGAAAAATCAGATATATTTGTAAAGTTATTTTTTTTATTAAATATAAAATCATATAAAATATTTAATGTATTAATTTCAACACCATCTATAGTAATATCTATAATATTTTTTAATATTATATATAATTTACTTTGATCATTATTAATTCCGTTATCACCTAATAAGTAATTTATATAAGATACACTATATTGTTCTAATTCATTTAGCGATAAACTAAATTCTTTTATTATATAATTATTATCAACATACACTTTATAATAAAATTTTACATCTTTGAAATAGCTTAAATATGCATTATTTAAATTAACAAACCAATTAATGTTGTCAGTATAATAAATTAATTGTCTAATTACTTTGGAAAATCGATTTACAAAATCGCTATAATTTATAATATTAACTATTTTATTAAATAATAATTCTGATGATTGATTTATGTAATATAAATAAAAATTTTTGAAATATAAAGATATATTATTAAAACTTGTTATTTCTTGAATTATGTCATTTATTAAAATTTTTATTATTTGAATATTAGAACTTTTGTCAATGTTAAAATTTTTGTTTAAATACCAATTTATTAATATTATACTACTTTCAAAATATAAAACTATATTATTAATTTTATAATTAAATTCTAAATTATAGTTACCATTAAATTCAATTATATCAATGAATATTTTAAAATTATCTCTTATAGTTCCAGAAAAATAATTTGGATCATATGGTAGTCCAAATAATTCATAATAATATAATTGTTTTATATAATTTCCTATTTCATTTATGGTTAAATTTTGATTCCCTGATATTTTTAAATAATTTAATAATTTTAAATTGTTGACATCAGATAAAGTTGTACTGAGTTTAAATGAAAAATAATATTTTTTATAAAGTTTAATTAATTGATTAAAATTTTCTGTAAATGCATAATTATTTCCGTCATATATACTAAATGGTTGATATAACAATGTGTATATTATATCAATAAATATTTTATTAAATAAATCAAGATTAACATTTTTAATATTTAGAAGAGCATAATTATTATTAATTATATTATTATAATACGTATATTTACTTTTATATATGGTATCATAATTATCCTGAAAATTATAAAAGTTATAATTATCTAAATAATATTTTTTATAAATATCAATACCTTCACTATATATAGTTTTTGTTGTAAAATTAATTAAATCATAGTCATAATCAGTCGGAATTATATTTGAATAATTATTAGTCCCTGTTATCAATTCCGATAAATCAGCTATATTTTGCGATCTTGAAAAAACATATGAAACATCAGATAAATATGTATTGTTAGTATTTTCAATTAAATTTTTTGTCGAACTTAAATTTATAGTATTGTTTTTAATATAGTCATCTGACGTATAGCCCTTTAATTGTTCAAAAATTTCATTTACATTAAATGTACCTATCCAAAAATTAGAAATAATATTGTCTAAATCTTCTTTTTGTTTGTCATAAGTAATATTATATTTATTTAATAGAACTACTAATAAAATAAATAATATATTTGTATTTTCAACTAGTGTATTGGTATAATATTTTTTCTGGTTTATAATAAATGATGAACTAATCTTTTGTTGATTAATACCATTGATATCTACAATCACATTATTATAAAAATTATATAAATAATTTAATGTTGCATTTGTTAAAAAATAAGAATTTTGATTGTTTAAACTTTGATCTAAATTTAGCATAACATTATAACTTTGTACTAATTTTGAAAACGTAATATTATTTGATTCATTTTGAACAATTACTGAATCAATATTGACATCACTAAAACCTATAGTTTCTTCATATGATGAAACATATTTAATACATAAATTTAAATAATCAGACGCATTTGTATTATTTTTTACATCATAAAAGAAAACAGGGTTATTAAATTGATTTACATATTCAGGATACATAATATTGTTACATTTGCATAATTTAAATTTACAATAATCTTCATCCTCACAACATTTTTTACAAGGATGCGGATGTTTATGGTGTTTATCACAATGTTTTTGGTTATGTAATATATTATATATTGATGGATAATTTTTATCAAAAACAGTAATGTAGTAAATATATACTTTTAATTTATCCAAAAACTCTGTATTGATTATATTATTTAAATTCACTAAAACTTTCATTTTTATGAAATCATATTCAAGTGTATGATTTTTTAATAATTTGTTGCTAATATTATCATTAATTATATTAAAAAGATTAGCATTGATTAGATAAACAATATACAAATAAATTAATATTTTTTTCATTAAATTATCAAAATTTATGCTTATTTTGGAAGATATACTACTATTATTATTTGTGTTTTCTTTTAGATATAGTATATTATTATAAATATGTAATGGTGAGTAAGATTCATTTAAATTAACAAAGTTATATATATATTCATGAAATTCATTTAAATTAGTAACGTCTAAAAAATAATTAATTATTGGTTGACCATTGGATAATATGAATTTATCAAATAAATTTGAAGAATTATTTTCTTTTAAGAATGACAAATATCTTTTAAAATTTTTATAAAAGGAATTTTTGTTATTTGGATAGAGAGAAAAATTAATAATAAAATCATTAAATACTGGATTTTGTAAAAAATTATTTTGATCAGTATAATTTTCAAAATTTAAAATTTCATAAATTATATCATTTTGATAAATAGATAGATTTTTTTGATAAATAATGTTATTTGTATTTAAATAAATATTATTAAAAAGTTTTACATAATCGTATAGAGAATTAGTATTCATAAAATTTATTAGATATTGGTCATATTTATAATTTTCTAATATATAGTTGTTTATAAAAATATAAATATATCTATTGATATTTCTTTCAATATTAATTGAAGATATAATTCTTAAATTAAAGTATCTTGTCGTAAAGTCTTTTAAGAAACTCAAATCATTAATTACTGATTTGTATTTAGTAATATCATAAATATCGTTGTTAATAATAGCATTTAGTCCAGTATTAAAATTTTCTAAACTTTTTGTGTTTGAAAACATAAATGTATATGTATAGGTTCTGTTGTTCACCGAATTATTATAAAATTTGTCTAGTATTGCAAATATATAATCTATTAAGGTTATTCCATAATTTGTAGTAGTAAAATTGTTATAAGACAAATAGGATTTTTGTAAATTATTATAAATTTTCTTTATTATAGTTAATGTTTGATTATAAATAGTATTTAAGTAATCTACACTTGTTTTAAATAAATCAGTACTAACTAAGTTATTCGAAGTAATATAATTTAAAAAATATTTATTATTTGATATATATAATAATTTTTCATTTTGTTTTTGAATATTTAAAATTGTTTCATTATATTTTTTATAAAATTGGCTATTGTATGATATTTGTCCAGGAAATATAATATTATTTTGAAACCAATTAAGATTATCGCTCAGATTATATTGATTATCAAAAATTTTATAAGTTAATTTATTAGGGTCAGTTAATGTAGTATTAAAATTATAAATTTTATTTTCAAATAAATTAATTGATAAATCAATAATATAATTTGATATGATGATATATTCAGAATAAATAGTTGAATAATTAAATTTTAGTTTTTCATTGGTATTATTTAATAAAGTAATAATATCTTTTAGTAAATTTAAATAAATATTTTGTGAATATTTAGAGTTAACAAAAACGTCAAAAGTTATCAAATTATCTTTATTTTGTATAAATTTATTTATGTCACTATTTAAGAAAGTTATAACAAAAAAATAATATAGTAAATATATTGTTATAATTCTGTTAGTTTGAAATTTTTTTGGATAAAATTTAATATTAAAATCAAATAATAAATTATTGACAATATTGTATAAATTTATATCAGTATTATTTACTGAATTAAAAATATCTTGATATTCATCAAAAGTCTTTATTAAATCTGAAAAAATATATTCAGAAACCAAATAATTAATTGAATAAGAAAAATTATCAAATATATATTTTATTATTCCATTTAATGCATTTACATAATAATTGTATAAATTATCACCAAAACTCACGTTTATATTAAATAATTGATTTTTGAAATAGACAAAACCATTATTAACTTGTTCATATGATAAAATATTTTGATAATTTTTTATATCAAATGTTTTGTTAGTATAAAATAAAGAAAACATATTAATATTAGTTAATTGACTTGGTATTGCATAAATCTCATTAATTGTGCTAGTTATTAATTTATCAATATTATCAAACATTGTACCTATTGAAAATGAAGTATAGTAACAATTATAATAATTAGGATTATTTATAAATTCTTGTGGATTATAGTGAAAATTTAATGAATTTCTTTTACTATCATTAATTATTTGACTAAGTATATTGGTTACATTTGAATAATTATTATCATCTTTTTGAAAAAAAGCATTTACAAAATCAATTATTTTATTCACATTAACAAAAAATTCATTATTATAATATATTCCCATAATAAAATAATAAATTACTAAATCATCAAAATTATATTTTTGATAATTAATAATATTTCCAATAAGATAAAATATATCCAATCCAGTTTGAATATTAATTCCTTGATTTTTTAATATAGTTTCTGTTAATACTTTTTTTTGGAGTAAATAGTTTTCTTTTTTTATATAAAACGGAGCATAAACGTAAAAATCTTTTAACAATGCACTATTTTTAAATAAATCTTTAATTTGTTCATTAAATAATATATTGATGTTATCATAACAAATAAAATATTCATTTAAATTTATAAATTCTATTGGTTCTATATTAAAATTTGGTAAAGTATAATTAGAAATGTCTAATTTTATATAATTAAAGTTATTTATGTAAATTTGTAAATATTTTAATAAAAAATTTCTTAATTGTAATAAATCTTCAGGAATTTCATTAATTAATTTTTTATCAGTACTAATTGTTGTTAAAAAATTATATAAATAATAAATTCTATAATAAGGAGAATTGGGTAAAAATATAAATTTTAAATAATTCGTATTTATTGTCAAATCACTACCAATAAAGTAAAAATTATTATCTTTTGGGTAATTTATTGTATAACTAGAAAAAGAACCATTGAACAATGTAAAGTCACTTATTTTAAATAAATCGTATAAGATAATATTATCTATATCAGGATTAACAGAATTATAAACTATTTGACTATTTATACCATTAATAGACGAAATAAAATCAGTTATTTTATTATATTGAGAAATACTAAGAAAAATTTGAATTTTTTTATAATAATCTGAAATTATATTTTCCAAAAATAAATTATTAAAAAAATCAAATATTTCATTAAAGTTTTTTGGTGAATTATTTATATTTATATTGTATATATCAAAATTACTATTGTATAATTTTTTTATTGTATCCCTAATTTTTTCAAAGTAATTTGGTTTATTAGTATTATAAAATATATTATAATTATTTTGATAATTATAATCCATAATTGTATTTGTAGTATAAAAGAAGAATGAACTAGTTAAAGGAAAAATAATATTTCCTAAAGGATATTCATAAATAATTTGTTGAGTTAATCCATTATTTGAATATATACTAGAAGCTACTTTATTTGATATATTATAAATTGGTTTAGATGTATTTATTATAATTTCAGTTAAATAAATCACATAGTATAAGAAATTTTCTAAATTTTTATAAATTTGTTCTAAAATATTAAAAGCATCAATTGGTTCATTAATTTTAAATCCAGGAAAATAATTATATAAGATTGCATTAAAAATATTATTATTATTGTTATAATTTAATAAATTTGTATAGAAAAAATTAGTTGATAAAGAACCTGAAAAATTTAAATTTGTATAATTTGCTAAAATAATACTTTCAATTAATAAATTTTGCATATCAAAAGCACAATAACTATTTGAATTGATATTCCCAATTATATTTTTAAAAATATAATAATTAATAATTGAGCTTTCATATTGTGAAATTTTTTTATTAGCAAATTGTTCAACTAGAACATTATAATTATTAAAAGAAACATTTTGATAGACAATACTTCTTATGGATGATTTATTTAAAAATAAAACATTATTTTTTATAATAGTATCCAATATAACTTCATTAAAATTATCAACATTATTAAAATATTTATTAATGTAATTAATTCTGTTAATGTTGTCATTTATTATTAATAAAAATTCTTGAATAGTCTGATTACTAGATTTATTTATAATTAAATTCACAAACATTTTTATATAGGTAATGACACATAATGAATAAGGATTATTTATATTTGCTGTATTAAAAAAAATGGTTTCATTATTAATTAAAGAACCATTATAATCATTAGTGTCTAAATTTCCAAATATTATATTTTCTTTTAAATTAAAAATATCCATTTCTATAAAATAATTTGTTATGCTATCATTTAGTATTTTGGAAGGAAAAATAATATTATAATATAAATATTCATCAGGATAAATTTCAATATTTGTACTACCGCTTGAATATTTATTAAAAACACTTTGGTATTTTTTTCCAAACATATTATTAACAAAAGAAGAATATTCATTTTTTTTAATAATAATATCAGAATATCTGATTTTATTAGTATAATATCTAGCCTTAATATTTGAATATCCAAAAAATAAATTTTTTATATAATCAACAATTTTAATTAATTTTTCTATTCCCACATTATTACCTAAATTAAATTTTAAAGATAAATAAATATCATATTGATTGATTTTACAAATATTTTGATAAATTGAACTATCTAAAATTTGTAAACAAAAAAACAATAGATTTTTATAAATATTAAAATTGTCAAAAGTAAATTTGAATGCTATATTTAAGTTTTGTAAATCTAATCTAAAGTATCTCATTGTTTCATAATTTAAACCATTTATAAGTAAATACAATATATTATTTGGTTCAGATGTTGAATTTAATAAATCATTGTAATTTATTTCGTAAATAAATCCGTAATAATAGTATGGTAAATTAATATTATAAAGAACATTTGTATTATCTTTTTGAAAATAAATATTCTTGTCAATTTTTATTTTATAAATAAGTTTTATTTCTTCAATAATATAAGTACTCATAAGAGAAAAATATTGAATACCATTATTAGTTAAAATAAATTTTACATTTTTAATATTGTCAATTATACTTTTATCATAATCATTAATGTAAATATTATATGAATCAAAAAATAATGTAATATCAGATGTTAAAGTAGAAACCATATTGTCATAATTACCCAATATTTCAATATAATTTTCATCAAAATTAAATTTTAAAAATCCTTTTGATAATAAATCTCCTGATTTTGGAATTAAAAATGTATTGACTTCTGTTTTTTCATAAAAATTTCCAAAAACTTCTAAATTATTAATAAAAAAATTAGTATGTCTCCTAAAATAGGATTTAAAAAAAGATATATTGGGTGTATAATTCAAATATTCAGATTCTTTTCCTGTTGTAAGTAATTGTAAAAAACCGCCCGGCATTTATAATTATAAATACTATACATATTTATAATTATTTAATTTTAACTTATATTAAAAAAATCTTAATAGGTAAATGCAATACCAACAATTCCACCAATAAATCTCAATACATTATAATTTTCAACTTGAATATTTATTCTATAATTATTTAAATTGGTTAAAACCATATTACCATTAATAATTTCAGACTCATTTACATTATCAAGATTTTGATCGCTATTGAATAATTTAAAATTTATAGATGTTTTAGGTATTCTACTTAAGTTACAAGAACCCATTGGTTGAGTTTCAGTAGGACTTAAAGAAAAAGAATAAACATTGATACCTAAACTTGGAGTATTTTTAAAATAATTATATGGTTGTAAAAAATTAAAATATGCAAATGGTTGTGCTACTAGAGAAACTCCGTTTAAATTAATTTGTGATAGTAAAAATGGAGAAATTTCCTTAACAATATAGTTTTGTGTTTCAATTAAACTAGTATTTACATCTTGAAAATATAAAGTATTATTTACTGGCGAATTATTAAAATTATATAATCCTTCTATAAAAGCACTAAGGTTAAATACTATACTTGAATTATATAATATTTTTAAATAATTAATATAGTTAATATTGTTATTATTATATTTTATCATATAATTTGTCACAGTATATTTATCAAACAAATTCTCTCCAAATAAATTATTAATATTTTTATATTGATTAGACGACCAATACATAGTTTTGCAACAATGGAAAAAGTCTAGTTCAAAATTACTATTAAAGGGTGTTATATTTGGAAAATTAATTTCTTGAACTTGCGTTATTAAATATTCATGACTTGATTGAGCAAATTTTTTCCTTTCAATATTATCTAAATAAGCATATTCTACTAAAAGTGTCATTTCCAAATCATTTTTAAATATATTAATAGATTTACTTAATATTAAATCGATTATTTGATTTTTTATATTTTCATTAGAAAAATTCGTTCTTGTAATTTGAATAAAAATTAACTCTATTAAAGTTCTTAATTTAAATTTTAATTGCATATTGTTGAATTGAAGAGCAATTAAAGGTATTGATAATCCATAATTATTTTGAAACCAAAATGGCAAAGGTAAATATAAAAATTCTTCTTTTTTTATAATTGTGGGATTATTAAATTCCTGATAATTTCCAATCATTCTATTGTATATTTCAACATTTTTATAATTTAATTGTCCATAAATATCAATATAGTTTGAACTCATTTTAGTAATTAAATTGCTACCAATATACATTTCAACTTGTTCTATAAGAAATATTGCTAATTTTTTTATCCATCCTAATGAAATAATACTTGGTATTGTAAATATATTTAATAATTTTTCATAAATAACATTATTTAACTCATCTAATATTTTCATATTTTCTTCAATCATAAATTTAAACATATTATATGGATAATCAATTTCTTTATAATTTTCATAAATATAAAGAAGATTATTATTGCTTATTTTATATAATGAGGCATTTGTAAATGTATTTGAGTATTTTACGTTATTGACGGCTATATCTATATCAGAAGTATTATATAAAAATATATTTACTACTTTAAAAAATTGAAGATATTCACTTTGTTCAATAAAAGTCAAAATATAGTTATTTAAATCTTGAATATATGTAATAGAACCTGTATTATAATTTGATAATGAAAAAAATTTAATCGTAATATTTTTAAGTTTATTTATAAAATTTATAAAAAAATCATAATATAAGTAAAATTTCTCATAATTATCTGTTTGAACATTAGAATTCAAGTCACTTTTAAATTTATTATTTAAATCTGTAAGATCATATGCTGGTGCTTTTATTTTTAGTGTAGCTTTTGTAAGTAAATCTCCAGATTTAGGGATTGTTATTGTACAATATTCCCCAAAATTAACTGGATTATCAAAAGCAATTTCGACTGTTCTAATACCAAAATTTGTATATCTTCTAAAAACAATTTTAAAAAAAGTTATTTGTGGATTACCTGTCAATGTTAAATCTTGTGAACCATAACTAGCAATTTGAATAAGACCTCCTGGCATAATATAATAATTATAATTAAATTATTTTTATCTTAAAATTAAATCAATATAAAATGTTATAAATTATCAGTAATAATTCAATGTCTCAAGATACAAATCAAATTTCAAATCAACAAATTAACAAAGTAAATTCATTAAATAACAAAAATTTTTGTTTAGGTATTGATTTTGGAACTACAAATTCTTGTATGAGTGTTTGGTATAAAAACAAAGCATTAATTATATCAGATTATGATAATTCAGCAGTAATACCTACTGTTATAGAAATTCTATCAAATAAAAAAATTATTGGTAAAGAAGCATATTTAAGAAAAAATATTTTTGATAAAACTAATGATGAAAACCACAATAAAACCACTTTTTTAATTTATGAAATAAAAAAACTATTGGGAAAAAAATATTCAGAATTACCTCAATCTTTATTAGATATATTGGCTTATAATTTAATTTCAGATGATTCTGATAACATACAGATTTACGATTCTAATAATGAAAAATATTATTATCCCGAAGAAATTGCAACACATTTATTTATGAGTTTTAAAACAAGAGCTGAAATGTTTTTATCAAATAAATTTAATGAAGATATTTCTATAGTAAATGCTATTATATCAGTTCCCGCATATTTTAACAAAAATCAAAGAGAAATAGTTAAGAATTGTGCAACTAATGCTGGATTTAATGTTTTAAGACTAATAAATGAACCAACTGCCGCTGCATTATGTTATGGTTTAGGAAAGAGTTTGAATAATTCAGAAAAAAATATAATTGTTTATGATTTTGGTGGAGGAACTTTAGATGTAAGTTGTGTGTTTATTAGTGATGGTTTATATGAAGTATTGGGTTCTTGTGGTAATAATAATTTAGGCGGTTCTGATTTTGATAAAAAAATAATGGAATATGTAATTAATCATTTTATTAATGAACATAAATATG
>Ga0194133_10002157_pt1 | contig 31392 bp, 17 predicted proteins | sample TA2KigOf40mmetaG_FD_155448 | JGI IMG/M metagenome (GOLD analysis project Ga0194133, IMG submission 155448) | Freshwater microbial communities from Lake Tanganyika, Tanzania - TA2015055 Kigoma Offshore 40m | ecosystem: Environmental > Aquatic > Freshwater > Lake | place: Tanzania: Lake...
CAAAAATGTTTATGGAACATGAATATTTCAATAATTATAACTAGGACGCCATCTATATTTTGAATGCAAAACTTGTTGAAAACTGATAATCTCGAGTTTTCCAGTTCTACTATCAATCAAAAAAACTTTAAGCCTCCCATGACCAGCGTTTATTTAAAGTACCCTCCATCTGATGAGCCATTTTTTTAATTTCTTGATGGTATAAATGCTAGTTTATTAGCTGATAAAATTCTGGGACTCAAACTGCAACAAAGAAAGACGTCTGATTTTTTTTACATGGGTTTCGTTAGCGATGGGTTGAACTGTATTTTCATTTGATAGTGTTACATTTGCAACTACTATTTTGTTCAAGACAAAAGCTTTTATTTAGACAAAACGAGGTTACTTAATATTTCTGTTTTCGAATAACTCATCATCATAATTTTTTGATATGAAAAATTTGACTCACTGTCAACACTTAACCAGTGCAAGTTGAGTAGTTTATTTGGCATCATTTCTTTTTTATTTAAAAAGACAAAAGAATAAGGATTAATAATCTGTGAATCTTTTTATCCTGTAATAACCTATGCCGATCAATACAATTTGCTTAGCTTCTCTCACAAATTGTCACACCAATCGTAAATCAAAACTAACGCACTTTGTAATTTACTTTGGGCAATTGAGATTTATTCTGGCCTAGAATTTTGATCCTATTGTATCTATTGTTATTAATTTGTTAGTTTGCCAGTGAAGTATTTTGTCATTAAACCACACTAACTTGCAGTTTCTTGGCAATGCAATATTAGCAAGTCTAAATAAATTTCAGGCATGAATTATAGCAACGTATGTCTGGGAATAAAGGAGTGATTTGAAAATGTCCCTTTCTTTCCATCTCAATAACAAGATAAAAGCCAAACTTAACAACCTTTACAAAGGCTTAGTGATTTAATAATATTTCAAAAATCCTCACTCAGATCAAAAAATAAATGCCCATTTTCAGCTATACTTAGCGCTTATGTTAAAAAGAATTTTAGCTTAAAAATTCAAATGATAAGTTTTTATCCCCTCTGAATGTCAGATTAATTATAATATTTATTACCTCTCGAAGCAATGTGGACATCACGTCACACATTAGTGCATCTAAAAAGTTTAACATCTATGTATTTGATGTCAGTTGTCATTTTACAACTCAGCTCTATTTGAATTGATTGATATTGATTTGATTGACCTTAAATGTAAAAGACTGCAAAAGAAAAAAGGTTTTGCAAAACGATCCACAATACCGTAAGTTGCATTTTCAGCAGAACTTGACATGAATATTTTAAGTGCCACAATCACTCCCTTTCAAAGCTAGTTTTAGCCTTTCTAAAACCCAGATATAAAAATGGAAAAAAAGATTTTTTTAACTTTAATTTTTTATGAATTTTTATTTTTCTCTAGTTGATGATAATTATGCAGACTTGCACATTGAGTATTCCAGCGTGAGAAGGATGATTGAATAAAAACAATTAAACGAAGGTAACTCAGATTCATAATAACTTGGTATAACGCAAATAATCCATCCTTGGTATTAGAACGCACAGCTTTTGAGGAGGTAAAAATAGTTAAAAAGAGAGAGAAAGCGACAATCCTGACAGAATTCCTGTCAAAAAAACTGTAACGTTTCATAAAACCTCTAAACACAGCAAATAAAACAAAATGGGTTTCTTTTAAATAAATGAATCTTATCATTGGATTATAAAAAACTAAAGTCTCTCTCTCTCTTTTTTACAGTAACTGAAGACTTTTGTGAAGAATCTTCGAACACAATTTGTAACAAAACTTATTCTTTGAAGAGCATCTGTAACTTTTTGGAATTTACATGAATCAGTAAAAAATGATTTTGGTTTCAGCAGCTTTTTCCTTCAGAGTTTTATTTTAATTAGTTTAAGAGGGTCTCACCTCAAGAACTTGTGTCTTTAAAATAGTAAAAAAATGGCGAAAGTTGTTACAATTTTATTCGATTTTTAGAGAGATACAGCAAAGTGAGGCAGTTGATAATTTTCTCACAAATTTACTGCTCCTCTTCATCAGCGTATTTTAAGAAAGACTTGACTGGTTCGGTTTTGTAATCCTCTCTATAGTAGTTTATGCAAGTACACAAAAAGTTTAGTTTATCTTTGTCAATGGATGAGTTTGATTAAGTAAAAGTTGTAGCAAAAATATGGTTTGCTTTGTGAATTGTTTATGTTGTAAGGGGTTCTCTTAAGCTATTTCGTCTAAAATTCGTTGTCACTTGTTTCTCTTCTCTTCCTTTTATTTTACGTTTTTTCTCAGTTAAAGCTGTTCAGACCTGCAACACTAAAAAGCAAGCAACACATTTCTCTTTTGATTTCACAAAGTGTACTGACCTTCATCAAATATGTTTCAAAAATGAATGACTAGCTGGACAAAGAAGCAACACAAATGTTAAGTGTTTTGAACCAGAGGGGAGAAACTTTTTGAGACGTTCAAATCTTCAACAAGAGTTCTTGTTATCGAAGCCACATCTCACGCTAAAATTCTCTCTCTTTTAATTGTATTGATATTTTCTTCTAGTCTACAAAAAGTTTTGAAAGAAAGATAGTAATTCGTTTGACAAGAAAAAGAATTAAATTGGAGACTGGCGTAATTCTAACCCTAGCAGATTTTACTTACAAAATTACATCAACTTTTATTATAAAATGACTGGGTTTGGATTTTTCAATTTTTGGAATATTTTTGAGGATAATAACCAGCTTTTGCAGAAAAGGTTTCTCTTTCCAAATTGTTGAAGATCTAAACACTTAAGCACATTATCTTGATTTTTTGGTCATCCTCCAAAAAACAGTCACACTAACAACAAACGACATAAAACACATAAGCAATAGTATTAATAATAGAGTCGTATTAATAACCATTTAGTACGAGCAAAAGTCTTGAAAACAAGAAAGTGTTTTCAGCGGAGCAGGTATGTGTTCACATCTAATTTTTGGTCTTTTTGAACGTCTGGCTTGAGTATATCGACGTTCATCATGAAATATCATTCTTACTTTATCATCATAATCATTATTCTCTTGATTTTATTCGTTTTGAAGAGAAGCGGTACTGCTTGTACTTTCACAGGTTTGATTACATTTTTCATGAGAAGACGGGATAGAAAAGAAAGAAATCAGCTTTGCAAAAATTGAGTTAAGTTCGGGATACGGGGTTTCGTGAGGGTATCAAAAACAACAACAAAAGTTTATCAGCATCACAGTGCAACATTTGACGATATGAAAAATAATACAATTGGGTTTGATGAGGTCGTTTCACCTGTTCCTAAACTAACAGCTGCAAATAATGATTAATTTCTTGGTCTGGGTTACAATTTTGGAATGCAAGTAGGTTAAATAATAACAGTATACTAGGTAGGGGTAAAGTGGTCTTAGAAGAGGAATTGCATATTCTTAAGATATCTAATAAACATAAGTTCTTGTCTTCAGCTTTTTGACGGGTCTCTTTCTCTTTTGGCTTTCTGTTTTCTGTTTTCTTCATCTTTGAACTTCTAATTGTAGTTACTTTTCATTGCAATCAAGGAGGTGGGTGTTGACGATCAGAAATGTTTGTTATTTTCGTTGTAGAATATTTTTTGTAACTTTTCATCCATGACTCTATGAAAATTGTAACACTTTTAACAACATTTTCATAACTTTTGTGGGTTTGCGTGAATCTTCGTTCCAGTTGATTGCAAGGGATAAACAGGTTATTGTTTGGAATGCTTCTCTTGAAGCTAAAAAACTCAAGTTTGTAACCTCTGAGATTTTACAACTCGATTGCTTTTTCATAATTGACATTCACTAGCTTTTTGGTTTAGTTTATTTTTTGTCCATAATACTTTTTGTCCATATTACGTTTCTTCTTTAATTTTTGAGAATCATAGTTGTGAGAATGAGTCAAGTTGGCAGCTCGAAGGGCTAGCGTGGATCTTGACTTGGAGTTCTCTGAAATAAAGCCGAGAGAAAATATACATTAAACCATATAAACGAATTGAGTGCACAGCAAATTATACTCTTAAACAACAAGTGTCTTGATTTTTGAAACAAAAGTTCTGAAATTTCATGATGCTTTACAAAAAATCGCATGTTGAATTGAAAAAATTCTCATGTTAATTCACATAAATAATGAGCATCTTGGAATGACACTGCAAGGTGGCTGGTTTGCAAAGTTAATGCCTCAGCAAATCAAAAATTTTGAGTATTAAATTGTCAGTTTTTATAAAGAAACATGTTTGAGATAGACTTTTGCACTTGCGCAAACCAACCCAAAAATTATTATTTTTTCTGATTTTTTAGGCCACTCCATATTACCCAATAGTGCGAGTCGCTTAAAGTGCATTACTTTGAGATTTTAAACACGAAGGTCCAAAAAAGGTCGATTTGTCAGGGCATCTATAAATATTTATCTATAAGGCAAAAATTTAATTCGTGAATGTTACTTACTCTGACTACAGGTGTCCATAATATCCGTACGCATGTGGATACTCGTAGCTGGAGTCACCATGAGGTCGTGATTGCATCATTGCTGCTGCTGCCGCATGCTGGCCGTCCATCATATAACCCATACCAGTGGGATCAGGGCTGGGATAACCACTCGGACCCGTGAGGTAGGGCCCTGTTAAGATCGAAAAAAAACGTTAGTGAGGGTTTTTATATAGATTCTTTGCAAGGTAATTAATGTTTAAATAGTTAACTTTAACTTGGAAGCTAACAATCAGCCTAAACAATAAAATAAGGTTCATCAATGCAAGAGCATATGGCCGATAATTCATGCAGTTTTGTCCTACAAACTTTCTATTTAAACAAATAAAAGCTTTTAAAAAGTAGGGAAAGGAAAAAACAATTTGGTAATTCTCCGTACAATTGTGGGCCAAGATAAAAATCATTTTCCGACTTTGTAAAGAAAATATGCTAAACTATGTAAACAAACCAATAACAAAGTGATAATCTTTGAGCATTGCGTTGATTAGACCCTCTTAATCTCAAAGTCTTCCCCTTCTACCTTGGAATCTCACTAATCCCTCATCAATCATTTTCCCGCATATTACAAAACAGTGTGAAGTCGTAGATAAGAAAGAATGGTAACTGAAGCAAACTAAAACGACCGGCTTTTTTCTAAAATGTCATATTTGCACGTTTAAGCTTTCAGTTTGATGATCAAACAAAACAGAGACAGACTCCCCATATTTAATCATTCTCTTTTTTTGCTACCAGTCCAAAACTTTTGGTTGATTTTTCAAATCTTGGCCTTGTGATTGTTGAAGTACAGAGTGAACTTTTTCAAAGTAGTGCCTGGGCAAAAACTCTCAAACAAATTAAATTTTATTAGGATTGATTGAGAAATAGATCTTTTGTGTTTGTCTTAAGATTACTTAAAATATTTTTCACTTCTCCATCTGCAAGCAAGAAAAAATAAGAGGTAAGTTTTCGATGATGGCTCATAAAAAAGAGTTAGGAGAAGTAAAGATCAAATGTGGATAAATGAGTTCCCTAGGGGCCGGAGTAAGGGCCAGCTCGGAGAAAAGTCAAACCTTTATTTCCTTGAGTCAAAATATTTTTCTCATTGAAAAGTTAACCTTTAAGCATTTATTTAATCTGGTATTAAGGATTTCTCTCTTGAAAATACAGAAAATACAGAAAAAAGGAAAAGGGGGCAGATGAGAAATTCTTGTGATTGAGAACGGCTGTAATGTGATTACTGTTTATATGTGCTGCAAAGAGTTTTGGTACGCACTCCTTATCAAAAATTGACAGCCCTGATGGATTGGTGAGGAGATACACTAAGCGGAACCCAATCAGCCTCTAAGTAAAAGGGAGAGAGGTCATAGACTCAGCAGGCTCTAAACGATAAACCCATCTAAGATAAACAACAGAATGGCTGAACAATTTTTTTCCGGGGAAAATGACTATTATTTGGGTAAAAACACGCAGAAAAAATACTTCTCTGTATTTTTGCTAATCTTGACTTGATTAGAAAATATTGAATTAAAGTGGTAGGATGTCTTACTGGTTATTTTATGAATGAAAAGTAACTGAAGAAAACTAAACAAAGTTGAATGCATGAGAATTTTAAAACCATATAGGTTTGATTAGAAAAACCTCGATTGGATTGAAAAGGTTCAATCTAAAAGAAAATATCGATAGATATAGAGTGGTCGGACAGCCTGAACCTAAACTTACCAGCTCGATTAGATTGGTCTATCATTGGCTGAACAATTCGCCTCCTTGCATTGATGAACCTTTAAATTGATATAAGAAAAAAGATTTTACTCGTTGTGAAAAGAAACTCACCGGTAAAGCCAACTCGATTGGACTGATCAATCAAGGGCTGAACTACTCTTCTGCGAGCATTAATGAACCTAAACAATTTCATGACATAAGATGTGTTTTTTGTTGTAGGTTTTGTGTTATTTCTGGTCTTGATCTAGTTGAAATGGATGTGTCGTGTATTTGACAATCATTTACAGGCATTCAAACAATTGATCACTGAGACCCTTGATTATTTTGGATGTTTGCCGCCGGTTGCGCAATTACACAACTAACACTCTGAAACTTTGAGTTAAAAAAAAAGGTGAAACAATTCATGCCAGTATATGGCAAACCAGGTAGTAGTACATTAGTGTCTGACTTCTCTCCTTCTCTCCACTGCATGACACAGACAAGTTATATACTTTTTTCATATCTCCACCTTTCAAACCTAGCACAAGCTGCACGGTGGAAGTGGAAAGAAATGATGGTAGAGTCATTATTTTCGTGATTATAATTTAATTTGCAAAAAAGATTGCAATCAAGATTTTATTTATGTTAACTGTAGAAAAAATTGTTGCAGGAAGTCTGACTGCACAAAGTTATTCTTATCTGAGTAGCTTGATCGCAGAATTCTTTAATTCGCAAGAATATACACTAACATTTCTGTGATCACAAGATTAAAATATTTTATCTCTTAATTAGAATTCAAGTCAAATGGAATTCTTTCGTACCGTGTGTATGTATACCCAGATTTACTCATTATTTTGAACTAGCCAAATATGTTGTGACGGAACAGCCATTTTCAGTTTATTTAGTCTTAAAGCAGCTAAAAAAATAAACTATTTTTGCGTTTGCTACAAAATGAGGAAAATAAAGTCTGGAACAGTTCCTCTGGTGGCTCATGCTTGGGTAACCAATCCAATTTGTAGACTGACACATTCGTCCAGATCATTCCTTCCCTATTTTCTTTCAAAGATGATTGCAATGCTGACCTCAAGAAAAATGTCAGAAGATGCCTCATGCCCAATTTGTGAGTGTTAGAAAGAGTCCCTCAAATCTATTTTAGGGGTCGAAATACTGTGAATTTACAACTTTCTTTTGAAATTCAAATACGACAATGATACGAGCTAATCTGACTGCTCACTTCCGTTTAAAACTATTTTGATGGTAGGAGCAAAAACCAAAGAGATCGGTAATGAAAGAGAGACAGGCAAAATCTAAGTCTTAATTACGTAAGACGTACTCGTTAATTTTGAAAAAGGCGACTTTTTCCTCTTAACATTGTGTGAAAAACCACTTTGAAAAAACAAAACGGCTGTTTTCGATACTTTTTGTGTGGCTAACAAAGAGCGGAAGTGGTGCATCAAGAAAGGCTTTCAGCATTCAATGGTGCATAGAAAATATTACTAGATACATCAATGCTGACAAACCTCGGAAAAGACTGGATGATATTAGTTTGCTTTCAAACAACAAGTCAATGACAACAAATTCGTTATGCTTAAAGCCACTGAAGGAACTCTAAAATCAAGATAATTGTGTACCAAATTTTTGAATAACTTGGGACGATAGCTTTTAAAAACAAAAAAAACAAGAGTTTTTTGTCACAATAAAATAAACTTACTAAGCAGCGGTAGTTCGATTGTGAGCAATAGATAGTAAATAATGAGATAAGAAACCAATATGGTCAAAATAGTAAAAACTGATCATCCCCTTTGTTCAATTATGATTTCAAAAGACTAGCTGCGGAAGAGGTGGTGCTAATGGCAGCCAGACGAAAGTCTTGCATCTGCTTTCAGTTGTGTATATCGTTAGTAACTTTTTTCAATAAAAGTCATTTCGAATTATCATATCCTCTACAATCATTTCAAACTCTTACGCAGCTGTCGCGTGATTTTGGATAACAATTAATGATGAATGCAATCAATTGAAAGTGACACTTCACAAATGGTCAAGTGGAATCAAAGAAAGAACAAACATACAAACTGTCAAACACTCAGCAAAAACAGCTTCCAGATGACAGTTTGTATTTAAAAGAGTGTTCATAAATGTTTAAAACTTATTTACGCAAAGTGAGGAGCAAGTTTACAGTAAGAAAATTAACTTTCAATTATTAAACCCTTCCTACTCCATTGAATTTTGGTATTCAATCAGAAAAAAGAAAAATATTCCAGATAAAGAGTTATGTAGTTAAGCAATAGGTACGTAATGTAAAGAGTAACATCCTATGGATTTGGAGATGGAAGGATTAACACATCAACTTTTAGCCAAAGACGGTTTCGTTTTCCATTCTCTATTCTGTAATTACTTTTTGTTAATTTGGGGAAGTGGAGAAGGAAGCTCTTTAGGTTCAGCATTTACAGCAACTGACAATAAAATTAGGTACTTGATATTTTTGCAAAATGCACTATCACTTCCTTTTCAAAGCCCACTAATCTGTTTCTACCACTGTATATGGCATTCAAGTAACTACTTAAAAATGTAAAAATGAAAGAAAAATTAACTTACTCTTGGCATAACTATTACATACCTCAAGTTTTGTATGCCGTCAAGTTTGCATGAGTTTGGGATGGAAAGGTTTTTTTGATATCCGTGAACAATTTCAAAAATAGAAATGGCTAGAAGATGAGAGAAAAATAGAGGGAACGAATAGTCGTTGGCCGAGCCGGACTTACCGCCTTTGAAATAGAATTTCTTATTAAGCTTTGGCAGGTAAATTTTTTTGTAGGACAACAAGTTATAATTATTTTCATGCATTTAAGAAGTAAGAAAAAAAGCTCTCAGGCATTCACCAAATAGCGTCTTTTCTCCTCCCATTTTTTGCCGTGTTATCTCGTAATTAAGCTTTCATCTTTTGCTAGGTTTTTAAACCATTTTTGCAACAACAGATATAAATAGATCATAATGATAGAGAAACAAAGGATTTTTATTGAAGTAGCCATCTAATTGCCTTATTCTCTTGAAAAAATTATGATTGTTTCGATTGTGTGGCTTTTTTCACTCTAGTCTTTTGAGCTAGCATTGGAATACTATATATCGAATCATCAGGAGGTAAAACGAAATGGGAGTGAGGTAGAGTCGGAGTATCTGTCAATCAAATCGTGAGCTCTTGCTAACCGCACCCTCCAGAGAGAACCGTGAACAACAAAATACTACACAAACCTTGCCCTCCCCCTTACACGCTTCTTCTCACTTACAAATTAAAAACAAAAAAACGTTTGCAGAAAAGAAGTTAAAAAACAACCAAGAAAACTCAATACTGGGATTTTTAAATAACATTCAAAGATTTTTCAAACTTTGATGGTCTGGTTTTCATATGAATAATCGAGTAAACATGAGCAATTGAATGCTGTAATCTTAGCTTAGATAATGATTTTTTGAGCTTTTCAATAATACTGGTAAAACTTTTCATTTTGACAGAAGGACTTAGGCGCGCTAAACGAAAGAAACTTGTAAATTGATAAGATTTGAAAAAAAACATCTTTTTCATTATTAGTGTGTCAATAAAAAAAATATTTTTATCAAGTTTTCGAACAAAATTTTTACACCTTAGGTTACTGATATGAAATATTTTTTTTTGGGTAAAAATAACTACCTAATAAATCCTGTCTGTTCATGTTCTCGTTTAGAACTGAAGATCGGCCAAGCTCAATTATTTAAAGGTCTCCTCTAACCAGGGAAAAAATTTACTTTTCTCTCAAAAACAAATGAGACTAAAAACGGAGCAACATCTCAGAGAATTGATTTGTTTTGTAAGAAGTGAGAAGAGGATTTTCTCTCCTTCAGTCACATTCATGCATTTATAATGACAAGAAAATGATAATTTTTCTAGCACATGTTTGACTAATTTGATTAGCATTTATCTTCAGGAGAGAAAAACGAAACTTTAAGCAGTGTTCTTAGCTGACTATCGAGTTGTCCAACTTGCTTCAGGCAAATCGACGAAATATTTTGAAAATAAGTTCGATCAACTCACACTCACCTAGAGTGCTAATGTTTTTCCGTAAATCTGGCCGAAACAAATTGGAATGATTTTTCAGTCCCAGCTTACACAACCACAAATACCAAAAAGTGTGCCTTGCCTCAAGCACACAAACAGTGAAACAGTAATGAAGCACCGAAAGAATTCACAAACAGAATTGATTTGATGATCGCAATGTCAAACTTAAAGATAATAAATACATGTAACATTTAACAAAGGAATCTTTGGAAGAATTTCTGCATAAATATTCAATCCATTCATAATGAACTGGTGCATCTGAAACCATAATGAATTGGATCGTAATGCATAGATGGATATTGGCAACGAGCTTAACATCATGGCCTCTGGGCTCTGCAATGGAATTCTACGCCAGCTCTGGAAAATGAGAGGCTTCACGTGCGCCAAGCAAAACGATTCCTCAGCAATCAGAAAAACAATCAGAATATGAAAATAACAAGGTGATTATATTTTAACATGATTTCCCTTGTTTATTATTTTGGAAGAGAAAATGTATTGTTTTACCTATCGCTCAAGCAAGTGGCATTTTATTCAAACTAACGTTTCAATCAATTTGAAAAATGGAGTGGTTTAGACTGCCAGTTTCTTTTAATTTAAAAAATCACCTGTGTTTTAGATGAGCAATCCACCAATGGCGTTTCTTTTGCTTCGCATTGGCCCTTATTTTTGTTTTTCATTGGCGTCAACTGTTTCGGCTTAATTAGTTTTAAAATTAGAGGAAACAGTTCCAGTGGGAGGGTACAGATCAGTCGGTGCTTTTGTAGGAGTGGGTGCGTTACCACCGGATAGCTAATGCTACTTGAAGACTTTCTGTGAACGATTGTAATTTCATGAAATATCATTAGACATCAACTCGAAATGGTTTAATTCTACGGCGTAGGAAATTTAAGAGCGATGGCATAGTGAGTGAGAACAAAAATGATTAACACTTCTGACTCTTGGTTGGATTTTTTCCTTTCTCTTCATCAAGTCGAGGAAGCAAACAAAAGGTGTTTTGCCCGACCGTGTAAAAAAAATGAAAAATTTTGATTGAGAGGAATCGATTAGTTGCAACACATTGGGTTTGCACAGTAATTACGCTTAATTATTCTCATAGAGTTTAAACGTTTCTGAACACGTAAGGAGAGAACATGTCTTGTCTACTCTTTCCAGCTTCAATTAATTGGGAGATTTTTATTTATTTTTATTAAACCATCCAATTCTTTATCTCTGAAAATGTTAATGTTGCTGTCTGGTTGCAAATACTGTGAGGCTTAATTTTTTTCTCTTCGCTAACTTTTGCTCCCACACCCATTCCTCCCCCAAACAAAGAAAAAATTGTCCTGCAGAACTTGATAAAAATAAAATTTCTTTCCAAGACAAACCGAGATTGTAAGCAAAAGTAATTTGATCTGAGATCTCAGAGCAATCTTACACACACGTACATTTTTATATATACGTATAGACAGAAAAATAAGACGTTGCCCTACAACTTTTTTCTGGTAGACGCAAGATTTTTGTCGTTCATAGGATATTTCCCCTGCCACAATAAATCACGATAAAGTCTAAGACTAGTCTTAGTCTTTTTCTCTCCACTCTAGTAATATTGGGCGTATGGTCTCTCAAAATACCCTTGGTGTTTTTTTGTTTAAAAAGGATCCAGGGATTGCAAAAAAGCCACGATTAGATAAAAGAAAAAGAGTCGAGGAGTGCGTGTGTATGAAAATCAAAGAAGGTAAAAGCTCTTTCGTGAAGGAGCTGGAACTTTAATTTGAACATTTTTTCCATTTAGAGGCTGAAAAACTATAAACTTTCTATCCGCAATGTCTTTTAGACTGATGGACGGTTGTCTTAGCGCCAAGCTGTCTGGCGAGCTCAGTTCTTAGTTCTTCTAACAAGTCATGACTTAAATGTCGGTGCATGTGTTTCTTGTGGATTGATGTTATTTTTTCAGAGATTAGAAGAAAATATAGACCTTTTATTAATTCGATAACATGAGCTTAGTGAATTTGGTTTGCTTTTAACCAACCCCTTGTTTCCCTCCACTAACCCATGTGAAAAATAATTTGGACCGTTGCTTGAGGATTACGTGTAAAAACCTCGTTCAAAACTCATTTGTTTGCACATTCTGTAGTCGTGTTCGAATGAAAAGCCAAAGTTTCGCCAGCACGTACTAGTCATTCAGACACAACCTGTCGTTAAAAATCGATCAATTTTCTTTCGAAATGATTTTAGTTGAGAAATTGAGTAGACCTGAAAGCATAAACGTTGTGGAAAAAGGTGAAAAGTGGAAGAGGATCAGTTGTAAAAAAAGAAAACCGACTGACCCCAAAACACAAAATTCTAGCTTGATTTGAATTTCCACATGCAGAGATGTTCATTAAAAAGATGTTTTCACATTTGGTGAGGTGGGACCTATTATCACTGGTATATTACTGCCAGGAGACCCATTTTATTTGAGGTAAAAACAACCAGTAGAAAGGTAAAAGAATGGTACGTTAGCAAAGGAAAAAAAACTAAAGAGTAATGAGAAACAAAAGCCTGAGGGATGGATGATTTGTCTTACAAATTCCATTTTAAAATACCATAATTGTTGTATCTTGCTCAAATTCAAACAGAAATAAAAGGTTGTTCAAAATTATATTCAAAACCAGTGGTAACAAAAAAGGCGAAATTGCAAAAAGGATACCACAAGAATTCATTCTACTAGGGGAAAACTTGTAGTTCATCAAACAATGAATTTTTTATGGACATCTCACCCGTAAGTTTAGACAAAAAAAGTTTTCTTTCACTCACCCCAAATAATGACACACCTTTTAAGGGTTGCTTCATCCACCAAACATGCAAACAACCACAAGAAAAGGTTCAAATTAAGTGCAAAGTTGGGCCAAAAATTTCACAAGAAAAATCTAAACTTCGAATTACAGTTACTTTTGGAAAGAGGTTTTTAATCTGGCCTTAAAAAGTTCTGTGTGAGATCAACCTACTCTGAGGCATGTCTAAAGTTGTTTCACTCTTGACTGACACAAACTTCGGATGGGGGAATTTTCCAATTCAGCTTTTTTTGTATGAACATAAGAAAATCATAAATTGTTGATGTAGAAGAATATTTTTCAAAACTTTGCCTCAAAACTAGTTGCTTAGTCCTCAAAAAATATTGTTTAGTAAAATGTAGGGTTTTTCTTTTTTTCCTATTTTCTCATTTATGGTTCAATAAAGATGTGAGAACTTTTTTCAGTATCCATAAATAAAAGGATAGTTTGAGAGAATCCTAAATGTCGACTTCAAGCACACATAAAATCAATTTACTAACGCTTGTCTCTCCCCAAAGAAAGAAGTGAAAGAATTCTAGCAGTTCATCAAAAGTCTTACATATGTAGAGCGAAATTAAATTCGCAACAGAGTCAAGTGTCAACTGAATTTTGTGCATGGTTGGTCACAACACGACAGGCAGCCCTTTGTTTTATATCCTTTTTGTTTGTATTCGGATGAAAATAGGGGACATAAGCAACTCCAAGTAAACCAAATATCCGCGACGTCGTTACAGTTTGTGGAAAATCAAAGATTTGATCTCATCGGAAAGAATTTGACGAATGGTTCTTGTGAATTCATTAGCATTGCAAAAGATACAGCCAAGGTTTGCCAGTGTTGGAATCCTACAAAAAGGGTGTTAAATGGGTTTCCTCCGGTCAAGTGGTGATATGAGTTTGGTATCTGATAAAACTGGGGGAAACTGGGCGGTATCAAAGAGACGCCTTTCTATCATTTTGCCACGACTCAAATTATTCTTTGTTAGATTAGTCAAGGCGATGTTGTCACCCAATTCCAAATGATAAAGATGCAGGATAAATAGAATATTGGGCAAATAACATTTTTATACAACAGAGAAAACAAGTTACAAAACATTTTAGAAATAGCTCCATTCACATTTGCACTTTGATCGTCTTGTGTAAATGGACACATGCCAAGCAATTTGCAAATTAGAGTTCATCCTATTTGAAGATTGATTAAATAAAATCTCAAATACATCAACGTAACGTGATTTCAAATTCCGATAAAATCTTATTATCTTTTGAGCTCTCATCCAGTCAGACTTAATTTAATCTTTTTGACAGTAAAATTTGATGTAGAGACAAATTACTAAAACATTTTGGAAAAGACAAATTTCGAGGAATGATTAATCTGATATTAGATTTTTTCTAATATCAGTGTCTTTGAACTTATAGCTGCTTTTGGCCATTGTAAGCATATTCATTCCTCCCTCTTTTCACAAAATTGTCGTGCTAATAATTTTTGTCACATTAAGTCACCAGGAAAGATCAATTACTACCTGCTGTATTTTTCTACGTGTCATGAGCCCAAGCGTGGAACAGAATATGATATAAATGTTTGTCAGGTTGAACATCTTGTTTACGGTTCATGCAAGCCAGTGAATTTTGAAACATTAAATAGGCCAACAGACTGCATAAATATATTTTTAAATAATAATTTGAGAGGATAAAACTCGAAACTCGCGTTAGATTTTCAATGTTTATGCCGTTCTTTGGGAGATAGCTCAGCCTTTGTATCCAAAGGTGTCACTATAAACCAAACACTACCCCCATTACCAAATCACATAGGTGAATGCGTGAGAAAACGTTTCCTAGTCTGGCTAATGTCTCGCTTTTGCCTGACTAAATGCTAATGAGCCAGGTGGATTTCAAGGCAGGGGTGTTGGTTGCATGTTTTTGGAGTTCTGTGTTGGTAGAGCCAACGATAAAATTGGTAAAGGGAGGTACTCAGTTGCCTGCAAATCATCTAGGTTCCTGGCTTTTTTTGTTTGATACCTTACAGATTATAGTATATGTTTGTGTAACAGTGTGTGATTTTGTGTGTTGATTGGAGCCACTTGGGCATTATTACTTTTAATGTCTGTCACCAAATATCAAGTATTCGCCCTACGTGTGAATTACTCACCAATTGTTGACTTGAAGTATTGTTAAGCCTGTATCTTGAGCCAATTGCTTCTTTTGATCTTCAGAAGGATATGGATGCTGAAAATTAAAAATATAAAAACTTATTTCTCAGTCTTTGAAAATGGGTAAAGTTGATGATGTCATTTGCACATTATTGGACAGGCCAATCTGAAAATCCTCGGACTGAGATTGGATCCAAGATGATGAAAACACACGTCAAACATTTGATTTGAAAAGGGGTCTCGAAAGTCATTTGACCAATGAAAATGTGCGAGACCTGATCAGAATTAAAATTACCGGACAATTTAGGGCAGCGGTGCAAAAGTGTCGTTGTAAAGGAACGAACATATATATCTCTAAACTCACGACAATTCAAGAACAAAAAAGTGTCAAGACGTGACCAGAGAGTTTGATTTTGGTCAATTTTTACTTTTTATTTGCAATGTGTTGGTTATGAGTCCTCGACTCGCTAACTCTAGCTGTTAGCTGTGTTCTTTCCAGTTGAAAATGAAATAGTTTGCTTATATAAAATTAGTCAAAAAGGTAATGCTGAAAATATTGATGTTCATTAAACAAAATGGTTTTATCTGATCAAAGTTGATAAAAGACTTTTGTATGAAACAATCGACAATATGGTTTGTTTTCGTCAATGCATTGTGTTTCGTGGAGGAGATGTACAATTTTTACAATGTGTAATGGAAAAAAAAGAAAGAGAAAAAACTCATCATGTAAAAAAAAAGAAAATGCAACCACCAACCCAGCTTCCAACTAAAGTTGACGTTTGGCTTCGTTACATTTTTTAGAACGTCCCGGTCATGTTTGACAGAAAATGGGCATTGTCTTCAAATCGAGCAAAAGAAAAGAGGAATTTATATTAGCATGGGGGAAGGGGAGAAAGACTCAGGGCAACTAATACGGAAAAAATAGAAGTGTGAAGCTTTTGTCTATGAGAAAGACAAGAAAGGATTCTGCGTTTATTATGAACCATGGTTGTTGCCACCTTCATTAATAACACATGTGGAAAGTGTGGTTAACATGCAGTCATTATTCGAGCAAAACATTTTCGGCTTTTCTCAGTAATTTGCAAACTGAATTGGAAAAATTTCGTGTTTTGCTGTCCTTTTCTGGTTTGATTTATGAAAACAAAACCTTGGGTAGGGGTGCACCTGAAAAGAGGTCGAAAAGTTTTATCCTCAAAAGAACATTTCATTTTTAACCATTGTTCTTTTCTTTTTGTTCATGTTGAGGGTCGGATAAGCTAAATGCTAAAAAACAACTGGACTGTGAAGCGAAGAGGATAAGTTTTTTACGTGGGGAAGACCCAAAAAACTTTTATAATGAAAATTTTTTCCTTAATCATTGTATGACAAGATGAAGCTGGAGACTGGTTTCCCCGAAGAAAAACTATAGCTGAAATATCAGCAAACACATCAGTTTCACAGTTTTCGTACAAAACTATTCTATTCGTTTTTAAGGGTAAAGCCAGTAGCGGAACGAGAGAATGAAAAAAGTAGGAAAACCCATCTTGAATGTTGTTATTTATGACACCAACCTAAGCTCGATCGAAAATGCAAACAGTTTCTTATTTTTTTTACCCCTACGTCTAGGAAAAACCTAAAGTCCCATTTTCATTTTATTTATATCTTTCGTCTTTTCTTCTTGAACTAGACAGGAAAATGCCATTTCATATCCGGATTTACTTGATATCACTCTCTAGCTCTCTTTCCGCCCCATCCCTATAACTTTTTTCCTCTAAAATATTTGCTCACTCCCTGTAGAAACAAGCAAACAAACGTACACTGAGACAAACATGTATACAAATATCACCAATCTCTAGGACTCATCTCCCACTTGTATTTATTCATATTCGTATATGTATAAAGATACAAATGGCAAATAAGGTGTGTTCACACCAAAGCAAGAATGAAAGAAAAAAAGAAGCTGCTCTTTGGCTGGTTTCAGCTTAAACGAAAATTGAAAATAATTCGTGAAAACATTTCAATTTCAACATCTATATTTTGCCATTTCAGTTTGGTGGGTGAAGGATGGTCACAGCAATGTAAATGTATAAATTAAAAGACTAATACAGAGGGCGCTGGTTTGCATGAAGAAAAACAATGTTAATCAAATTCTAGTTTTTGGGAAGAGCTTTGGGGTCAAATTATTTTGAGAGCTTTTTTCATTTGAAACGACTTTGCTACTCAACACTGAACCTTCACGAGATATATTCCCTTCGCTGTAAAAATGCAAAAATGTGCTTCATCAAAACTCGTACAATAAATAACTACTGCTCAGAACTAATTAAAAATTCTTCTGACTTGTTTGCAAATGAATAGCAAATGTTTTCCCATGGCAGCGACAATGAATAATTTCAGATCAATTATGCAATGCTGCGTGCATCGAGGGCGATTTTTAACAGATTAATTTCTCTCTATTTTCTTCGTCCCTAGCCCTAAACATTTTACTCCACCCGTGTGAAAACCTCCCATCGGCAGCTTTTGGGAATAGTTTACTTTTTAATTGCACAATCTAAAAACTTTTTTTGCTCAACTTGAAGTAGAAAAAAGTAAAGGTGAGGAAATCTCTGTTTAATTTATTTAACAGGATAAAAGGGCTCCGCATTCACCGTTTATTTTCTTTTTTCGTCACAGCTTTTCTCCCAGTCCTGAGCATTGAATCCTGTTCAGTGAAGAAAAACACACACAGGGTTCCTCTTCGCCACTTTTTAGATGAAAAAATGAGAAAGGGGTAAGATGAAAACGTGAGAGAGGGACTCCATATTTCTTTTTTTTTCATTCAAAACCGATGCAAAGCTGAGGGAGAAATAGGCTGCTACACACAAGGGTGCGCTAAATCTTCCCTCACTAAATTGGAGTAACTGGATGTTACTGGTCGCTTGGGGAAGGAGGAAAATAATCCAGAGACATCACAAAATTTATGGCAAAGGTGTCTCAAGGACCAAAAGAATCTTGAATATCAGAAATAAACAATTACTGGTAAAAAGCAGGACGATAATTTTGAAATTGTTTTGACCCGAAAGAGCTCATTTATTTAGATGATTTGCAAACATTTATTTGAAATTTAACTTTTTGAAAGTTGAAGATATGAATTTTTTCCCTTCACATTGTCTAATAAAAATTTCTTTTTTTTGCTGGATTTTATCACTGCCTTGGGATTGAAACTAGTTTTCTAAAGACATTAACTTTGTCTCGAGAAATTTTATGAACCACAATATGCTCGACAGATTTTTTCATCCACTTTTTCCATTACTCTAGTCCTCACTTTCTTTCATGTAACTCAGTTTTAACAAACTAACAGTTAGAAATTCGACATCGACGTCATTTCAAATTTTAAAAAAGCTGTGTTGAGGAGAAATGCAATCAAAACCTTTCTCTTTCTAGCCTGAATCAGATGACATTCATTTGACGATTTTTTAAACACTTTTTTCAAGGCAAAAACATACTTCCTCAAGCTTGAAATAACGTTGTCGGAAGAATTATTTTGTCAAGTGTTTAATGATTCTTATTTTATTTAATTTTCCCCTGTCTAATGGATATTAATCCGAGGCATCTTCATCCAGTTTAGACAAGATAGGGTATCGGAAAAGTAATGATAAAACAGTCTTATTTCATTTTCAACTGTGATAGACCTCATTCACACAAATTGGAAATGAACAAAGCTTGCACACCCACACATACTAGAGGCTCCCCCACTGCAATAGTCTACTCGCTACTTTTAATGAATGCAGTGTTTGATAATTCAATTGGTCATGGATCTCCCCTACTTTTCCTCCATCAAACACACAAATTACAAAATGCTTTCTGGAGATTCAATTTAGCTTTCTCTCTTTTTTCATACCTCTGATGTTGGAGATAAAAACATAATAGAGATATGGTCCAATCTTTGCGTTTTAGCTTATTTCTTGTCAAGAAAGAAAAACCGATGCATTTAAATATCATAAAATTTGATTTTTATGTCTCTGTCTATCAAAACACACATGGAATATCTTTGATAAAAACTAGCTATGTAAAAATTGAATTTTTACTCATCAATTATTAATGTTGGTGGAAGGGTGTTGGTTGGGGTTTAAACTGGGGTTACTCTGCCAATTCAAAAAACAGCCATTGGCATCGACTGGCACATTAAATATACAGCACTTCAGTTTAGCCTTAGATGAAACACAAATGAAATTCTTTGGAATTTTATATAAAAAGTCGTGAGAAAAAACAGTGTCCTTTCCATTTAAAGTCGCTAAATAGTTAGATTATATCTCTTCTTGAATAGCCTTTTTCTACCATCAACCCTGCAGGGCGAAACAACGTCTAATGGCTTCCTTATGCCTCTGCCCCCTTTTCCCCGACTGGTTTTGGTCACTGCATAATATTGGAATTGCAATCGGAAGAAGTAGGAAGTGCTCGTTTCCGGCTTAAGTAGAATCAAACACTCAAATCGCGAATCAAACAAAAATCACCCAGTTTTTACAAATTTGGACATTTCCTCAGTATTTTTATTTAAGTATTAGGATTGTGAAAGGGAAAGCACTTGGGAAGATCATTCATCTTTTTTCACAAAAAAAGGCTTTTGTTTCGTTTCAATCGATGGTGTATTCAAGCAATTCGGAAGGAGATAAAGGTGCGAAGATTTAGATTTTTTAATGTTTTTTTATTTAAAAAGCATTGTGAGGAAAAGGAAATTAACCTTCTTGCTATCTTGATACACGCCTTATGCGTTGATATGAGTCCACGTTTTGAACATAATGCTTTTTGTACAACAGAAATTTCCTAAAACCTTTTTCCAGAAGAAAGTTACTTGCACACAACAGACAAGTGATTGCTTTTTCAGATAGTTTTATTCAAACGAACACCTCCTCTTTTCAAGTACACATTTTTATTGCAAAATCGGTATATATATTTTCTCTTTTCCTCTCGAAAATAGGTGTTTGAAAAATTTATGAGTGCGAGATCCAAAAAAGAAAACAACCTAGGGTCAAACCAATGGCTCGAAAATGGAATAAAACCATCAGAGAACTGTTCTTGATTGTCAAGGGAATCATTGAAAGTGCAATTTCCGACAGCCTAGAGCAACGGGACTATTTTTCCAGAAAAAGGAGGATTTAACTTATCCAGGTCTGGTAGAGGTTTAATATAAATTCTATGAGTTCAAATCGAGATTCGTGATAAGCTTTTAATTTTGTATTGCCTCAGAGTAAGAAGTTCTCTTTAATTTTTGCCATTGCCTGAAAATTCGTTTGAAAAATCTCATTTGCATTCCATAGCCGACTCTCAAATGTCTGAGTGATGTGAACAAAGATAGAAGAGCATAAAAACCAATTTAACCATGAGAAGATCACATATATCCAAATTGTAAAGAGGGAAAAAGATAGGTGGGGTGGGCGGGGAGTTGTTCAAATCGAAAATGACTTTTTCCCCTGTTACTTTTTTGTCCTTCAGGAGCTCAACCGACCAACGAACCCCTCTTCCTTTTGCTTACTAGCCCCCGACCCCGACTATTTCATTTCCTTTTTGTTAAATGAATATTTCACCTCTATTTAGTAGATTAGCTGTAAAGTCAAAAATAGTTCTAAAAATACTTTGGCTTCATTATTAAAATGTAAACCTTAATTGCCTAGTATCAATTAAGGTACCTAGAAAGCTTTTTATCTTAAAAATTTTAAGACAAATTCTTCCTATCTTGGCCAAGATAATTGAGTGAGTACGCTTCGAGGCCATTAAATTGGATTATTGCTTTATTTCCACTCCTTTTTATCTTCCTCTCTTTTTTCTATCATCCTCAAAAATCACTCAAAAGCCCATGAAATTCTAACACAACCTGTTATCATGACAATTCCCCAGCAATTTTACCGCCATTTCACATCTTTTACTGCCTTAGGGATGTTCCAACATAGACAAAAAGTGTAGGGGTGGAGCTGTGAATCCTGAGAGCTTTAAAACAATAAAGATTGTGCCAACCACAATGACTGTTGACTGATATGAAAACAAATTATGCAATCAAATAAATTGTAATCAAATCACTGATAGACATTTTCTTTTTTAAAAATATGAACTTGTATTAAATTTTTCTTCAACCCCCAACGGTTTTGAGCTTGCTTTCGTGGGACGGGCCATCGGAATGACGAGGACAAGTGTGTATTGAACGGAATTGATGAGTAGAATGACAAGTCAATTTTTTACATTCCCATCTCCATTGTGCAGACGATTCCTTACACTACAATGACGGGAAAAGTGACAGGTGAGCCCAAACAGTAAAATCCATGCATAAAGGACCAAAAATAAAGAAAAAAAGTGGAGGGAGGGATTGTATCAAGTGTTTTGCAGTGTCATCTAACTGCATACTTTTTGACGAGACTATTCTGCTATATACGCTTTGTTATGTTTATATAACCAACTTCCACCCCGATCGACCTCATACGTTGCAACACATGTTGTGATGCATAAAATTCCGCAGTGCCGATTAAGGTCTATTTAATGGCAGTAAAACAGTGAGACTGGCCGAAAAGGGTTCAACCTGGTTCCCTTGCATTGCTCTTCCTGCTGCTTTAAAAAGAATACCTCTTCTTTTTAAAGAATTCCAATATCTTCAATATCCTGTCAGCTGAGCTTATATAAATTGATAACAAAAACCATTGTAGAAGAAGAAAAACTTGATAATTTTTTCCTGCTTTCCTTCGACATATTTTACATTTTTGGCCAGACTCTAGATTCCTTTGTTTGTTGTTGAGGAAATTTTTTTCTTTTTTGTGTTGCAAGTTTTAGAGCACCATCTCTCCGTTCTCGAATTCATCATGGGGCTGGAAGTAATTGCAGGCCAACCAACAAGGCACCAAGTAAAAGTAGCTAACTGCCTTTCGGCAGATGGACAAAGCACAAGCATCTTTAAGAATACCTCCTCCCCCTTCAAGAATGGAAACAATTTGCTGGCATTTCCTTCCCCACTACATCTCTTTTTCTCATGGATCATTAGGTCCAGCATTCACTTATTTAAAAGAGGAAAAAATTCATCGAACTGTTCTCTGGGGCTATGCTGTTTTTATCTGCTTGTCTTACCATAGAAGTATGACGGGGCAAAATTTTGCTTAAAGTCAGTTTGAATCAAAATGAGGCTCCATTCCTCCTGTACAACCAAATCTAAGAAAGATAATACGAACCAAAATCGTCGTCAAATGAGGGCTGTGAGACTGTTAGCAATCAGATAAATTGAACTTCATCAGAGATGGGGTGTAATGATGAGATCATCTGAAATCTCAGTACATTTCTATCCAGACATTTGTTCAAATGGGACTTTGGTGAGTCAGTGCCAAGAATTTGGGAGAAAAGCTCTTACTTCTTTTCCCTCTTTCGACACGTTGAAATATTAACAACGTTTAAAACTTAATGATTGTCGGCATCTCGCCCTATTGTTATTAGTATTATCATCCATATAAAAGAAATTGTGTCTATTGAGGTAAGTAAAAAGAAATGTGTACTAAAGAAAGAAGAAAAATTAAAAGGTTTGAACGAATTTCAAAGTCATCTTGGGCTCAAAAAAAGCTTTTAAGAAAGACTAAAAGGAGCGAATAGGAGAATGAAGGAAAATGCATGTAACTTATTTATACAATACAATGTGTTACAAAGGGGATACGTCATTATGAGTCCATTCAGAAGGTTAAATTTTTTCCTCTGCTTTAAAAAGAATAGATAATTTGACTTGATGCCTCGTTAAGAGATCTACAAGTACAACAGAAATAAAAAAATAAAACAAGGCAAAGATGATTGGGAGTTATTAACTTATTAGAGTGGAAATGTTTGTGTCAAATAAAAAGAATCGGAAGCTAGTAACCTAGCAGGAAGGCTTAAAAACTTGAATTTTGAAAAGCAACAAGGCCAGGCACCATTGGTCGATAACCCATTCAGTTGGTGTGGTGAATTGACAAACCCACACATTTACAAAACACTCACTCTCTCTCAGACAGTCACTTGTAATACACGCAGAAAATGTATAAAAATGATCAAAGCCACAAAAAACTTCAAGAGGTAGGGGAGGAAAGGTGCAGAAGGGGGCGTGCTGTTTTCTCAGTTTGGTTGGTTGAGTAAAGCACGCAAAATGTCTAACAACCAACCAGGCAATTTTTACTGTATGCACGCTCAAGATTAACTGACAGGTTTCCTTCTCATTAACGAGTGCTATCAAACATATAAATAAAGGAACAAAAATTAGGATAAAAGCGAAGAAAAAGAACTGATAGGTGATCTTCCAAGTAATCAGTTTGAAAAATGATTCAAAAAGTCAAATTGATATGAATATTTTTATGCTTCGAAAATGTAGTTCTCGTAATGAAACACCCTTTCTGCTCTGTCTTATACCGCCAATACTTGAGAGAAGAGCTCATTTCTCAACCCATATTTTCTTAAAAATACTAATAGATCTCTTAAGGAAGATGTCTCGATCAAAGTTGGCTAATATATAAGAATTTAATGAAGTCTTAAAAAACATATTTAAAATTTTGATGAACCTCTAAAGTCCTAGAAACTGTGAAACCGAATATGCCTCCGAATGTTTTTGGGAAAAACTTTTTAAAGATTTTCTCTTGGTTCATTCCTTTCAAAAGCTGTAGGATAATATTTTTAATGGTTTCCTTAATTAGTTTTGACAATACAAGTTCAGTAATAAATTTGGCAGATGTCAAGACTACGAATGAAAGATTTCCACGAGATTGGCTGTCCAATGGATGACAAGAATTCAACTTTAATCTCACCGTTAGATGTTGAAAAAGCCATGCTCTTAAAATATTTGTTGCTACTTTGGGAAAAATTCCTCGTTTTTTGGAATTCTTTTTACTCGTCGGATCATCATCGTCACACCCATCGGTGCCATCTCCACTGCCAACACTTGCATTGCTAGCATCACCTGTAAAAGAAATCAAGAAATAATTAGTTTACTATTTTATCTTAAGACTTCATTTTGCGCAGAAAGTGTTAAAATTCAAATTAGATCCATTGAAATTTCTCTTCATTTTGCCAGGCAGTCAGAATATTAAGCTTGCTAGTGATTATTTATCTTTTATAATCACAAGATTTTTATCTCCCAATTGATCTAATACTTCCTCGAACTGAAAATTAAATTTGATTCCCTTATTTTTGGACCTTGCTTTGTTTCGCTATATCAAAGTCTTAATTACCATGGATCCATTTTCGAAAAACATGTTCGTTTAAATAACACCAGCCAAACAAATAAATGATGAAAAGAAAATATAAAGCATGGTGCGTGTTTGAAATAGTTTTGTTTTAATATTTCGTGACAGCAGAACGTGTTAAATTTTTAACTGGGCCTGTCAAAAAGTTCTTTTCACTCAGACAACACGATGTTTTCAAGGTGGAAAATCTAAGAGTCTCGTATAAAAATTAAACTCTAGTTGAGCTGATTTTTTGTCAATGGGTCTTTTATTTGGCATGTGACTCTTCTTAGTATTGCTTTCTCAGACTGTAATAGAATGAATCTTTTTTTAGATAAATAAATAAATAAAGATTTTCGTAGTAGGTACTCAATTCTGGTAAATAGGTACATGTTTTTGTCTTATTTCTGTTTGCTTGCGATCTCAATGTGTATGATTATATTGTTTTACTTTCTTGTTTTTCTTTTTACATTTTGAAGTCTAAAAACCACATACTTTTTTCCAGTTAAACGAGGGAGGGTCAATGTACCGTTTATGTCACAGGCACAATGTCTTTTAAGATTTACTATCACTTCAACACATTTCTTCTCAGCCTATCCAATTAGAACTCTTTAGCTGTGGTGGGCAGTCAAGGGATATTCGAGTTTCTTAGCACAAGGTAAGCAATTCTTTCTTACAGCACCTTTTTGGGGTTAAAAAAATAAGCGAACCCATTTTGGTTCTTTGGTTTGATGACATGGCAAGAAGATTGTTGTTATTAAGGAAAAAGTAAAAAATATTTTAAATTAAATTGGATGCGAGTATAATTCAATTTCTAAACGGTTTAAAATTACTGTTATCACTGTTTTCATGAGGTGACAATTACACAATCTTTATTGTAATTCGAAAGTGGTTAGTGGGGAGCGAGAAACCTTATTCTGCTTTCAAAGGCTGTTGTCGACTTGTCGCTTGTAGTTTGTGGGATGTTTTCAATCCATACCTCCTCATCATGCACAATCTCGGAGGGCTCCTAGGAATTTCAATGAGCACCCAGTTTGAATTTGATTTGGAAACAATTGAATTAAAATCATATGCTTTAGAGATTACCCTGAAGGCATATGTTAAAAGAACGTGCTCAAGTCACTAACACTCGATCTTTCAGTGTTGGAAAGTGAGTTTGACCAAAAGAAAAGAACACTTTTCCTGACTTTCAACTCCTGTGCAAGTTGAGTTGTAGACGGTAACGTTTTTGTTGTATCTTCATTGTAAAGGACAAAATGTAACCAAGATACCAATCATCCTAATAAGCATTAGACATCCTAAACCAAACGCTCAAGACAAACACAATAACTACATTAGCAGTATGTGTTTTGTAAATCAGTCTGTACCATAGTTGTAAATTAAGTATTGACGGTTTCCTGTAAAGCTAATATCTTCCAAAAGGAGGAAAAAAGTCCGATGATAAATGCCAGCTACTTAATCTCTCCACTGTGATTTGAGAACTTAAAAAAACTTGTTTGATTCGAAATATTTCATGTTGTGGCGGAGAAGTCTATCAATTTATAAATTTGAGAGGAAGAAAAAAAGTCTTTCGTTCTAATTGATATCAGACTTCTATTTACTTTTGTAGTAAGGTAAGATATCATCATGTGAGCATTCTGGTATCCAGCTGTGGCGTAACGCAATCTTTGAAAAGTCTACGGCGGTTTCACTTACTTAAAGATCTTGCCATGTGATTGTTGCTCAAAGACCCTCAGACTTTTAATCGAAAAACGGCTCAGTAGATTTGGACATATAAAATACTGAAAATAGGAAATCGAATCACATCAGGTTTGGCAAATCAAGATGCTGTTTTGGTTCGGTAAATATTATAGATAAATATAACAAGAAACAAATTTAATAAAGTTTCTGTAGTATAAAGAAAGAGGATAGTATCGCTAGAAAATTTGAAAACATTTTCATGGGAAGGGGCTCCTTCTACAACTTCACTCAACGTTGCAATAAGGAATACAATGGCTGTCATTTTAGGTTTTTAACCCCCTACTGAGTCAGCCCGACTCCAGACCTTCTTTAAACTTTCCGATACCCATGCTGCGACCTGCCTGCCTGACTTCCAGCTCGCCCGACTTACAATCTACACTTTGAAATGCGTTCAATTGGTAACTTGATTACAACCCTTTTCTGACAAAAGTATGAAATTCATCAAACAAATATTATCCGTAAAACTTTTTGAGGAAGAAAAGTTAATCATATCCTTTTAGAAACCTGGCATATTTTTTCCAGTGTCGAAGAAAGACAAGAAAAACCTTGAGCCTATCGCTAGTCAATCGAATGTGAACTGACATCATGAATGATTGTGCTGAACCTCTTTGAAGGATTACCCCCCACCCTTACTAGTTATCCCGAGATAGTCCGTAAAGATAGAGTTGTTCAACTCCAAAGAACTTGTCTTTACAATCCATGACAGAGTATGAACAAAAAGTTCAGAAAAACTGCATAGTTTTAACAGAATTTTTATATATTATGGTGGTCAGGCTCATTTTCATATTGATTAAGGATTAGAATGACGTCTTAAAAATTTATTGAAATTTGTCGTATGACATGAAGCTGGAATCTAGACACAGTGGAGATTGAAAATGAGAACGCAGGAGGGAAGAACAAAGACTAGATTTAATTCGGCCAATGTTCCAGTCTTAGAAGTTTTCGTCTATCATTCCTTTGTGCGCTGTTATTCAATTGAAGCGTAAAACAAAAATGATACAAAGTTGTTCAGCATCCCTTTGCAGTAGTTGATAGTGATATATTTTCAATGTCGAATGTTAGAAAAGTACAACGTAAAATGCAACTGCAATTTCGATTAAAAACATGCAGATTACATCTCAGATATATTCCCCACGTTCACGTTCAAAAGGAGATTATGTTTATTGTTAAAGTTTACATTCATAAAAAAGAGCAAAACTCTTACCATCCTTACACTAATTTAGAGTTTGTAAAAGAGAAGGGCATCCCATATATGTCAAAGTGGCTAGAAGGATTTGTGTTAACTCAAGTGTGTGATTGGATTTTAGAAAAAATCCTCACTTCTTTCTTTTTCTTTTAGACCCCTGCAAAAAATTTTTTCACTCGAGATGCTCAGTCTACTGGGTTTGACTTTTCTGAGAGTTAATTTCATAAGGAGACCCTTCGGAGACAGTTTCAGAAATTTGTAAGTCGATAGTTACGGTAAGGAAAGGAAAATTGACGTAAGCGAAATCCTCTTTATGGTGACGGCATAGCGTTGTGTGAGGGTAAAAGGTAGGGTTAAAGGGGCTACTTTGGTTGGGGAAATTTCAGAAAGGGGAGCAATGCTATTTCAGAACAGCCGTTCAAGCGAGAGAAACGTTGAGATGACAAGATGCTTATCTCGAAATAAAAATTTTTATTTGAGATTAAAACAAACCTTTATTGTCGACTTAATGACATAAGTAAATGTTTACGACCACTTAAGTGCTGTTTATGATGTTGTGCTCGAGCACCAAAAACCTCCAAATGTGATGGTAATGGGGTAATCAAAGCGATAAACTGTTGCTCAAATGAAATGGTCGTTATTGTTGACACGCTAAATAAGTTTGAAAGGCAAATCTCCCTCACTGGTAAAGGTATGAATAAATTAAAAGAGGAAAATCCCTTTTTTCAATCATGAGTTGGATTTCAAATAAGTAAATACAACATTCCTGTCATTCCTGCTTTTTGTCAGTTTGAGACCGTTTAGCTTAGCAATCTCTGTTACAAAAGACTCGGCACTTCCTTTTAATCAGAAGGCAGTTATGAGCTCAATTCAAGTAACACAGTCCACGCCAATACACAATGAAAAAGATGGAAAGAGAGTGGCAAACTAACCAGCCTCCCCTCTGTCTCTCCTCTGTGCCAAGAAATCGCCCTTTAAGTTTTCGTTGTCGGTTTGAGCAAAAAAGCTTCTTTTCATTCGAATGGATCCTATCGTTAGGGACAATCACCACATTCCAGGGCTTCAAGATGAATCAGCTCCTGACAATTCTTTTTCATGTTGAATTCTACGACAGACTTTTTGTGTCCAACATGTTGACTTCTACTTTGTCGATTTTTTTTCAGAAATTTATCATGGAATATGAATCAGAAATCTATAAAAACAGTTTTATGCATTCATTTGTGTGCCCTTTTTCTTTTTAACAAAAAAGAAAATCTTCGAAAGGAAATTTGGGTTTACTCAACGATGCACATAAGCTTCGTTCGTTCGAAACGTGGTTTTCGATTTCAAGGAATGTAGAGGAAAAGATACTGACCATACTTATGATGATAATGGTCATAGGGGCGTGTTTGAATTCCCGCCTTTGAAATTCCTCTCCACCTCCAAAAAGATCCCAATGTTACAGTATGGTCAAAAAATCACATATGGTATTTCCAAGGGTTGCCACCACCAAAAACTCGTCACTGTCCGTCTAAAAAGGTTTTTTCAACAAGATTAAGGTTAAAGAAAGATCGATCCTCTCTCATTAAAAGATTTAAAGAGTTTATTGAGACATCTAGGAACGCTAAAAATTAATCAGAAGATAATCTTCACCCAATTGCTGGAAAAATGAAGCAGATTGGACAAGTACATCAAAATGTAGATGTTTGTGAAAAAATATTGCATAGCTTTGCCCAAGGACTTGAACAACACCTGCACACAATCAAAATTTTTGACTCTTGTGAGAAGCAAAAGGTTCTACATGGACCCCACATACTTCAAGATAAATTCAATTTATAGAGCGTCGAAAATGTTAACAGGAAAATAATTTTACTCTACTACAACATTATCTAAAAAGAAACGAAAAAAAGTGGAAGAAAATAAAGAAAAATGAACGAGAAAAGAAGTTCATTTGTATCATCACTTTGTGAAATGTTTTACAAGATCTACTACACTTCAGGTGCTTGCCTGGAATTTCAATTTCAGACGATTAATGAAACAAAGAAAGATTTGACAAAAACTAGTTGGACTTGGCTGGTCAAGTTGAGCCTCTGCACTAAAGTTTCCCTCCCAAAAAAACCCCACAGATCTTGGAAAAGATTGTCTCTTTTGAGTATCTCTGACTATTAAGTGATCTGCCTTTTCTCTCCTTTGGATTCAACGTTTATGTCTATATCAGTCTGCAACTTCTCCACATAGATTAATGGGGAGACCCTCAACCAAAGTAATCAATTACACCAAGATTCACTCCAGACAAACACAAACACCCTATCACACGGTATTCGAGGTCAAGGTTTCAGTGTCAGTTGTTGTTGTTCATAATATGGGTGTTTTCTGATGCTCTAAATGTAATGCATATAACCTGTGACTCCTATCAAAATTTTATTAAAATTGCCCTCTTTGATTGCAATTGCAGGAATCTGCAACTAGATAAATAAAATAAATATAAGTTCTATTGACTATTAAAAGTTGTGCGTCCTTTAGAATAAACTTAAGTTGTCCAACAAAGGATTAAAGGTAAATCAAAAACCAAACATATTCAACAACGCGCTTAAATGAGACCAGTCGTGCTTCTAATATACATGCAATCACAGTCCAGAAAGACATAATCACGCAAAAACACTTAATGCTGAACATTTTACTTTACCTTATCTCTTTCTCTGTCTCTCCCCCTCCCCCCCCCCTTCCCCTTGCCCCTTTAATTCCAAGTTTGGTACTGCGAATGTGAGGCTTAGAATGGTTGGTTGCTTTGGTTCGCCATTTGGCTGTTGTTGAATGCTACGTGTTGTAAGTAGGATCTTTTTTAACAGGCTTGATATTATCTAGAGTGCATGTTAGTTTTCAGTTTTCCCCCTAAAAATCTTAATGGGGCGGAGACTCAAAAGACCTCATTTGCAATAAAACTTATTTCAGGAATAGAAACACGAAGAGGAAAAGATATTATGTATCATTTAACTAGTACAATTTATTTGTGGAAAGGTCTCTTTCTATTTACATCTAAAAATTAAAAATCAAATAATCGAGGTTTTCAAGTTAGCCTTGACATGTCTTTCATCAAATACCCTTAGTCTCCTCTTTGTGAGTATTTCAAAGACATTTGTTACCTAAGCTTAAATTGCTCGCTTTTTCCAAATGATCTAACTTTTGATTTCCAAGAACATCACTTTTGTGGTGGACAAAATCTTTCATGGCTGAACTTTTCCTTGCTGATTGCCTTGCTAATCCCAAATTCATCTAGTTTAACGAGAACTCATTTGCAAATGGAATGGAATTGGAAATTTTTGTCCATCTTAAGTCAGGAGAGTTGAATTTCATAGTTCCATAAATTAGGGCCCCACCTTTATTCTAAGACATCGTTACATGAACATAAATTGAACAAGAGGGAAATGAGGGGGTGGGCTGTGAGTGTTCATTTACTATCCACCTACCAAGAGCACAAGTCTCCACCTCTTTTTCAAGCTTCTCTTTCACATTTTTTCATTATAACCATTTTAATTACTGATTCTTTTTAGGAACAAAACGTTTTATTTCATCCGTGCAAGAATGTTAATATTTCAACTGGATGCCAGACATAGACCCGATCGCTTCGAGGCCCGTTTTGACAAATGACGTATAGCAACAGCTTTACGGACTTTATCTGAAGTCTGAGTTAGCTAAGAACTTTATCAAAGATGTTTTTAATTTCCTCTTGATTTCTTTATTGCTTTTGCCAATCACAATCAGTCACAGTCATATCGCTATAACTGCAGTTAGTAAATTGGAGTTCAAGATTTCTGTTATCTTAAAAATTTTGGGTAGTGAAAACTTTGTATTTCAATATAAAACGTTTGTGTTTTGTTGATAATAATTTGTTGAAGGTTGACCCTTTTTAAGTTTGGTAATATATTTTCCTATTTGGGTCAGCCGAGAGAATAATAGGAAGTTTTCATAAAAGTTTCGAGCTTTTGATAATTTTTATTGAAAATTTTGGAGTTTAATAAGAGGTAGAACTCCTGGGTCAAAAGGATAAGACAGTTGAATGCTAACTGATTTATTCCGTAAGATATACACGTATTTATAGGTACCAACGAGCAGGCTAGTCAGTA
>Ga0194133_10002158_pt1 | contig 31377 bp, 18 predicted proteins | sample TA2KigOf40mmetaG_FD_155448 | JGI IMG/M metagenome (GOLD analysis project Ga0194133, IMG submission 155448) | Freshwater microbial communities from Lake Tanganyika, Tanzania - TA2015055 Kigoma Offshore 40m | ecosystem: Environmental > Aquatic > Freshwater > Lake | place: Tanzania: Lake...
GTAATGTAAGTGGTGATGTTTTTGTTTCATCACAACAAGGTGTAAAAATAATTTTTGTACTTCCAGTTAATTCTGTGTTAGTAATTTGATATCTACCACAAAATGGATTAGTTGTTGTTGTGGTTGTTGAACATCCACCACATTCATCAACCAAATCAATAATCAAATCACCAGTTGATTGAATACCAGTAGTTGAACAAACTACAGTTCCAGTGTTTCCTGGTAATGTAAGTGGTGATGTTTTTGTTTCATCACAACAAGGTGTAAAAATAATTTTTGTACTTCCAGTTAATTCTGTGTTAGTAATTTGATATCTACCACAAAATGGATTAGTTGTTGTTGTGGTTGTAATTGGTTGTACGGTATATGGTTGTACTAAACAGTTAAAATCACCACCAAATCTAACGGCAACATTTTTAGATACGTCAGGACTACATTCGTTATTATTACCTTTAATAGATGAATAATAATTACAATGTAATGAATTTGTAAAACAATATGTGTTATTAATTCTATATGTAACAAACAAAGTTTGTGAATCACCAGTTAATATTCCTTGTGATGTTGTTGTTGTATCACAAGTATTTGGTGTTATCAAAGAAAGTTGTGGTGCTGGTAATGTCCAATTTCTATTTGATTTGTAAGACATTGCAGCAATAATTTCTTCATCATCAATGATAATTAATTTACTATCTGGAAACACCTTACCAATTCTACTTGGTAATCCATCTGAATTAGGATTTGTGTCCCACAAATGATAATACCTAATACCAGGTTGGTTCATTCCTTCATTTTTGGTAGATTGGATATAATGTGGTTTGAACAATTCCTTATCTTCAAATCCTGGTGGATCAACCCAGAACGTTTGACCGTTACAACAATTTGGGTTCTTGTGCCACATCAACCAAGGAATATGTAATTTAAAGTTTCTTGCTTGTCCAGTTGTATTGTCTGGATTTGTTGGGTCATAAGGTTCTAATGCAAATTTTTCACCATAAAAGAAATCAATCGTTTGATTTGTGTAATGAATTATTGCAATTGCTTTTTGTTCTTCTGGTTTTACTTGTACAATTTCATCAAAAGAATTATAATAATAGGTATAACTTGTATCACTTTGACCTTTACTTGAATTATAACCAAAATATTCTTTACTTCCGATATAATCTATTGAACCAAATTGTGTGTAGTCTTTAAATTGACTTGGTATTAGTCCAGCAGGATTTTCAGTCCAAGGAATGTTCATATTCCAAACTTTAACATCAAATTGGTCTGTATTACAAATAGATTCAAAATCAATAACTTGTTCACCCCAATGTGGCATAGGTGTTATACTATCGTATAATTGTGTCATCGTCGATGGATATATAATTGTTCTTGAATAACAATCAACTGGGTAACAAGTATAGTTTGGTACATTTCTATCAACAGTAATAGTATTAAGACAAACATCAACAATCTTATATGTTAACATAATAGTACAACTTTGTACTGGCATAAAACATTCTGGAACTGGGGGGAGAGGACATTGTGGACTTGGTGTTGGTGTCAAACACGGAGTTTTTGACGGTGTTGGTGTAGGTGTTGGTGATAAACAAGGTATAAGTGTTGTTGTTGTAGTTGTAGAAGTTGTAGTTGTTGTTCCGGTAGGTGTTGGTGTGGGTTTTGGTAAATTTATACATTCACAATTACAATCAGCTTTACCATCAAAAAATATAGTTATAATATCACCAATTTGTGGTTTTACTGTATTTGGTGTATTACATCCAGAATAAATAAGTGTAATTTGATTTGTACCATTAAGTGTTGTCATATCAACAACATAGTTACCAGTTAAAGCGTATTGATTACCGGTTAGAACTTCCCAATTCACTGTGGTTGCTGTTGTAATTCCACCAAAAAAACCTCTAAGTGGTGCTCTATTAAACACGGAATCTATTTGTGAATCCATAAATGGAATACCATATGTATTCTGTTGGTTTGAATCAACATAATATGGGTATTTAACGTATTGTCTATTTGATTGTGGTACTCCAGTCGTGTTTTGACTATTAAAACCTGGTTCTAAAACAAAACTATTTGATTGGTTATATGTTTGTGGTAATTTATCGTATGAAACTTCACTATCTCCAATTTGGAAATAAGATATTTTAAAATTACCTTGTGATAATTTTTGTCTTCCAACGTCAGTTATTCTTGTGTTAACTAAACCTGATGTATTTTTAATTATGTATGCCATCTATTTTATAAATATTTCTAAAAACTAAATTTATATTTTTAATTTGGTTTAATTGGGTTTACTACCTGAACATCACAACATTTACAATTGTTGACAGTTGGCCTTCCTACGATATATAGATTAAAATCTCTATTAGCACCGCGACATAATCCGACTGGTAAATTGTTTATAATGTCAGTATATGAACCAGTTATTGTTTGTCCACCACTTATTGTTAATTGTTTTGTGTAAAGTTTTATTTGTTGATTTTGTAATGGTACAGGTACTATACAATTAATGTTCAATGCTGGTTGACTATTTGTTATTATTGGTATTCCCATATTACCTAATCCACCATCAAATGTGACTATATTATCTAATGTTGGGGTCGGTGTTATATTTGGTGGATAATAATTAAATTGAGAATATTGTTCAATCGAAAAAGTAATTGTTTGTGTTGGTGCAAGGTTTATTGATGGTTGTATTTGGAATGTATTTGAAATATCATCAATTGTTAATGTCAAAACAAAAGTTTGTGGATTTGTTTGTGTTAATGTGACCGATGATGGTGTTGATAAATTACCCAAACTATCTTTTACAACAACAATATAGCTTACAGCATTTAGATTAGAAAAAGTGGATAGAGTACTAAACGTTGTTCCATTATTTATTGAATATTGATAAGGTGGTAGACCACCATATGCTTGTATTGTTATACTTCCTTTTGTATCACAAATCAAATTGTTTTGTGTTATATTTACACTTACTTCTTTGTAAGAAGTACAAGTACCAGTAGTCACTGTAATATTTATTATACTAGGATTACCAAGTCCTTGCCAACCAATTATAGGCGGTGTTGGTGTATTGTTATTAATAATACTACCAAAAACAGAACTTCCAGAAACAACCCACTGACTTGTGTAACCAGTATTAAAAAACATAAAATATTTTTCGTCGTCTGATAACCAACTTTGGTTACCATTTGTAATATTATAAGGCTCAAATTGTATTTGTTCAAAAATAACAGCCCCTAATTTTGAAGAACTTCTTTTTTTAATAGTCATACACAAATCACCATAAACTGGTAATGGTCTTATTGTGGTTGTTGTGGTAGTTGTTGGCGTTTCAGCAGTTAAGACACAAGTTGTATTTGCCGTAAAGTCACCATAATAATCAATAACAGTCGCACTATAACTTCCTACATTCAAATTATAAATTAATGGGGAAATACTACCAATATCCCATAAAATTGTATATGGTGATGTGCCACCAGTTATTATCAATGTTGCAGCACCATCAAATGATTTTATTGATGAAGGGTGTGTTACCAAACATTCAACTTCCATAGGAAATATTGTAAGTACGTCACATTCATTTCTAGGTTGTATTGTTATTGGTGTAGAACAAGAACAACTTTCTTCTAAGTTAATTTCATAACCATAAGTTTCAACACAACTTTGTACTCCAATGTATTTTACTTCATAACATTGTTGTGGAATTGGTAGTGGATCAGTTATTGTTAGTAGTATTGAATTGTTTGTGTGCCCAGAAAGGATTGGGTTTGCACTCGTAAATGTTGGTACACTACCATCACATGCCGAAATTTCATAACAATCCGTAGCACAAGGATTTTCTTCAACACAAGTCCTACAACCCAAATCACCGAAAACATTTGGATTTTTAAATATTGGATAATAATTCGGTTGTATTCCCAACTTTATTAATTTTTTGTCGTAAACATAAAAACAACCAGAATAAGTTTGTCCACTTAGTGAAGAAGGAATGTAGTTATCACAATAAATAGAATCATCTAGATTTAGATAATCGTCATTAGCAAGAATTGTTATGTATTGGTTATCAATACAACAAGCACTTAAAAAATAACTTGAATTTGGTATTACAATTTTGTCTTTTTTGAAATTTGATGTATTGCCACTTATTGGAAATAATCCACAAAAATTTACTATTGCACTTTCTTGTGGTTCAAAAATTTCTGAAACAGTATTACCAGAGCAATCAATAAAAGTTAGTGTTTCGGTTGTGGTACCAGTATTTACAATACCAGTAACTTTACAAGTTGTAAAACAATTGAAAACAAGTGGGGGAAAATTAATTCTAGGCATACTAATAAATAATTAGTTTTTTGTTTTTTCAATGTAAGATTTCATAACATCAATATATTTTATTGTCGTACTATTCACATCTATATAATCAAAGTGATTTTTATTTTCTTTTAATTTTTCTATTGGGTCAATATTAATGTAATCGCCTTTATAAAACTTTGTTGATTTTAAAGTATCAGTAACACCTGCCATATGTAATATTGGCATTCTTTCATATTTATCAACATTATCTGTGGCCCAAGAAAAATCTAATTCTTTTGTTATTTCTGTTTTATAATTATTTAGCCATAGATTCCATAGAAGCGACCACATTTCAGCTGTCCAAAATTGTATTTGACCTGGGTTAATTGGAAACCTTCTTTGATAGTCTAACATTTGGTTATATAGTGGTGTACAATCATTATAGACTTTTTCCCAAAATTTATAATCAGTATTTTTAATCAGATATTGACCACCACCGGAATTTTTTTGATTTTCCTTTATTATATCAACATTGATTCCTACAACTTCAGCCATTTCTTTTATTAGTTGTCCTTTTTCTGATGATGGGTGTCTTGATTCATAATTATTACAACAATACATAATATAATCATAACCTATATATCCGATTGTATCAGATAGATAAGAAATATTATTCTTTATAAGTTTTTCAAAATCTGGTAATATTCTAAAAATAATATCAGCGTCGTGTAAAAATATATTTTTTCCTAGTTTTGGGAATTCTTTTAACCATTGTGCAATAAGATATGGTTTTATACTTGGAATGTATGTTTTTACATCTCTATTGTCTTCGTAAAAATGTAAATTAATTCCTAAATTTTTTAACTTAATTGCACCTTCACTCGGTTCTTTTGCTCCGTGAACAAGTGCTAGAATTACGTGAATTCGATTCGGGTTAATTCCTTTTTCAATAAAATTATGAACATACAATTTTATTTGCCAATGAAAATAGGGAACATCAGGTTGTGCACTTAGAAATACAATGTCTTTCATATGAAAAATATATCTTAAAAATAGATAAAGTGAATTAATTTATGATACTTGTGTTACAGTTATAATAACAGAAGGAATTTGAGGTCCATAAAGGGGTGCTGGGTCATATCGTAAAAAGGTATATTTATTTGAGGTCCATTGAATTTCAAAATATTCTCCACCCCTAAAACTTTCAACAAAGATTCCCCATTAGCCGAATCGAAAGTTGGCCCATTGACTAATGTTGTGGATAAAGAATTATATGATAAATCGTAACATGTATTCCCTGATGTAGAATATGATGGTGTAAATGACGCGTCTTGGAAAAGGAAGATATGAAAGTCTTCAAATTCCTTACCATAAATTTCCTGACAGTTCAATAGATAAATATTTTCACAATTATTGAAGTCAATAACTTTTAAAATAATTGGTGTTGTTGAGTCTAATGGGGACGGAACGTTAAAGATGTAAGGCGCTCCAACAATAGTTTGTACAAAATAACAATATGTTATGGTCGCATCACATACGTATATATTAAACGGTGGTGTACCAGAAAGACTAACTATGTTTACTTGATTTGGCATCTACAATCGGAACTATTCATATAGATAAATATTACTCACCGACTATTTCAATAACCTTTTCATATACTTGTAGTACGGAGGGGTGACACTCAAACTTTTCTTTTTTTTCTAAACAACCTACTAAAGATGGTATTCCATGAATAGATCCCCACTCTCTAACGCCATATTTCATATCAGATGCACAATGTAATCCGCATTCACCTCTAACATAATGAAACTTATAATCTTGACTTCCTTTTCTATACGGAGCTCTAAACTCAGGGTTAATTGAACTACCCAATTGAAGGATTTCACAATCTGTTGTTCCTGCCAAATGCAAAAGACCAGAGTCCATTGTAATAAAACAAGAACATTTATTCAACAAGTGCCAAGTTTGATCTAAACTTGTTTGATTCATTAGGTTGTACCCAAGTTGGATTGGAAAATTAAATACGGGTTTTTGAACCATAGAATTTCCAATCTCAGATGAGTCTTTACCAACAGAAATTACAGATATCCCCTTTTCGTTCAATAGTTGAGTCAATATCTTCCAACTTTTGGCTGGCCATGTTCTTGAGTCCCAATTTTGAACAGGGTGAATTAAAACAAATTTTTTAGGTAAATCTGATAATATAACATCATCAGCAATATAATCCATTTTCATTTCATTGTTAGTTAACATAAACCCAAGATTGATTGCATGAAATTGTTTAATGTCTATCACGTTATGTTTATTACAAACACCATTAGGTTTGTATAAAATATCAAAGGTAGAAAATACTTCATAATCATTTTTTACACGATCAAGTAAGTCAGGAGTATATTGAAAATTGTTTTCTACATAAGGTAAATTAGTAAAAATTTCAGGGTGATGTGATATAACAGATATTTTTTTATTGTAGGCCTCACTCAATTTCCTAATTACAGGTGTTGCACACAAAGTATCGCCAAGAGCACGACAACCACTAATGTCTACACACATTTCTTTCATCTAATAATATTAAGCCCTTCACAAATAAATTCAATAAATTATTTTTCTATTATGAAAAAAATTAGGTTGTGTTATGTGACACCCCACCTCTCAACAGGAGGAATGCCACAATTTGTTTTGAAAAGAATAGAATCACTTCAAAAATACCAAGATCAAATTGAAATTTTTTTAATTGAGTACTCTCAATTTAGCACAATTTATTTGGTACAAAGAAATAAAATTATTGATCTATTAGGTAATGATCATTTTTTTTCGTTGGGTGGATTCACAGAAGTTGATAAAAAATATGAATTGATTAAAATTTTAATAGATTTACAAATCGATATTGTTCACGTCGAAGAAATACCTGAAGGGTTCGAAAGTTTTAACAAAATTCCATTAGATTTATTGAACTCTTTTTATGACAATAACAGAACATGGAAAATAGTTGAAACGTGTCATAATGTTTGGTATAACTCTGAAAACAAAAAGTTATATCCCGATGCTTACTCATTTGTAACCCCATATCATTTCGAGACCTTCAAAGACAACACCCCTTTTAAAGAATTACACGTATATCCATATGAGGATAAAGTGACGACAATTCTTGAAGAGTTGGGAATCCCTTTTAATCATCATAGAATCCCGTTGTTACAAAAAATTAAGACAAGGGAAAAGTTGGGTATAGATCTCACAAAGACACACATTTTAAATGTTGGTCTGTGGACCTCAGGAAAAAACCAAAGTGAGGGTGTCGAGGTTGCAAGATTGATTGAAAAAACACACTCTGATTTACACTTCCATTTTATTGGTAATCAGGCGGAAAATTTCGAATCTTATTGGAAACCTGTCATGGAAAATTTACCAAGTAACGTAACGGTGTGGGGAGAAAGAAATGATGTAGATTCTTTTATGATGGCATGTGATGTCATGATGTTCAACTCCAAATGGGAATGTAATCCACTTGTAGTTAGAGAAGCAATAAACTACGGATTGAAAATTCTTGCCAGAAATTTATCACACTATCTTGGTATGTTCGATAAATATATCACACCTATCAGTTCCGATGATCCACTCGAAATATCAAAACAACTTATAGATCTTGTGAATAATGATGCATTTTACGAATTAGAAAATCAGAAAGATTTTGGTGAAGAACTTTTAAAATTTTACAGTAAGGTAATTAATATGGAAAAAAATACAAATAAAAAAATAGAAACCAATTATACATTCAATCAACATTTTGTTGTTAATCCTTTTTTAGAAATATTAGGAGAAGGTGAAAACAAATTAGACGTTAAGTTATTCGATGATGATACACTAATTTATCAAAACAATATAAAATTAAATAGTTGGATAAAATTAAATCGTGAGTATTATACCAAATGGAGAACCGAGGTTAGTGAGAATGGAAAAATTATTTACGAAAACGTTTTGGATTTAGAAAACAGGAGAGTTTACATTTCTTTTGGTTCAAAATCATTGGGCGACACTTTGGCTTGGATGCCGTATTGTGAAGAGTTTCGATTAAAACACAACTGTAAACTAATTGTTTCAACTTTTATGAACTACCTGTTTAAAGATCAATACCCCGAGATAGAGTTTGTAGAACCTGGACAAATTGTTTTAAATATTTATGCCCAATATAGGTTGGGTTGGTATTACAATGAAGATGGTAAGTTTAATACTAATATCCATAAAAATGATTTCAAAAGACAAACACTACAAAAAACCGCAACCGATATTCTTGGTTTGGATTACCAAGAAATTAGACCCCAATTGAAATTACCTGTCGTTGAAAAGAAGAGAAAAGTAGGTATTGGATTTCACTCAACCGCACAGGCGAAATATTGGAACAATGAAGGTGCATGGCAAGAAGTTGTTGATTATCTCAATTCCCATGGGTATGAATGTATGATCTATTCTAAGGAGGGTGATGGTTACATGAATAACAGATACCCACATAATGTGAAAATATTTAAAGGAGGAAATTTACAAGAAGTAATAAATGATCTTAGTACTTGTGAATTTTTTATTGGTCTCGGGTCTGGATTAAGTTGGCTAGCTTGGGCATGTGAGTTACCTTTAATTTTAATTTCAGGTTTCAGTGAAAAGTGGGCGGAAACAAAATTAGACACCTACCGAGTAATAAATCAAAATGTATGTCATGGTTGTTTTAACCATTATAGATTAGATGCCGGTGATTGGAATTGGTGTCCTCTTCATAAAGGTACGGAAAAACAGTTTGAATGTACAAAAACAATAACACCAGAAATGGTTATTTTTGAAATAAACAAAATAATAAATAAAAAATTAATGAACGAAAATTTTAACGACCGTTCATTTGATTGGGGAAAGAAAAGTGATTGGTATGTAAATGCTGCAATCAAAGAAATATTTGAGGATAATATCTATGAAAGAATTTTTCAGGTTGAGGAGGGGGATGTTGTTGTAGATTTGGGGGCTTCTTTAGGGCCGTTTACATATTCAATATTACCAAAGAATCCTAAACAATGTTTTGTTGTAGAACCTTTATCCTATCATGTTGAGGTATTGAAAAAAAATGTTGGTCGAGAAAATGTAAAAATTATACAGGGAGCAATTACAGATAAAAAGAAAATAGAAATCAGTTGGGACAACATTTCTGAAAGTGTACCAACATTTAGTTTTAAAGAATTCTTAGATGACAATAACATTGAAAAAATCGATTTTTTGAAATGTGATTGTGAGGGAGGTGAGTATGATGTTTTTCAACCATCAAACATTGAGTTTTTAAAAACTGTACCAAAAATAGTTACTGAGTTTCATTTAAGAGATGATGAGAATTTTCACAAATGTAAATTCAGATGGTTCAGAGATAACATTTTACCACTATTTGATAACTATGAAGTTTACTCAGTAGATGGTGTAGATATAAAATGGGATTTATGGAACGAGCACTTTATTGAATATTATAACGAAGTAATAATTTACATAGATAATATAAAATAAATTTGACACCAACTTTCAAAGGTGAGGTTTTTTATTTCTATCCTGTACATGCGTTAAAAGAAATACATACATCACAATTAAGATATGGAGTAATCGTACCTAAAGTTAAAGTTGCTGGGCCTCTCCAGAAAGATTTGATTTTATTGTTTCGAAATCAGAAAGAAGTCCGTCAAAATGATCAAAAGGAATATCTCCTTGTAGTTAAGTATATATTATTGGTAAATTAAAAAATTTATAAAATCTTGGGGATCCGAAAATGATTGTCCTTCTATAGTACAGCTAAGATCTAAAAAAATAATTCCCTCGTCTGTCCATATGTGAACTGAAGTCGGGGATAATATTTCGTATTGTCCTTGGTAATAGAATATTTTTTCTTTTTCTATTCCTGGATCAAAAAATTTAAATCCATTTTCTATTTTTGTAATGTTTATCATAATTTATGAATATTGTGTTATTCTAATACCTCTAATATTAGAAACGTCCGCCGCACCGGTGGAAGATGTACAAAACTGAAAATAAAGAGTAGAGGAATTGTTTATTGTGAATGAAGTTATAGAAGTCTGTACACCATAATCACTACCAAATTGGGTTCCTGCATTAGAAATGGTTCCTGATGTCCCCACCTTATTTAAATCTCTGGCACATTTTACGATAGCATTCGTGGATGAAACGTTAGCTCCTGTCGCGATTAGAGTAGACCCAGCTGTAGGATTGGAACCTAAAGTTCCGGAAGAAGTACTTAGATATACTGCAGACTGAATTGTTCCCCCTGAACCTGAAATTCTAACACTAATCCATAAAACTTCGATAATTGCATTTGTCGCAAAAGTATTTGCTGGTATAGTTATTTGGGTGGATATCTTAGGTGTAGTTGTTCCTGGACCAGTGATACTGGTTCCATTTGCAACACTGACGGAAACTGAAAGAGGATTGGGGGTTCCACTTGTTCCTGAACTACCTGATGTACCACTAGTTCCATCAATTCCATCATTTCCATTTGATCCGTCCGTATTCCAAGTTATAGTAAACAAAGTTTTATCGAGTAAGCTCGTGTTACCTGCTAAATACGTAACAGTTAAGTCAAAATAAGTTCCCTGATCAGTAATGCCATCAATTTGAAAATATCCAAATTTACTATTATCATTAACTTCTATAATTTGTAAAAATGCCGGTCTATTCTTGTTATTAATTTGGTCATCTAAAACTAACCACCACGCATATAAGTCGACACCAAACATATCGTCTTTACTAATTGAGAACGTTGTCACACCACTAATAGTGTTAGTGTCGGCAACAAAATTACCTGATCCTGGATTTGCAGGTGCCGATCCAGTATTTCTATATGAGTATCTTGATGAATTTGCCCCATCCTTACCTGATATGCCGCTAGTACCACTTGTACCATTTGTACCATTCGTACCAGAAGTTCCATTAGTCCCACTTGTCCCATTAGTTCCCGAAGTACCGTTAGTTCCATTCGTACCTGATGTTCCATTAGTACCAGAAGTTCCATTGGTGCCACTTGTTCCATCGGTGCCACTTGTTCCATCGGTGCCACTTGTTCCATCGGTACCAGAAGTTCCATTGGTGCCACTTGTTCCATCGGTGCCAGAAGTTCCATTGGTACCACTTGTTCCATCGGTTCCAGAAGTTCCATTGGTTCCATTAGTTCCGTTAGTACCCGAAGTCCCGTTTGTTCCTGAGGTACCATTAGTTCCATTAGTTCCTGAAGTCCCGTTGGTTCCACTTGTGCCATTTGTCCCCGACGTTCCATTAGTTCCATTAGTTCCATTAGTACCTGAAGTTCCATTGGTACCACTTGTACCACTTGTACCATTAGTTCCATTGGTTCCGCTAGTTCCGTTGGTTCCATTTGTCCCTGAAGTACCATTGGTACCATTTGTTCCACTTGTTCCATTAGTTCCCGACGTTCCATTTGTACCGTTCGTTCCCGATGTTCCATTAGTACCTGAAGAACCATTGGTTCCATTTGTACCCGAAGTGCCGTTTGTACCACTTGTTCCATTCGTACCGTTAGTCCCTGATGTTCCATTCGTACCGTTAGTCCCTGATGTTCCATCAGTGCCTGAAGTCCCATTTATACCTGAAGTTCCTGAAGTTCCGCTTGTACCCGATGTTCCACTCGATCCATTTGTGCCGTTAGTTCCGCTTGTGCCTGAAGTTCCGTTAGTTCCTGAAGTTCCGTTTGATCCTGAGGTTCCTGAAGAGCCAGATATTCCTGAAGAACCCGAAACACCACTTGATCCACTTGATCCACTTGATCCACTAGAACCGTTTGTACCATTAGTACCTGATGTACCATTTGTTCCGGAAGTTCCATTGACACCAGAGGTTCCATTTGTACCTGAAGATCCGTTAGTTCCTGAAGTTCCGTTTGACCCTGAGGTTCCTGAAGAGCCAGATATTCCTGAAGAACCCGAAGAACCGTTTGTCCCATTAGTACCCGATGAACCACTCGTTCCTGAAGCACCACTTGATCCCGATGCCCCACTTGTACCACTAGTTCCATTAGTACCGTTTGTTCCATTTGTTCCTGATGTTCCTGAGGTACCAACCGTTGCAATTAACGTGGCAACTTGAGACAAGGTTGCTTTGTAAGAAGACCCTGCAGGGTTTTGTGATGTATCCGTAGGATCCACAATATGTATTAAATCTTGTAATGTAACCCCGGTTGCTAATGTTCTATCGGTTAGAAATCCCATTTATAGTTTTATTTATAAATACATCAAGTTTTATTATTGGAATTGATAAATTTCATAATCCATAAAAAAGAAGTCGTCACCATCTTGAAATCGTTTGAGTGTTGTTTCTTCATCAATACAGATGAGTGTTATTAATTTTTCACAACCAGTAGTATCGATTAGTTTTAACCCAATTGCTGGTGCTGTGTCAAATTGTGGTGGTAATGTTATTGTAATAGGAGTTACAGTAATTTGTCCAATGTAAATACATTGATTTCCATAAACATCGCAAGCATAGCCACTAAATGGTGGTAATAGACCTACTATTGAATTTATTATTAGATTTGTCATAATTAACTACAAGAAACACAAGAAATGTTATATTCTATTACTAAGTTTGAGATTATTTTTGTATCATTTAATAAATTATATGTTTCAAATCCACAATTTTTTTCAATTTCACTACAATCATTTGTTATTGTAATTTTGTTATTTGTATAATCAATTAAAACTTCACCAATCCCAACAAAAGTTTCTAAAATATTTTTAAGGGCTAACCCCCAATCTTGATCATTTGGAAAATCATTTAATCCGTTTGATATGTAAAATATATCTTGTTTTGTTTCGGTACCTACCGTGACTTGAACACTAAATTTTGCTTCATTCACAATACAGTTTGTATCTCCAGATGTTAAATCATAAAATCCTTCATTAAACATTTGTTTAATTCCTCTTTTTCCGAGTATTTCTGAATTTGAAAAATTACCTTCACAAACTTCATAAGTTGTATATGCGCCTAATATTTCAGTTCCTTTAAGTTTTGTGGACCTTGAAAAGGTACACCCATTTGAATCTATTACAGTACAAGAATAGTTTCCTGATGTTAAACCTGTAATAACGAGTCCTGTCTGTAGTCCAACATTTCCAAACCAATTGAATGTGAACGGTGGTGTTCCACTTGTAATTAATACATCTATTTCACCATCGTTTCCAAAAATAGGATTAAATATTACAAAATCAAAATATACACTACTTGATGGTGATATAAATATCGGTTTTTGTTGCACACAACCAGTTGCATCTGTGACGGATAAAATATAATTTCCTGATGGAAGATTGTTAAAATTTCCATTGAACTGAAAAGGTATATTTTGTGGTCCAGATAATGAATAAACTACTGGATATGTTGCACCAGTCGATACAAAAATACTAAATCCACCATTTGATAAACCACAAGTTGTTCCCGTTGTTGTTGCCGAAATTACAAATTTATCAACTGATGAAATACTTGTTGTTCCGGTATAAACACACCCTAAATTGTTATCAATAAATAAAGTGTATGAACCATTGCCTAATGATGCAAATTGTTTGTATACACCACCAACTACGTTTGAGATGTATGTTCCATTTGCTCCAGATAGGGTAAACGTATAACTACCAGTACCAATTCCATTATTTATGTAAACATCTAAAATACCATTATTTACATTACAATTTGAGTTTGTCGTTATTAGATCAATTGAAGCAAATGAATTTGGTGTCGATAGTGTGTATTGACCAACTACCGTACATAATGCCGAATCTGTTACGGAAAATGAAAATAACCCAGCAGAAAGACCACTAAATGTATAATTAGTATCAAAAGTAACCAAAACATCATTATTTGACCCACTAAAATAATATGGTGCAGTACCATTATTTATTACAACACTTAACTCACCATCTGGTTGTAAACAAGTTGGTGGACGTGTTATAACACTTATTATTTCTATTGGTAGTACTTCATCTATTTGTATGTAATCAACATTTGTACAACCTTCTTGATTTGTAATTTCAACGGGATAAAGTCCTTGTGTTAAACCAGTAACTGTTATACCAGTTTGTCCATTTACATCGGCTAACCAGTTTATTGTATATGCACTTGTTTGGTCTGTTAATCCTGTTATATAAATTTTACCGTTATTGATACCAGGTACACAACCAGCTGAATTTACTTTATAATAACCAAATGTAAAATTTGTGGAATCTTTAATAATACAAGATTCTGATGTACCAGAACAACCACCAACATCATAAGCATCAACATAATATGAATCTGGTTGTAAATTATTAAAAATTATATAGTTTTGTAATGTTGATGTTGTACCACTATCAATATAGTTGTTTGCAATGTCATACAAATATATTTCAGTTCCATTAGCAAAAGTTTGTGTTGTTGCAGTTATTGATCCGTTATTTAGATTACAAGTTGTACCTTCACAATCGACTGAAACTGTAACCCCAGAAGATATTATAAAAGAAAAATATTTTATTGTTGGTGGTAAATCAGAATCTTCTATTGTTAAGTTATAATTACCGACTGGTAAATTATCAACATAATAATATGGATATGATGTTGTAACCGCTGTTGTTGGTAATAACCCACTAATTGTAGGACCTTCATACACAATCCAGTTCGGACTTCCCCCGACAATTTCTAATTGTAAAGCACCAGAAGATGTATTACTACAATCACCAGTTAATAATATAGATGGAAATGCTATAAAACTCATTGTTCAGTACAGAGTATTGTAAAGTTTATACCCAATTCAAGAGTAAAAGTATCGTTATCATCAAAAGGTGTACAATTAACATTATATATGTAGAGATTTTCGTCAACGTAATCTATACTAAAATTATAACCATAATTTTCTATATCAGTTAAAACCGTTTCAAGACCATTTAGCCATTCTGAATTAGTTGGGTAATTTTGGTAACCATAAGTTTCACTAAATAAATTAGTTGAAAGTGTGGTACCATTTAGTTTTGTATTAACATACCACTGAACATAAAGTGTGTTAAGTTGACATTGATTAAGACTTGAAATTCCTTGACTTGTTAAATAATTATTTAATGCTACTGTTAAAATTACACCAAATTTACCACCGATTGGACTATATGTCCAAGGATATAAACCACATCTTAAAAATTGTGTAGGACAATCATATGCGAATAACTGTGTAACTAATGAACAAGGTTTACAAGGTATTGGAACAATCTTACATCCAAATTGTCTTCTCCATACAAATTTTTGTCTATGGTATATTGAATTTTCTAATCTAACCCCGGTATTCCATATTGTTGTTGCCGGAATCATTTGCTCAACCAATCTTATCCAATAATCACCAATACCATTGATATAATCCAACATTGTTTGGTAATTAAAATTATCATTTTTGATTCCGGCTAATTTTTGTGATTCCAAATATTTCCAATATATTGATGATAGTGTTGGATAGCCACCAGTCTTACCATCTGTAATAAATTGTCTATTTCTAACATTAATCATATTTCGCCAAAAAGTTTGTGCAAATTCAAAAAATGTTTTTTCTTTTGGTTTTGGTATTATTTCTGTCCAATCTATACCACCCCTTTTTGGGTAAGGTGTGTTTGGATTCGGATTACAATGAGTTGGTTGGACATAATTTAATCCTTGATTTGGTATTGGGAAATTATATTGTCTTGACATACTCCATACATCATAAGCCAATCCAAAACTTGGGTTAAGCATTACGTCAACATTTTTTACATTCAAAACAAGACATTCATCTGATGTGTAGTAATATGCGTTAAAATTTCCATCAGAACTTTTTCTTAAATCACTTTCATTATCATACCAACTTTTTTTATTATCAATAACCCTTCTTAATCTAAAACCTAAATCCATAAATGGAAATTTTCTATATCTTTCCAAATATTCTTCACCATAACTGAATGGTAAAAGTTTTGTTTGGTAATTTGGGTTCGAACCAGTAAATACTGATGTTGTTGAATCTATTTGTTCTGGCATTCTGTGTTGAGGTGTTGATTCAAACCAACCCCCACCAATTTGGAAATAGTAATTTTCACTATCAACTGGTGTACTTGGGCAACCAAAACTATCAATTGGGTAATCTTCCCTTGTTAAAGAAATGTCTATTGTTTTGTTAGACGTTGTCACGCCGGTATATTGAACACCCATTATGGAATAGACATCTGTTGGGTCTAAAACTGGTATTGATTCGGTATAAGTTCCAGTTGCAACAATTCTGAATTTAGTGTCAAAATCATTTATATTAATTCTTTGGTCAGCAATGTAAATATATTCATTAAAATCAACTAAAAAATCTGGTGCACCAACAAGTCTTAAAAGTATTTCAATAGACTTTCTGGTCCCTTTTGATTTAAAAAGAAATGCCGAATTCAATATTAAATTTCTAAAATATTGATAATTAATTTCATCTGGTGTTTTACCTATTGGGACACCGCTAAAACTACTCTCGCTTGTACTAAACACTGAATTTAAAAAATCTTCTTCTGTGATTGGTGACATATTTGTTTTCCAACCAAGGGTTTGGGCTAAATTTTTTAATAATTGTGAAGGAATATCATTTTTAACATTATATCTTACTGAATTTATAGTCGATAGAGCATCAATAAATGTTTTTGTTTCATCAAAGCTCCTTCCATATATTTGTAAAACTTTTTCAACTTTTTTATCCACAGTATCAAATTCTTTTAATGATGCGGTAGTAAAAAATCGAGATATTAAATTTGTTTTATATGAATCTAAACTTGTTGCAAAACTATTTAATTCTGATAAATAATTTTCAAATGAACCTGTAACTAAATCTAAATTCCAAACTCCATTTTTTGGAAATCGTAAAGCTTTATAACTAAAAGTAAAAGACCCATCATCATTTTCTATTGGTACTGAAAAATAAGAAGTATAAATTGGTGTAACATTTCGATTTAACAAAAAGTTTTCAACCGAATCAAAATTTTCATTAAAAACTTTATTAACATAAAAATCACTCGGTCTAACAATTATATTGTCATAGGATACCGAATTTCCAGAAAATGGATCACCTTCAACATATATTGTTAAAACCTGATTGGTATTTGTTATAGGTACAATTTCGTTAATTGGATAGTGTTTTTTATTTACAATAACAACATATTTCGAATAATTAGTTTTAAGATTTCTAAGGTTTGACACAGATAATTCACTTGCTTGAAAGTTTTTTTCAGCGTTATTTGTGAAATCAATACCAAACGGATTATTTATGTTTTCTAATTCAAGCTCTAATTTTGTTTCGTTTTCAACAGAATTATATATGATATTTATAGCCGTTGCTCCAGTTAAGTAATTTATTCTTGGGTTTGTAACTTCAAGTGCTGCTGGAAAGAAATTAATAATCTTTTTTATTGACGCAGAAAATCTTAGAACCAATGAACCATAAAGTGTGAAATTTGTAACTTGTGATAAATCGTAGTTTGGGTAAACTTGAAAATTATTTGCGATAATCATTTTCGATTCTTCCACATTTGATAAATTCATAGTATCGAGGGAAATTGGGTCCGAAAATGTACCTATTTCAAAATTTCTATCTTGTTTTTCGGTTATATTAGTAGTAAAAGCAAAATTTGCTTGAGTTAGACCACCCCCATCAACAAGTTGTAACCCAACTAAATTGTCAGAAAAGGACCCTTGAGCGGATGCTTGTGGTGGACAAGTAAATTTGTTAATTGGCATTATCCTATTATATTGTTAAATGCTTTACTAAAATCTATATTTGTTCCCCTATCTTGTCTAACTTCAAATAATAATTCATTAAATTGATCACGAATTTCATATAGATTGTATTGTTTATAAATGTTGTTTTGAGTGTCATAAATTGTATAAACACCGTCATCAATAGATTTAGTTTGATTACCATATAAAGCAATTGCAAGTGTTGATATGTCATGTTCAACAATTTCAATTTCGGTTGTAATTGGATTAAAAAATGTATTTGTTATTATAATATTTTGATTTGGTTGTCCAATATATGGGATGGCATTTGGTTTGTTTGTTGGTGATGACGATGGTGAAAGTGTACAAAAAAGTAAATTTGTAACACCTTCAACATAGCGATATCTTATGGCTTTTTGTGATGTGTTTGTTAAGTTAACATAAACTGGTTCACAATAAAATGAAGATGTTATTAACCTAAAAAAGTTAGGTATTTTTGTTCCATTATCGTTTAAATATTCAACTCTAAAACCAATCAAACCTTGATTTACAAATTTATTTCTAAAATCACTAGATACGTTATTTATATCGATAACAATTCCCTGTACATTTGGTAGTGATGATAGAACACCACAATCTGTTATTTTTGTTCTAATTTCCGCTGGTCTGATGTACAAAGTGTATATACCGATTTTATTAAATTGGTCGGCAGGTAATTTAAGATTATAAAGCCCACCTAAAATTTCAACATTGGCATTACCACCAGTATTAATATTATGAAAATATGGTTTTAGTACAGCTCTTGCGTCTAATTTTGTTAGTAAAAAATTTTCAGTATCGTCCCTTGATGGTGTATAATTTAATATAATTTCAACATCTTCTGGGCTAACGTCTGATGGTCTTATTGTTCCGTAATTTCCTGTTGCCACTTTTTATCGTTTATAATGTTTATCTTTTAATAAATACGAGCTTTTAGAATTTTTTGATTCTAAAAAATCCATACCCATACTTGGCTATATCTCCCAAATTATCGATTTCACCAAGTCTTTGCATTGTTTCCAAACCAGAAACTTTACCCCTTTCAATAAATAATTCAGATTCAATTGCTGGTTCGTCTATAACATTCATTAATGCTTCATTTTTTGTTATTGCAGATAAAGTATATAAATCTACATCTATACCATAAGAAGAAATAAAATAAATTGTAGTACCATCTGACAAATCCCAATATAATATATTGTCAATTGTATATGCTGTGTAACTATTCGTTGGGTCTGGACCATAATATATCCCTTGAGTTCCAGAATTTCCTGTAATTGGTAAGTTTAATTTGAATTTACCTCCAAATAAATTATATTTTGGGCCATAGACTGCTAAATCATTCACACTACTTCGTGTAAAACCAGTAATTAAAAAAGGAACTGTTGTATAATTAGAACTATCATAATCGAGTATATTTGTGTTAGAATCTCCAGTGAATATGTAGTCATAACTTATAGGCGTTCCAGTCCAGGTACAACCAGCTGGGGTAAAATAAGCGGTACCTTGTGGGTTATTTATTGTTATACCAGTATAGGGTAATTTCAATGGTTTTTTTACCTTTGAAATGCCCCAGGGTGATTCACATTTTAGACTAATCACATAATCTTCTGGTAAATTAACATAAGTATGTGTTATTGGTAAACTATTTGTCAAGTCAATTAATGGTGAACCATCACCCCAATCCAAAGTGTATTTACACAATGAAAGAAACTTTTTTAATTCTTGGTCTGATGTATTAAAAAAAGTTACAGTATATGGTGTTGATGTACTTGCTGACCAGACAAAATTTATTATAACATCTTTTTGTAAAACAGCACCATCAAAAGGTGTATAATAACCAATATCAATTGCAGTTTGTGTAAATAAAAGTGGTACTGTAAGACAAGATAAAAGTGATTGACCATTTGTTCCACCGGATAATAAAAAATTCATCGGTAGGTAATAACCAGTTGTACCAGTTAATGTGTTGACTGTTGTTGATGTTATCGGACAACATGGGTCTATTGAAACTGTGATGTCGGTTTCACCAGTATAAGGTACTTGTATTATATCACCTATAATATTTTCTCTGGAAATTGTGAAATAATATTTTTGTTCTTCCATTTTAAGGGTTTAAATATTCATACCAGTTTATTGAAGAAACGTCAGTCCCTACTCTACCACTACTTAGAACATCAAAAACTTCATATGATTTTGATTGGTAATCCAAAATTACTTTATAGTAAAAATAATTAGCTTTATTAAAAGTATAATAGTTATTTGATGCTGAAAATATTGATTGTGGTCTATTCATCATATTAACAAAAACACCAAACCTTGCATTAAAAAATTTTGCAGACATATAAAATTCATTTATGTTGATGTAAAAATTTTCTCTTAACCAATAGATAAAAAATCCTTCTTTATCACCCACAAAATCTAGTCCCATTTTTGGTTTTCTTATCTCCACATTTTGTAAAAATGTTGATATTGTTACCGTTTCAAAGTCACCTTGTTGTACTGGTAATATTATTGAAAAATAATTTTTTTGACTTGATTCATTTGTTGTGTCATAGAAATCTAGTTTGAAAAATGATTTGGTAAAAGGTTTTGAAAAATAATAAACGTCTTGCATTGTAAAATTTTCAAATAAATAACTATTTTTCCAAGAACTTGGGTTATTAATTGTTGAACCAGTATCAAAAAAATAAAATTCGTAATTTATTTTTGTTAATAAATCATCATTTTTACTCACATAATTGTTATGTGAAAATCTTGAAAGTTCAAAGTCATTTGGTAAACCAATTAATTCATCTAAAACCTCACCTTGATAAGTATCAATAGCTTGGTCACGTTCAGAAAAATCCCATTTAACTTCTATTGGTAAATTTATTTGTCTACCAATTGCTGATTTAACAATTTTGTATTTATTCACACTCATCTATTGTTGGTTGTTGTATTTGATTTATGTCTGGTTGTCCAATTCCTTCATAAAAAAGTCTAAATATATTTGTACTAAATGGGTAATGTTTTCCATTTGTAAAAGGATATTCAACGCCTAATCCAGATGAATCAACATATCCATATGGATATATATCTCTCCATCTAAATCCATTTGAACTATTAGAATAAAAAGCCCAGTCTGGAATACCTGTAACAACATTCGAATCTCCTTCTTCAACATATTCAGAAAAAACTCTTATTATTACTGGATTATGTGGATAATAATAATATCCCAACTGATTATTTTGTGAAAATTGATTGTACTGAGTAAACCAAGTTTGATTAAACGTGAACTTATGTACTTTTCTTGACACAACTCTTTCTTCTTGTGTAAAATCATTCCATTCACAAAAATCACCTTCAATTATATCACCACTTTTCAGTTCGCCATTATATAAAAAAGGTCCACTACCTATAGTAGATGTATATGTTATTGATGATATGTTTGTATTTGATAAACCATTATTATTATCCCAAAAAACAGATGGTTGATTATTTTGTAATGGTGTGTTAAATTCAAATCCTTCCCTAAGTTTATTTGTCCAACCCCAATATCCTTTCCATATTGTTGTAAAAAATAATTCGGTTATTGGTCGATTTTGATTATCTTTAAGTTGTCCAATATTTATATCTCTATTAAATGATAATGTGTAACATTGTGAACCTTCAATAATTGATGTTCTTGGACAAGTTGATGGTGTTAAAATTTGTAAAGGTGTACCACCAGACAATACTTTTTCATATTGTCTTTTTAAATTAAAAATATTTTGTTCAAAACCTGATTTTGTTAAAACAACATCATCAACGTCAGTCAAAATTTTATTGACTTTTACATAGTATTTTGATGTCGTTTCTCCTGAATTAACTGGGTCCAAAACTCTTTTTATATTACCAGAATTTCCAACATCAAAATTTGTTGTTAAATATCCAACATCAAAAATATTAAAAATATAATCTTCACTACCAGCACCACCATCACCTAAAGAATCAACTTCAAATAGATTTGTTCCATTATAAAAAAATGGTAGTTGGACATATTCATTTACATTTAATCCGTGTTTAACTGGACATTTAAAAGATATTATATTGTTAGCTCTAGATGTTATTAAATAAGGTATTCCTTCTTGTGCTTGAAAAGACCAAATTGTTAAAGTTTCTGGGTCATGTACATAAAGTTGTTTTGTAAAATTATTTGAATATGCGTATGACATATAATGTGTCCAATTATATGTTGTTGCACTTTTACTTACAAATAATTGATGGTTGTTTGGTCCAGATGTGTAGCCAACATTATTATTATCGGTTCTGATAAAATCAAATTCATTATATTGTGGATAACCAAACCAAGTAACAGCACTAAAATTTGTACACGCAACTTGTTCTGCGTTTTCTGTAATATTAGAATAAGCTAAATAGTCAACATATGGTTTGTAGTTTGTTCCACCTAAATATTCATTTTTAATCACTAATGTGTATTTTGCTGATGGTCTAAATATGTTTGAATTTTCTCTTTCATTAACAAATGTTTCTTCAAGATTGACATCAATATACCTTTCATATTCAACAAATTCATGTGATGATTGTTCCAAAGAAATTTTTTGTTGTCCATCTAAAGTTGGGGCACCTTGAAACCTCTTATTACTTAATATTATATTTGTTGTGCTATCGACTGGCATTATTATTCTGTGTTAACATAAAGTTTAATAAATTTGTCAACAGCTGTATTACCATTTATTAGTCCAAAATAAAAATGATAAGGAGCACCAACAATTATACTTTGATTTGGTAATCCGTTTACAACGTCAGTTGGTAATATTTGTGGGTCATCGTTTAAGTCAAAATTTGTTATAAACCCAAAATTTTCAAAAGGGTTTGATTTTCTGAAATATGGGTCGGTATTGAAGTCTAAATCTTGATAGTGTTTACTAAAAAATCCTCCTGTTTGTAATACATCAGTGTCCCAATTATTGTTTTCAGTACCAAAAATACTATTTGTCGGACCAGTAATTGTCCATCTATAGTGTGGTACAACTTGGTCTGATGAATACCCATAAAAATTGAACACACCACCACATTTATTACTCAAAATTTCAATTCCTGGTGAAAGTTTCTTTCTATATCTATAATCTTCAGTGGAAGATGAAAAGAAAATACCAAATACTGGTCTTTGGTCTTGTGTTGCGTCTTCACCAATATATAAGAAATTGTTTGGGTAATTTTCTTCAATGTAAGGTGTTACTTTCCATTCTGAATTAATTGATAGTACTTGCGCAAAATCACCATCAATTCTTTCACCCTGTCTATTACTGTTAAAAAATTGAATAATCCCTTTACCTTCCGAGCTTGCACCACTTGGATTTCCAATTGGTAAAATTTGATCCCAAACAGAAGCATTAAGTAGTCTTGAAATAAAACCCATTTGTATTAAATCGGAATTATCTTGGTAAGACGTTGATTTAATCTGGTCTGCTAAATAAACATTTAAATTAGAATCATTACACACTTGACTTATAAATTTATTTCTAGGTCCTAAATCCATAATTGTTGTTGGGAATTGAATTCTTTTTGTGTTATAACCTAAACCAGGATAGTTATATACAAGGTTTGAAGGCCAATAATCGTTTGTAGGTGGTGAGTTAACACCTATGAATTTATAACCATCCCAGGGTGATGATCTGTAATAAAAACCTTTAGTTAATTCATTATAAATTATTGTATCTTTACAATATTTGTAAATAGGTTCATCAGGTTTTGTTAAACTGTATTGTGTTGATTTATTGAATGAAAACATATATAAAACACCATTAACCCAATTATTTTGGAATGTTTGTGAAAACACTCCACGACAAATCGCGAGTGTTAATGTGAATCTTGTTTTCCATTCTAATAGTAATCTTGCGTCAGCGGGGAATTCAGAAATATAAGGTGGATTTAATAAACAATAACAACCTCTGATCAATCTATCAGCTGGAATATCACAATTTGGGTCAATACCGACATTTGTTCCACTTCCTGAGTAACACTCTAAAGGTTTCATATCTTCACAACCTAGTGTTGACGTTAGTCCTTGAACAAATTCAGTTTCATCGTAAACTGTTTGTCCGGCAGATGGGTCTGGTGCGATACCAAAATTAGGTGAACCACCACTATCTGATTTATAACATTGTAAATTAGTGTTTTGATGTAAACCATAACTTGTTTCACCAAAATTTTCTTGTACACTAGTTGATGTTGGTATTCTATCACTTCTCATTACAAGGTACTGTGGTTGTCCAGGTGTTTGGTCAACAACAAAATTTACTGGTGTTGGGTTGTATTTGTAATATGCTGGTGAATAAACTGCATACTTTGTAAGTCCATTTGAGTATTGGTCATCATCACCGATAAATGCTTGGGACATATCTGTATAGACTGGGCCAGCGGATGAATTAGAGGCAATAAAAGAACCTCCGGCAAAATAATAATTAGTTGTAGACTTTAATGGTGTTGTAACAAATGGTGTGTATATTGTATTATTCACTGTTGGCAATAATAAAGCTCTTTTACTATTATTATTAAACACAGTATGTTGTGATAGTGATAATGTTACAATATTATCAAAACCAAATGAAGGTGGTGCTGGTGAGTAGTTTGCTGCAATACTTTCATCAGGACATAAATAATAATAAGGTAGTGTTGATGTAAATCCAGAAAATTCATTACAAGTTACACCACTAACAACGTATGTTTCACTTATTTTAAAATTATATGGTTCAAAATATAAATTGTTAGATGGTAAATCATTTTGTGTTATTAAGTGTGATATTGGCTTAACACCAACATTTTGACCCTTTATTGGTATATTTAAAAAATATTCACCATCAACAATTGGTCCTAATCCAAAGTTTTTACCAAATATCCTTGATAAATCGTAACGATTATATTGTTTTGGTGAATGTGGGTCAACACCTCTTGTTATAATTAAAATTTCAAAATTACCATATTGTGGTATTTCTTCAATAATTTTTAGATAATTTTCATATTGATAAGACCCAAGTGGTGGATTGTTCAATATATCACATTTATTTCTATAAACAAAAGTACTATCGTGTTGTAAATATTTATTTGGGAAATCTTGGGGGTTTGTAAAGTCAGCCAAAGATATAAATTGTGAATAGGTATAACCAGATATTATCTGAAAATATTCTAAATCAATATTATACTTTAAATATGTTTCTGTTTGACCGGTATTACTTAGTGTATATTGAACCTCTGAATTTGAATTATGAGACTGAGCGTATCGTACTGTAACGATAGTTGATCCTGTCACACTTGTACCTGTTACAGCATTATTACCAAATTGATTTTCTGAAAAATTAACCCCATTGTGAAAACTTGTACCAGTTAAATTTTGATTACATAATGATAATTTTCCTTCTTGGAAGGTGAATAAATTTCCAACACCTATTTGTCCTAGTGTTCCTCGTTTTGCTAAAACAATTAAAACTTGATCTTGATGTTTTGTATTATTTTGTGGTTTGTTAAATGTTACTTCAATTTTATTTACATTGTCAAAATATTTTTGTCTTAAATTAAATTCATTAAGTTTTTGAGATAATGTTTCGGTAAAAGGTTTTGCAAAAAATCTATGATTTATAAAATTTTTTTTCTGTGCTGAAAATAAAAAATGATTTGGTGCATGCAAAAAATAATTTCCTGGTATTCCATAATAATCATCATTTGAATCCAAAGATTCGCTACCACTAAACAATCTTTGAAATCCTAGTGTAGCAGATGTTAATACATTATCTTCAATCCACCCTTCTTGTATTGCATAACTTAATGATTTATAACCACAAGCAACAGGTTCAAATATAGACAAAGGAGGCATACAAGAGGGGGTTGTTATACAATAATAAGGACCTAAAATTGCTGAACTCAAGTCTGGTTGAGTTACATTAGGGTGAGTTAGTTTTGTATAATTTAAAGGTAAATTTATAGGTGCTAAAAAACTATTATCCGTGATAGCAGTTGTGGGAATTCCGAGTGGTAAGTCCTCAACAGAAATTTGAGATTGTGCATTTAATATTTCTTGATTAATTGATGATTCACTAATATTATTTGCTTCAGAAAAATCGGCTGGACCACATTCACAATCACATGTTGTACAATCTGGATACGATAACATTGGTAAACCGAGTCTTGGGAAATTATCAATATTGATTAAGTATTTTAATGTGAGACCAATCAATGCTAATCCTGCTGCAATCATAAATACCATTTTTAAAAATTGTTTTCCGATTTGTATAATTGTTGAAATTGAGATTATTGGTCCGGCAAAATTTGCATCACCTAATGATCCGATATAGTAATATAAGTCAACTCCAGCGTCAACACCAAGATATGTTACATATATCCCTAAGAAAATTAGAAGGATTTTTAATATTGGCCAAATAAAAGATATTAAATGTGCTATAAATAATAATGGAACAAAAACAAGTGGTGTTAAAATAGACATAAATAAATTAAATATAAAAAATAAAAAATCAAAATTTCTTATAGCATCATTTACTGGAAATGTGTTTGTTGTTGATTTACAAGTTCTGTTATCAATTTCTTTAATACCAAGATGTCTTGCTCGGCCAAGACCTTTTTTATATCGATCAAGGAACATAGCAGTTGTATACACTTTATTATAATGAAATTCATAAAAAGTGTCTTCACAATTTAAGGCCGCTTCTGGGTCTGCATAGTCATCCCAGTCTAAACTAAATGAATATGATTTGAATAAATTCAAATATTCTTTATTATAAAACTTATATATTATAGTTGCGGGTTGGTTTGGATCTTCTGGAACCAAAGTTATATTTACAAAATCATTTGGTGTTTCTGTTGATATTACTTGTGTATCACCATAATATGTCGTCCAAGGTCCACCTGAATTTGGCCCTATTTCAACAGAATAACTTGATAAATTAACCGAATCATCAAAAACTAATCCACTATCACCAAGAGGACCAAAAATAAGAGTATTCTGACCTCCTTGTGTTGTTCCAGATAAAGTTTGTACTATACCAGTTTTCAGTGGGTCACTATTATAAGTTGAAGCAGTCCACCCATGTTCTTTAATGTTTGGAACAAAATAATTTGCTCTAAGAACTTCATTTTGTAAACCGCCTTCATTTTCCCACTTGAACTTGAATCTGTATCTTGCTTTTGTTGGAATCCCAACTTTTGGGTCGTTTGATAGTGATTGTTCGCCAAATTCATTTGTAAATACATAATCCAAATTCATTGGTAGATTTACAAGGTATGAACCATCACCATCGATAATTTTGCCACCATTTGGTAATTTGAATTCTTCTAAAATTGGAAGTCCATTAACATCAACATTTATTGTCTGTCTTATTGATAATATTTGTCCTGGACCTGCAATTAACTCACAAAGATTTCCAGTATTGTTTTTTGGTTTACAACTTACTCTTAATGAATCATCATCAGTTGTTGATATAATTGAACCCATAAATACGGCTTTGGGTTCAATATTAATGTTAGCTTCAGATTTTAAATCAAAGTCAACTCTTGTTATCCCTAATTGACAAACATCGGTATCACCCCAAAGTGGTGAAATATCAACAATTTTATTCAATGTTTTTATTTGTGGTAGTTCGTTCAAATTTGTTGAGGATTTGAATGTGTTTCCATTGACTTGATTTTCTGTTGCAATTCCACTCTCAATTAAGTCGTGTGGTGTTAGTGAAAAACAACCCATATCAGATAAATCAGCATCCAAGAAGACAGTTTGAGCTCCTAGTGGAACACCAAATATCATATAATCCCCACTTTCGTTGGTTCTTGTTGTGTATTTATAGTACTTGTCGTAAACTTCAATATAAGATTGGTCTAATAGGGTTTCTTCTTTTGTTGGGAAGTTCCCTGTTGCCGCATGGCCTTCATATGAAGGTATCTTAGGTAATAAATTATACCTATAACCATCTTCATTGATATCTGATAGACTTCGATATGGATATAATTCACTTATTATCGGATTATTTTCATCTTCTGGTTGTAATGGTATAAAGATAGAAATCATTGCATTTGGTAAACCAAATCCAGAATTTACAAAAACACGACCAACTATAACACCATAGTCAGAACATTGTCTACTATAAACATCACTTTGTAAAATTTTTAATGAAAGTATATTAATCTGGTCAAAATCTTGGTCCAAATTAACTTTTATTGATTTGTCAACCCCAACCTGGGTTCTTACTCTATATGATTTAGGCATTGAAGTTTCTTTTTTTCATAAATAGTTTATTTCCTATTTTAGAAAAATAATCCTTTTATAAAAAAAATAAATTATCAAGAAAAGTTAACCCCCTTAAAGTTAAGAACTCTTACGTTAATATCTTTGTTTGGGAATCTAATTTGATACATTTGTGTTGGTTCAGCAAATATAGTATCAGCAATTAATTCTATTTGTCTTGTCTCTGGGTCGATATATCTTTGTGATGTCTGTGATGACGAATATTGTCCACCAACTTTGTTAAAAAACTGAATGTCTGAAATACTAATAACACCATCCAAATTTTGAATTCTTTTTCTTATTTCTGAAACATAAACATTTTCACCCATCTGTCTATTTCCAGGTGAAAAATATTGTGTTATTATATCAATAACTTGTGTAACGATGGTACCCTGGTTTTGACTAGCATCTAATACAACGTCAACATTACAACTTAAATCTATTACATTTGCACTCTCAACAGAAATATAATCATTTATCATTCTATAATTTGATAGGTAATTTGCAATATTTTGTTTAAGTGTGTTTGATGTTATTTCTGTCAATTTACCATCACTATCATAAGATAATAATTTAATTTTAATTTTATTATTTTCTTCTGTAATTGTAACTTTCGCTGGTGCCCCAAATTGTGAAGGCATTGTTCTTATTATTGATTCGTAGTCGTTAATTGTTACAGCTCTATTTTGTGCAGAAAAATTAAATGAAACCATTTGTCTTACTTCTTCAGTTGTTGGGTTGTTTGCACCACCAATTGCTGCTGTTACATTATTACATCTTAGTGAATTGATAACACTACGATTAACATTATCAGATGGACCGTTAACTGCAAAATTTACACTACCAATTTGATTTATAACGTTTATACCTAAATTTGATGAACTACCACCCCCAATTCTATATTGAATAAACATTGTTGTGTTTGGTTTTAACGCACTACCCAATGTTAGGTTGTTTGTATATTTTGAAAGGTCAAAAGATAGTCCATCTCTTGCAAATTCTCTTACTTGGTCTTCAGCTGAAGTATTACCACCACCAAAAGTCATTTTAAAGAAACCTTCTGGGGTATATTCAGTTATAAACTTATCAGTCGTTGTTACGTATTTTCCTACTTTAATTCCTGGACTATCTGAAGTCTTTGTTGGGTCTTCGATGAATACTCTATCATCCATTAAAGCTTTGACTTCATACCATCTATTGTTTTGACCCAAAAACTCTTGTGTTGGTGGGATTGTAACGTATTGTGTTCCTTCTTTAATTAAAACACTTGTTATTCCTAATACATTTTTTTCTGGTAAAAAAAGTTCAAAGAAAGGTCTTACATCGTTTGGTGTTATCACTCTTTTGAATACTTTTGTAACACCATTTACAACAACTTCACGTTTTATGATTGTATAATTTATAATCTTACCATTAGAATCAAAATTTGGGATTTTTAGCCTATTTGGTGAACCTTCTGCGTTTACTGCCGATGAAAAATCAATATCATAAACCGTTTCAAATGGTTGTCCACCTCCTAGTACTTGTGAACCTCGTCTTAATATACCACAATAACTAAGATTTTCTTTATCACCAAAAGCAGGTACCGTTATTGAGAAATCGACTAAGGCAACTGATGGTCTTTGTCCTGGTACTTTTAAACCATATGTTCTTGCGATATTGAAAACCGATGACCTTTGTTGTGCATATTGAAGTACCGTTTCTTGGATACTTCTATCAATGTGGAATTGTAGGTTATCTGTTACAGCAGCATTTAAATCTAAAAATACAGAAAAAATTCCAGCGTCATTAAAATTTTGTACAAGGTCGGGATAATATTGTCTTGTAAAATTTATTAATTCAGTTCTAATTCCCTGAAAATCTCTTGTTGTGTATGATATTTTCTTTTCCGCCATTATATATTAAGTATTACAAAATCATTAGATTCAAATGCAGTGTTAGTCACTTTATAATCAATTCTAACTCTTGCTGTATATTCTTTTTGTGATAAACCAGGGACACGATATTCTCTTTGTCCTTCTGAATTTATGTATGTAGCACCAGGATCTTCTAAATCTGCAGTCGCTTCTTTAATTTCAATATTTGTCACTAAAACTCCTGGCATATATCTACCAACACTTTCTCTAATTTCAGATTCAATATCAGAAAATGTTGGCCCATCTAATGGTTCAAAAATAAATTCATATAGTCTTGTTCCAAAATCTGGTAAAAAATATCTGGTACCCTTTCTAGTTAATAAAAGATGAATTAAATTACTTCTTATTTCGTCGTCAGCAGTTTGTGTAACACCAAGATACTTACCAAGTGATGATTGTTCAAAAGGAAAAGCTAAACCATATGTTGTTCCGTATGCCATATAACATAAATATACATTATAGTAATTTTGAATAAATAATTAAGTTTGTTACTTATAAATTATATTAATCCAATTTATCTTTGTGCTTTTTGAAAAATTCTAGCGGAATATCTCTATGGGCTTTGCTGGTTTTTGTTAATACACCATTTTTTTCCATAGAAGTGAGAACTGATTTTATTGATGGATATCCACCCCAATTACCACTGTTTGATAGTGAATAAACATTAGATGGTAGTTTACTATAAACCCTTGATGATGATGGGTCAATAAGTCCAATAAAATCATAGTCTTTTGGATTATTATCTATTTCTTTCCAGACTAACCTTCCGCCAGCTGAAAAACCCATAATCTTTGTCACATTTTTAGTGTCTTTTAGTTTTTCTAATTTTGAACCTTCATTATAATTTATAAATTCAATATTTTTTGTTGATAGTCCAGCATTTTCCCATTGTGATTTCATCCAATTTGCCGTTGCATAACTTATACCACCAATAACTACTGTTGTTCCACCACTTTCTGTTTTTGGTTTTTTATCATCTTTTTTTTCTTCGGTATCTTTTTCTTTATCTACTTCTGTATCTTTTTTTATTGTTTCAATTTTCTTTTCAACTTCTTTTTTTGAAGGTATGTCCTTTTTTTT
>Ga0194133_10002159_pt1 | contig 31366 bp, 32 predicted proteins | sample TA2KigOf40mmetaG_FD_155448 | JGI IMG/M metagenome (GOLD analysis project Ga0194133, IMG submission 155448) | Freshwater microbial communities from Lake Tanganyika, Tanzania - TA2015055 Kigoma Offshore 40m | ecosystem: Environmental > Aquatic > Freshwater > Lake | place: Tanzania: Lake...
TGATCAGAAACTAAGTTTAGCAATTACAGCGTGTAGACAAGGGTATGTTGATTCATTAATAAGTTGTATAGATAATTTATGGGAAAGTAAAATATCAGATGATATATTATTTTATTTGTATATTCAATCTATATATTGGGAATACGGTTTCACAAATAATCCAGTAAGAATATATTTATCTCAAATTTATACAGAAAGATTAAATATTAAAATAACAGAAGAAATGTTAAGTCATAAAAGATATGATAAAATTCGTAATACTATTATAGGAAAAAATTTATTGAATTTGTTTACCAAAGCCAGCTTATTTGAAGATACATATGATAGAAGATCGTCTGAAAAATATAAAAATCCCGAAGAACCCAAAGAACCAGAAAAGATTACGGAAATTAAAACACAATTACGTGAAGCTGAGAAAAAAGGTAAAGACGTATTTAAAAAATTTTATAAGAAAGTAGCTAAACAATATCATCCTGATAAAAATAAAGATCCAGAAGCAATACCAATATTTTTAAATATAACTAATTTTTATACAGCCATTATGGAACAAAAGGGCTGGAATTAAACAATAATTAAAATAGTTCCAATAACAGTCAATCCAAATAATACATATTGATAATATTTATATGATTCATAATATGATAAAGCATCAGATATTTTTTCAGTTGTAAATTCAATTTGTGTCGAAGTTTTATCCATATTTTCTTCGATTGTATCTATCGCCTCTCCTTGTGTATTTATAATATCATTTATATTTTTATATATATTATTTATATCCTTAATATCTTCTTTTAATTTTTCTAAATTTTCTAATTCTTCTAGTTGGATTTCATCATTAGATTTCTCGATAAGTTTTTTAAGGTCCATATATATAATTATAATATAATAAAATAATTATTTAATTAATTTTAATGTCTTTTTAAATTCTGCTTGTATATCTTCAATCATTGGGTTCGAATAATCAATATTCTTATATTTCTCTCTAATTTCAGAATCATTCCATTTTAATATATCTTTTGCAGGAACATCTTTTAATTGAGGTAACCATTTTTTAATATATTCGCATTCTGCATCATATGTTTCTGCTTGTCTCCATGGATTGAATACTCTAAAATAAGGTTGTGAATCAAGACTAAAATCATGACCTGAAAAAGAGCTAGCGCTCCAAATCCACCCATTTAAATTATTACTCGGATCATAATCAACTAACATTTGAGCAAAATACTTTTCACCAATTGCCCAATCACATCGCATTATTTTAATAAGAAAGTTAGATACAATCATTCTGCATCTATTATGCATCCATCCAGTTGTATTCATTTGGGTCATAGCTGCATCTATAATAGGTATACCGGTTGTACCAGTTTTCCATTTTTTTATCCAAGTAGCATTATTTTCCCATTTCAAATCATATTTTCTATTAGATTTAATAGGATTATAATGATACATAATATGCATATAGAAATCTCGCCAATATAATTGTGTTCTAAGCTTATTACTTGAAGATAATTTATCAAAATATTTATAAACTTCTCTGATAGATACAACATTAAATTTTAAATAAGCTGATAGATAAGTTGTACCTCTTATAGATGGTATTTCTCTATCTTTATTATAATTTTTATAATTTTTAATATGTTTTAAAATTTCTAAGGCATTATCCCTTCCTCCCTTAACAAGAATATTATTATTTTTTTTATAGAATTTATGTATATCTTTATCATATTCAAAATCAAATGAGTATGATTTTTTGATATAATTTTTATAAGAATTTTTTTTAGGTTCATCTACATCTAGTTTCATAGCGGCTCTATAATACGGAGTAAATTTTTTATAGAAATTACCATCATCTTTTTTAACTTTATCCACTCCGGTCAACATATGATTTTCCATTATGTTTAATTCTATTTCTAATTCTTTACAAATTTTAGAAAGGTCTTTTTCTCTTTTTTTTGCAAAAAAAGTATAATCTTGGGAAATATAAACAGATTTAATTTCGTATTTATCAGATTTTTTTACTATTTTTTTAATAATATCAGAAGTATCTCCATAAAAATAAAATAATCTGGATCCTTTTGTCTTTAAAAAATCATTTAAATCATCTAGACATTCTATCATAAATTGAACACAATTATTTGATTTATACGAATTTTCATCAGTTATTTGTAGTGGATTAAATACAAATATTGGTAAAACATATTTATTATTTTTTAAAGCTTCTATTAATGGTATATTATCCTCTAATCGTAAATCTCTTGTAAAAATAAATATTGCAGTTGTCATATATTATTTAATTATAATATTATTTAGTTAACATAAAAATAATTTAGTTAACATAAAAATAATTTAGTTAACATAAAAATAATTTAGTTAACTTAAAAATAATTATATTTATATTATAATATAATATGGCAGAATTAAAATCTAATGAAAATATACAATTGGAAAGAGATCAAGACTATAATACTACAATTACTGAAACAGAAATAATTATGGATAAACAAAATACATATAAAAAAAATATAGACAATAATAATACAGAAAAAAATATAGAAAAATTAAAACACGAAAATGAAAAATTAATTCAATTCACAAAAGATAATAATATAAATGTTGATGAATTAATAGAAAAAAAATATATAGATTTGGATTCAATATTTATTAATATTGATGATACTGAAAGTGAATCAGATAAAAAAGAGGATATTATTAAAAAAAACAAAAATAATACAAAAAATGATACAAAAAATAAAATTAAAAAAGCGATGACAAAAGAAGAAATGGATGCAATTGCTCCTGAATATTTTAGACAACATATAATAGAAAAATATATTAGAAATAATTTAGAAGATGATATTAAAGAAGCGACATCATCGAGAACAAAATGGGCACAAACTGCAACGGCAATGTTTTGTATAAGTGAAATATTAATGGTAATACAAACCGCATTATCGTTTACAGCAGCAACATATCAAATAATTTTAATATCATATTTAGCAGGTGTTGTTGGCGTAGTAGCAATTGGATTAACACGTTTTGGTGCATATTCTAGAAATCAATCAAATGAACAAAATTCATTATATAACAAATTATTACAAAAGATTGGTATAAATGCATCAATGCCTAATCTATTAGATATTGAAGATAAAAAAAATAAAAATAATGATTAAATATAAATTTATTTTTTATACCGTAGTCCAGGTGGAACGTATACATCTTTTTTTTCTTCATTAAAAGAACGTTGAAAGCTACGCGGTGGTCTATATGTATCAGTATTATTATCATTTTCTCTTTTATTATATTGTTGATAATTTTGCTGATAATTATTATGATAATTTTGTGATTGATAATATCCAAAATGGTCATTATCGATTTTAACATCAAGTTTATTGCATATACTAATATATAGTTTTTCAGCAGATTTATCATTACGTAACATTAATTTATATGCTTTTTGAGATATATCAAGAATATTCTTACGATAATTCGGTGGTTCATAATTTTTTTTTTCTAATTCTTTAATTTCACCTTCAAGTAATTCAATTTCTTCAACTAAATTATCTAATTCTGCACCAGTTGGGTTTTTATTTTGTATAGTATTTCTACGAATAATACATTCATCTCGTAATAGTTTAATTTGTTTTTCAGTCTCTAGATCTTTTTCAACAAATATACTATATCTTATAGCATTTGTCAGTACATTTTGAACAGATTTATTATTTTTAATATTTGAATATACACCAGAAATATTTCTATCTATGAGAGCTTTCAGATGTCCGGTTAATGGTTTACCATTATTTTTTGTATTTATAATGTCCGTATTGTTATACAATTCAGAGACTACTTTTTTACCAAGATCATCGATTTCTTTATCGGATAAATATGCCATTTTTATTATATAATATATTTATAATAACATATTATTAAGTAAATAAAATAATATTCAATTTTTTTATATTAAATTAACTTAATATAAAAAAAGTAGTCGAGTTAAGTGAGATCAATTTTTTTATATTAAATTAACTTAATATAAAAAAAGTAGTCGAGTTAAGTGAGATCAATTTTTTTATATTAAATTAACTTAATATAAAAAAAGTAGTCGAGTTAAGTGAGATCAATTTTTTATTTGTTTTGGCAAATGAAAAAGTTAGTCAACATTTTCTATTTGTGTTCCTGTTCTAAGCATTTGATATTCTTCTAGTGTTCGACGTCCAACAAGACGTCCAACAAGAGGTCTGACACGTTCTCGAATTTGAGGTGCATTTTGTTGAGGTTGTGGAGTATCATTTGGTGGATTAGCAATACCAAGACTTTGATTTTTAAGGATTGTTGAAATATAGAGAATATTTTCTTCTGAAAAAATTTTATCTTTTATTTCATAATTATCAATAGTTTCCAATTCTTTTTTAGGTTGTTGTGGGATTTTAATCTTTGTCGGTTTATTTTCAATAAAAGCAAAATCCATATCTTTACGACACAGTGGACATTTTATTGATTCAGACCATTCTGATGAACGAATATTCACTAATCCAGCAAGTGCCATTATAGACATATAATGATTACAAGTTAATTTGATTTTAATGTAAGGAGCTTCGTTACCAGTAACTGAACATGGTTCTTCATTTTCTACAGCATAATCAAAGAAATTATTATCGGAATAAATATTTGTATAACCAAGAGACATAATTTTCATTCTATTTGCAAAAAACCAAATAATTTGATTGCATATATTAATTTTTTCACTGCGCATTTTATATGTAAAGTGTCGAGTAAGTGATTCAAATGGTAGATTTGAAATTGCTGTTTTATTAATTATACTATTAATTGTTTCATAAAAATTATAGCTGTCAGAATGATTATCAAATGTATCTTTTCCAAAAATACCATCTTGTGTCATTGTAAGAGAGTTAATGTTAAATTCGTTTTGCCATGTATCAAAATCATAATTTGCAATCTTGTAACAAAGTATATCGATTTTAATTTTGATATCATCTTTTTGTAGAATAATAACATAATGAGGAATATCAATTATAAATTTTTTTCCGAAACCAGTTTCTTCTTTTAAATCATTCGGTCTGATAGTCTTTTCAATTATATCAATAACTTTGAATCCATAAAAATTAAAATCATATCTGTCAGTATTAGAAACAATCTGCATAAGAGATATAAAATCATAAAAATTGCGCATATCTGAATCAAATGTTTCTTTATTATTATAAAATACAATATCAATATCATGATTTACTGGATCAGCGTATCCAATATCTGCAGTTGATACAAAGATTTTTTCAAAAATAGTTCGTACAAAAGAACCATATATCTTGATATTAGATTTGATACAAATAGTTTTAGCAAATTTAATAAAACTCATGATAACATTAAACTTGTCTTTAAAATGTAGTGTTTGCTTTTTAAATTTAATTTGATTCTCAAAGTATTTTCGCATTGAACTTATCATTGACGATGTGTCGGCAGATTCAGGAAGTGTGTTAAGATAATCAATAAAAGTAGATTCAGAAGACATTCCAATTGATAATAAAAGTGTTATATTAACATAGTATTGAATGATATTAGATTTCAATTTTTTTATTTGCCAAATCAAATAAAAAAATAGAGGCAAAAAAAATATAAAGTAAAACTTTATGTTTTTAGGGTTGCTAAACTTATTACTTAGTTAACTAAATAATAATTAAGTTAACTAAATAATAATGAATACTAATGAATTAATAGATATTTTTAAAAATGAATCAAGAGATATTATTCAAAATGATTCAATTAATAAAGATACTGATATTATGGATTATCCAAAATATACATGTCTAACAGAATCAATACGTCCAAAATTAGTATTAGATTTAAATGGTATATTAATATATTCATCTCATCTCATAGATATTCGCGAAGCCAGCAAATATATTATTATGAAAAATTTTATGTTAATATACAAAGATTTTGATATGAATATGTATATAATATATTATAGACCATATATTAGAGAATTTTTATTGGAATTAAATAATTATTATGATATATATGTTTATTCAACATTAAATAAAATACAAACTGATGTATTTATTTCTACACTAAATAATTTAATTGGAATAAATGTTTTTAAAGGTGTTTATATTAAATTTGGTAAGGTAAAATCATTAAATGATATGAATTTAAACGTTGAACAAACGGTTATTATAGATATAAATGATAAACAATGGATTAATCATCATGAAAATTTAATTTTAATAAATGTTTTTAGAGGTCTACACGACACATCATATGATAAAAATATGGATCTCCCATTTTTAAAAAAATGTTTATTAAAAATATATAAATTATTTAATGACAATAATTCAACAGATATTCGCCAATATATACATAATACAGTAGAAAATTCATAATACAATAGAAAATTCATAATGCGTTGTAATTGTTTTTTCTATATTTTTATAATTTATATGACAAAAATTTTATTTTTTTATATAAAAATAAAATATGGAAGATATTATAAAAAAAATACAAAAAAAAAATCATAATAAAAATCAAAATCAAAATCAAATAGAATTAGAACTTACGTATAAAATTGAAAAAGAAAAAACACGTCAATTAGAATTAATTCGCGATATAAGAAAAATCGAAAAAAGTATAAGAGAAAAAGAATTATATAATAAACGCAAAAATATATACACATTTAATAAATCAATAAATAATACATCTAATTCAGAATCAGAATTAGAATTAGAATTAGAATCAGAATCAGAATCAGAATCAGAATCAGAATCAGAATTAGATACAATATCAATGTATTCAAATTCTTCTGGAATATCATATAAAGAAATAGAAATTTCTAATCAAAAATAAAAAATATTATAATATAGTATATAAAATATAATGTCAAATAATACAGATAATAAAAATATATTAGATGCATTAATTTATACGTCAATAAAAAATAATTTGAATAAAGATAATTTTAATTATATTGATAAATTAAAATCTAATTTAAAAGGTGTACAATATGAAATTAATAATCTAACTGATTATGATAATTTATTAAGTTCAACAACAATAAAAAAAGCATGTTGTGGAGAAAAAGAATCAAAAACATCTGACGATGAATATACAACAGATATAGTAATATTTGATAAAGAAGGAAAAAAACCATATGTACATAAAAATATTAATATAAAAAAAGAAATGTGTGCAAGTATGAATTTAGAAAAAAATAATTCAACGTGTTCAGCATTTAGACAATTATATTGTGAAAATAGTAATTATTTATACAATTTAGATGGTTCAAAACAAGATATATTCTCCGAATATTCACCTTATTGTAGCGATTATATTTTAATTAAAACAACTCAAGAAAAATTAGCAAGAGAACAACAAAAAGCCTCACAAAATGCTGCAGATAAAGCAGCATCAGATGCATTAGAAAAACAGGCGATCGAAGAAGCATTAAATGATTCAAAAAATTCTTCAGATTCAAAAAATTCTTCAGATTCAAAAAATTCTTCAGATTCAAAAAATTCTTCAGATTCAAAAAATTCATCAAATAGTAGTAATATTAGTACAACTACTATTATAATTATAATCGTTGTTATAGTATTTGTATTGGTATTATCTGGTTTAGCTGCATTAATACTTACTAAAAAATCTAAAAAATCTAAAATAATAAAAACTAATGATGAATAAATTTAATATGGTCTAAATCCCATTTGTGATTTAACTGTTTCAGTAAATTTTTTACTTGTATCAGCATATTCGGATGGAAAACAATATGCATCTCCAGTCATTCCAAATTCTACACACATACCTTTACAGTTTTTAATACATTTTTCTAATCCTAATTCACCATCAACTACTGGTTCACTTTCATATAGATTAACATCTTCAAATAACATTCCATCTAAAGCATCAGAACCTTGCCGAACACCTTTTTGAGTTAAAATAGAACTAAATTGTTTATGATTTACATCAGATTTTGTTACATCATAATATTCAGTTATGATACTTTTATCATTTTTATCAGATATTAATATAACAATTAATATCATCAAAATAATTAAAATAATGTATATATTTTTCATTTATTTTTTATAATATTTAATTATATAAAAAATTTAAATTAAATATGTCGAGAAAAATTACAGAAATATTTAATGAATATTATAAATTATATTTAGATAATTATACAATAAATTTAATTGATTCTTATATACAAAAAAATATATTATATATTTTTAATATTACTAATTATAAATTATCAAAAATACCATTAGAAATAAATAATTATTCTTATAAAAGTGATATAGTATTTAATAATCATATAATAGCATTCTTATATATAAATATTGATAATTTAGAAAAAATAAATGAAGATTATAAATTATTTATTTTGTATCTAGGTATACTAGTAAATAATATTAATATTACACACATTAATGATATAAATAATATAGATAATATAGATAATATAGATAATATAGATAATATAGATAATATAGATAATATAGATAATAAAGATAATATAAATAATATAAATAATATAGATAATATAGATAATATAGATAATAAAGATATTATAGATAATATAAATAATATAGATAATATAGATAATATAGATAATATAGATAATAATGATATACAAAATAATAATATCAATAATATAGAATTTAATAATAAATTATATAATCAAATTTTAAATATATTGGATAATGGAATATATATATGTGATCAATTATTCAATATTATATATAAAAATAGTCCATCAGAAATATTTTCACAAATATTAAATTATAATAATAAAAATAATTTAAAAAATAATATTTGTGAAATATTTATTCATTTAAAAGACATATTAAAAGAAGAAGAGATATATAAAAATAAAAAAATAAATTATAAATGTGAAAATAATAATTTAGTATTAAATATGATTATATCTATAAATACAATATTATGTAATAATATTTATTATAATATTGTAACAATAACAAATAATACAAAAATAGATAGATCGCAAAATGATGGATTTATTAGTCATGAATTAAGAAATCCATTACAATCGATTAATTTTGCAAATCATTTATTACAAACAAAAAATAAAGATGAGGGATTAAAAAAATATTTAAATATTATAAATAAATCGGTTTATGATATGGTAAAAATAATAAATGATATATTGGATATAGATAGAATTGATTCTAATAAATTAAATATCACAATCGAAAATATACAAATTAAAGATTTACTTGATAGTATAAATTTTCAATATTCTTCATATATAAATAATAATCTTGAATTACAATATTCATCATTACTTAATGATAATATTGACTTTAAAATCAATCTAAATGAAAATGTACCAAAAACTCTTTTTACAGATTTAACAAGAATAAATCAAATAATATTAAATTTATTAATAAATTCATTAAAATATTCAAAACCAGATACAAAAAATAATATAATATTAGAAGTTATATATAATGAAAATAATAAATGTATAGAATTTAATATGATAGATAATGGTATTGGTATAAAAGATTTATATATAAAAAATATATTAAAAGATAGATTTGAATATATAAATTCACAAAATAGTAATGGTTTAGGTTTATATATATGTAATAAACTTGCCAATTTATTGGGAGGATATATAAAAATAGATAGCAAACATATGAATGGTAGCAAATTTACTTTTGTTCATCCAATAAATTTAGGAAATATAAATTTAACTTTACAAAAAAATATAGAAAATTTAAATATCAATGGAAATATACTAATATATGATAATAATGAAAATATAACATTATTATTATCAGATATTTTTTTAAATATAAAATATATATACAATTTAACTAATTTTAATTATACTGTTATTAATAATAAAGAAAATATATTAGATATAATAGAATCAAGTGATTATAATATGATATTTTTTAATATTAACAATATTAATGATATTAATATTATAAAAATATTGAGACGAAAAAAATATAGTGGCAAAATAATAATAATGACACAAGATATAAATATAAAACTTGATTTAATTTTATTTGATGGTATATTGATAAAACCTTTTAGTGAAAATGATGTACTTGATAAAATAAAATTATTATAATAATTTGTAATTGTAAACTTAGTTATAATTGTTAATAACAACAAATTCATCATTCATATTATTTTTTTTAGTTTCTATGTTAGTTAATACATTATTAATATTATTAATATTAATTGGTTTAATAAATACTCCATTCATCCCGATATTTTTGAACTTGTCGATAGATTGTTTTGTACTATCACCGGTATATGCGTATATAGTTGATTTTGTTTTTAATACATCTTTTAAACAATCGGCTAATTCGACACCATCAATGTCTCCAATATGATAATCTAAAAATATTATATCAAAATTATTATTTAAACATTTAGAAATACATTTTACACCTTCGTCTAATGTAGTAACATTATGACCTCTTAATTCTAAAATCTCTTTAAATAAATCTGATGAATTATTATCATCGTCAACAATTAATATATTTAATTTTTGTTTTTTTATATAGGAATATTCAACACAATAATTATACGCCATTATATAATATATTATAATATATTATAAATTTCTTTTAGATAAGATTTAATTGTAGAATTATTATTCCAACTTATATTTATAATTTTTTGTTTTTGTAAAGTATTTATTTTTGAATAAATATCATCTATATTTGGTTTTTCATTTGGATAAGATTTAGAAATAATCATTATGAAATTTGTTGATGTAAATGTTTTATCATTAAGAAAGTTTACGTCAAATTTTTCTAAATTAATATCGTTTGTACCAAAGTTTATATACCCATCCGAATCTTTTAGCTCTTCAAGTAAACGAAATTCACGAGGGTATTCAAGATATTCATTTTGATTAAGTGTATTCATTTTGTATAATATTCATTAAATAATAATTAAATTAATATATTAGTTTAAAAATCAATTTTTTTATCAAATTGTAATAGGAAAAAAATTGATTTTTAATGTATTTGAGAACTAAACCTAAAAATACCATAATAATACTATAATAAACATGCCTAAATCTACTAAATCTAATAAATCTGAATCTGGATGCGTCGGTTTTCTCTATCGTGGTCTCGTAAAAACGAATCACATCCGTGTATTTTCACACGGATCAAGCGATCTTGAAACTGTATATAATGAACTTACTCCATTTTATGGTGATAACATTCAATTAAAATATGTACTTGTAGAAAGTCCTGAAGATTTTCTCGAAAAATTTATGGATAAACTAACATCCGAAAATGAAAAAGCACGTCTTGGTGAAAGTTTTTGTTTTAGTTGTCAAACATCTGAAGCATCAAACTTACTCAAAGATGTTACAGATGCTAAAGCCGCTAAAAACTATCCAGTAACAAAGAAAGGTAAGAAAGACGAAGATAAAGAAGAAGATGATGATAAAGATGACAAAGATGATAAAGACGAAAAGGATTCCGATGATGAAGATGATAAAAAGAAGTCTAAATCTGACAAAAAGAAAGGAGGTAAAACTGATAAAAAGAAAGCAAAAGATGAATCAGAAGATGAAGATAAAGGTTCTGAATCTGAACAAGAAGATGAAAAACCAAAAAAGAAAGCAAAAGAATCTAAAGATTCTAAAGATAGTAAGAAATCAAAATCAAATAAAGAAGATTCAGATGATGATGATGATGATGATGATGAAGATTCTGGTAAAAAACTTAAGAAAAAAACAGATAAAGGAAAAGGAAAAAGTAAATCCAAATAAATAAAGTAAATAATTATTTTTTTAAATTTTCAAAATATAATTCTTTATATTTATGATATTTCTTTTTATAATTTGTTTTTTTACCACCAGATTGTCGTAAAGAAACTTTTTCTTTTTTTAATTCGATAATTTTTTCTTCTAACATATCTACAACTTGTAATTGTAATTTTGTATTTTCTTTTATCTTATCTTTAATAAAATTTACAATATCATATACAGTTCTATCACCGTTATAATTATGATATATATCACCAATCTTTAAAACTATTGTTGGGAAACCTTCTATTTTAACATGGCGTTGAATTTTTATAGCACGTTCATTAACTTTAAGTTCTTCACGACTAAATTCATAATATTTAATACCTTTTAAATCATTTGTATCTATTTTATGTTTTAATTTTTCCCATTCCGGTAAAAATTGTTTACAAAATCCACAACCTTCCATGAAAAAATATACTATTTTAACTATAATATTTTCCATATATTATAAGAATATATATTTTTATATATTATGGTTAAAATCATATGAATAATATAAATAATATAATGTGAGTAAAATGATATAAATATTATCTATATATAATCATATATACAATGTGGGATTATATTTTGGGAGTAAGTATATCTTTGATTACAGCAGGATTAACATATTATTGGTATACACATAGATATAATGATGATATTACTGAATTATTAACAATAACACATAATGATATTAAATGTATAAAATATTATTATAGAGGAAATAAATATATATTTTTGACTGAAAATTTAGATGACGATATCAAACGTTTAGAAAGAGAAATTGATGTTACAAATCCTGAGAAAGATAAAAAACCAGAAACCGATTATAAATATATCAAAGCTAAAATATTTATAAATTCAGATGAAAAAGAAGAAAAAATAGAAGAAGTATTATTTGAAGAAGATAAATTATTATATTCCTTTATTGGACCTGCAAATTCATTTTATTTTGCATTTGATGTAGATTATTATAAAAAATTAACTAAATTTATGAATTATTTATTCGAAACTGATGAAGGCACTTTGATGTATGGTAGATTTAGTGCATTGCTTAGTCCTCAACGTTATTTTGAAATCAAAAATAAATTAATTCATTATAAAACTGAATATAAAGTTAAAAAAATAGAATGGGAGTTATTGTGATCTAAGCAAAAATTGTTATCTAAGCAAAAATTTCAATCATTATCATATCATCAATTTCATCATTATCCATATCATTAATACATACATCAATAGTATATGATTTTCTAGGTTCATTTTTAATTAAATCCACAATAGTTTTATCAATATTTTTTTTTTTCTTATTATCACTCATATAATCTGAATATAACGTAATATCATTATACATAATATTTGATACATTTACTTTATTAGTGTTAAGTTGTTTTATCAGTTCACGGACTGTAATATTATTGTATTTTAGTTTTGTCCACAAGGATATGTTAAGATTACCAATTTTCTTAGATGAACATCCAACTGGATCAGATGAACCCATAAAAGATATACCAAGTCCTAAAAATGTATTTTTAAACATGTCTAATTTATATTCTTCAGTATTATAATTAATAAGCTTATATAATTCTATAGCAACAAGTCCAGATACAATTGATGTGGTAGTTGCAAGTGCAGGAATAATTTTGCCGGCAATACCTTTTGTTTCAAATTCCGAGACAGGTTTAATAGTATAATTTAAAGCGCGTAGATTTGAACAAGCTGTAATAAATTTTATATGACCATTATTATCATCGTCTTTTTCAAATTCAATCTCATTAAACTTATAATCAGTATCTCTTATGAAATTTATAATTTTTTGTATTAATTCATTCTTATCAAGTAATTCTATTTCTGATTCTTTATTTTTTTTATCTTCTTCTGCATTAACAGCAATTTTTGTGTCTTTTTTTAATAATTCTATATTAATATCTATTTCTTTATTATCATTTAGTATTAATTTATAACCAATACATGACATAATTTGTTCAAATGATTCTGATAATTTATTACAAATATCATTATCTATTTTAAAATCTATAACTTGAGGGAATTTTTTAACTCCACCCCAAAATTTTTCTCCAGAATCTGTAATATGATTTTCGGGAAATTGTGTTATCAGATCAAATATTTTTTGACGATAATTAAGATTATAAAAATCTTTAAACATTTCGAACGATGTATTTTTTATTAAATTTAGATTATTATATATATCATATATTTCATTTAGCAGCATTTTATCTAATTGATTATTAAGATTATCGGATTTTTTGAGTTTATTATATGTTTGAAAAGGTATTACAAATAATGATTCAAATTGCTCTCGCGCCCATTGAATACAATGAGATATTTCGTATGGAAAATTTTTTAAAGTACATATCGGAATTTGGTCCTCTGCTTTATCTGTAGTAGAACCATATGATTCTGTTAGATTTGGTAAAATTACTTGTACATTACCTTTAAGTCCAAGAGTTCCAGATTCTAATAGAGGTTTTTGATATTCAATGGTTTTATTATCCATATAGATTCTAGCATTAACATTATCAAGTGCATTTACAATTATATTAATATCCGAATAAAAGTTCTCATCAAAAATATTTTCAGTTTCTTTACCGACTCGATTAAGTTTATAATTTATATTTACATGAGGATTCATTATTTTAGCTTTTTGAGATGCTATTTCTGCTTTATATTTTCCAATATCCGAATTTCTAAATAAGAATTGTCTCGATAGGTTAGATTTTTCAATAATATCCATATCAGTAATTGTTTGTTTACCAATACCCATCATCGAGAAGTTTTTAAGATGTTCACATCCAATAGCACCTGAGCCAACAATAAAAAGTTTTGTATTAAAAATTTTTTTTTGTAATTTAGATCCAATAACTTTTACCTGGTTTTGATATATAGGTGAATATTTCAGATCATCATTTTCCGGATTACAAATTTTAAGACAATCATAATATAGCCATTGATTTATGGGGGTATATTTATTTGATACTCCTACAATAATGTTATGTGCTACTAAACCACCAATAACTGAATTCATCGGAGTTAAAAATCCATCATATGCATTTACAATCTTTGAAATAATTTCATCAGATAAATTTAGATTTTCAAATTTATTATTTTCAGATGATAAGATTTTGACATTAATATCGTGAAGTTTAGCTGGCATATCAAAATCAGAATAATCAACAAAAACAAATTCTGGATTTGTAACTGATTCACGTAGTGATTTAAATTTAATCATAAGATTATCTTTTATTTCAACATATTCACATAAATCAGATTCAATTGGTTTATCAATAGTAAATTCTGTAATTGATAAAATTTTTGTAATTCTGTAAATTGTATTAGAATTTATTAATTTAAAAGATGTATCATTACACATATCGTGTGGTTTATCTGTAGTACATTTTTTATCATTATGTGAAACAATAAGACCAGTTTTAATTTTTTCACCATTTGGATCATTTGTTAGATAATTAACAAAATCACAAAATATAAATCCATAAAATCCTCTTGATCCACAGAATATTGTTTTAATATTTTTACTTCTACAAAATTCATTTAGATCATAATAAAATTCATTAAGTTTAAAAGAACAATCAACAAATACAATTAAATGATATTTTGCTAATAGTTCTTTTGTAATATCTCCAGAATATTTATTGATTGTACAATTATTATTTAGTTCGCGTAATTTATTACCAATTACATCAGCACGATTTTTATTTATTTCTTTATCAGAAATATAATAATTACCAAAATCATTTTCAGTAATCTTTTGATTATCTGCAATTGTTAACATACCAACCCCACTCAATATAAGATTTTTTGCAATTTCTGTACCTAGTGGATTTAATCCAATTATTAATACACGACTAGAAACTAAACTTGTCATAGTATCTTTACCAATAGCATAGAGTTGTCGAGAATAGAGAGATTCATCGAAATTAGACATATTTACTATATTTATTATAAATGATATAATATTTATTGTATTGACTAATTAATAATAATAAAAATCAATTTTTTTAAATATTAATTATATATGGATTATAATTTAATATATAAAGAAAAATATTTAAAATATAAGTTAAAATATTTAGATCTAAAAAAAAGTATATATGGAGGTATTGATGATATTAATAATATTAAGAAAGATGATTTAATTCATATTTGGTATAAAAATTGGCCAGACCAAGGAGTTCCAAAAATAGAAGACTTTTATAAATTTATAATTTATTGTAATGAAGATATAAAAAACGTGAAGGTGGTACGGTAATACACTGTTCTGGAGATATTGGACGTACAGGTACTGTTTATGTAATATTAAAAATAATAAATATGTTTGATAATGATAAAAGTTTGAAAGATAAAGCTACAATTGGAAATAAAATTAATAAAAATTATATAGCAACATTAATAGGAAAAATAGTATTGGAAGCAAGACAACATCGTCCTCAAATGGTAGAACGCGTTGAACAATATTTAGCAATTTACCAAATAATTATAAAATATTTAGATAATAATTTTATATTAAAAGATATAAACCGTGGAAATTTTTACGATAAAGAAGGAAAATATAATAATTTTTTTGATATAGAAGAAAATAAAATATTAAAACAATTGGCAAAAGAATTTTGTAAAATGCCGGAATTTGCTATCCTTTATCCGACGGATAAAGGATAGATAAAGAAAAAAATGAATATGATAAATTTATTTCTACACGTAAACATGAATTGAGTAAAATATTTAAGGTAGGCATTATAAAGAAAGAACAATGGCTTGATTTTATTCATAAATTATGATGTTCTTCTTTGTCTTATAATAAATAGATATTTTAATAATGGTTGTATGGTACCGAAACAATATATTTTTGTTCTTGTACTGTCATTATTTATTTTATATGTTAAAAAATTTTTAAATTTGTATACTTTTCTATTAAATAAAAGTATTATATTTACATTTGAACCATTTAAAGACAAATATGCTCTTAAATTTAAAAATACTAATAAAATACCTATAATATAAAAAATAAAATAATTATTTATATTAAATGTTCCATCAACTGGGTTACTTGGCACTAAAGTATAACTTCCAACATTTGCATCATATGCACCACCGTTATCAGGATCAGATACTGTAATTGACCCAATATTATCATCGTTTTTTAAACCATTTGATGTAAAATCTAAATCACCCGGACCAAAAGTCATTAATTCACCATATGCTTTTGATTCATCATTTGCGGTAATTGTTAAAGTTGCTTGAGTTACTGTTAATGTTCCAAATGTATATGTAATATTATAATTAGTTATATTAAATGTACCACCAGTAGCATTACTCGGTATTAAATCATATACACCAATAGATGCATTTGCTAAACCACCGCCACTCGGATCAGATATTGTAATTGTTCCAATTGTTTCGCTATTTTTTAATCCGATAGACGTAAATGTTGTCATTCCAATACCGTATGTTTTTATTTCTCCATATATTTTATCATCATTATTTGCAATTATTTCTAAAAGTTCAGTATTAATTGTAAGTATACCAATAATATATGTTATATCATAATTAACCGATTGAAATGTTCCTCCAGTTACATTACTTGGAACTAATGTATAATTACCAATTGGCGCTGTTGGTATGCCTCCACTATCTATGTCACTTAATGTTACAGTACCAACAGTTTCACCATTCTGTAATCCACTTGATGTAAATGAAGTAGCCCCAGAACCATATGATTTTGTATCACCGTAATCTTTTGAATCATTATTTGCAGTGATTATGAGTTGTGCGGTATTTACTGTTAATGTCCCATTATTATATGTAATATTATAATTACTTGTTATAAGACTACCAATAGGTGTACTGGGACTTAATGTGTATGTACCAATAGATGCTGTATTTAGACCACCATTTTCTAAATCATTTATTGTAATAGTATTAATTGTTTCTGAATTTTTTAATCCACTAAAAGTAAAAGCAGTAGAACCCGCACCATATGTTTTTGTTTGACCATAATTTTTAGAATCATTATTAGCGGTAATAGATAATGATACTTTGTTTACCGTTAATGTACCATTATTATATGTAATATTATAATTTTCAGATGTGAAGGTACCACCTGTCGCGGAACTTGGGACTAATGAATATGAACCAAAGTTTGCCGTATTAATACCACCTCCACTGGAATCAGTTATAGTAACTGTACCAATAGTTTCTGAATTTTGTAATCCACTAGAAGTAAAAGCGGTAGAACCAGCTCCATACGTTTTTGTATCACCATAATCTTTAGAATCATTATTAGCAGTGATTGTTAATGATACCTTATTTACTGATAGTGTACCATTATTATAAGTTATATTGTAATTTCCAGTTGAGAAGGTACCACCAGTTGCTGCACTTGGAATTAAAGAATATGAGCCAAAATTTGCAGTATTAACACCACCGCCACTTGGGTCTGATATTGTAACAGTACCAATAGTTTCTAAATTTTTTAAACCAGACGAAGAGAAAGTAGTAGACCCAGCTCCATATGTTTTAGTCTGACCATAATTTTTAGAATCATTATTAGCAGTTATAGACAAATTTACTGCATTTACCGTTAATGTACCTGTATTATATGTGATATTATAATTATTTGCAGTAAACGTACCTCCAGTTGCAGAACTTGGTGTAATTGTATATGTAGTAACTGGAGCCGAAGCACTACCACCATTACTGGAAACAGATAATGTTACTGAACCGATAGTTTGACTATTTTGTAATCCACTTGATGTAAATGCAGTAGAACCAGAACCATATGATTTTGTATCACCGTAATCTTTAGAATCATTATTAGCAGTAATTGTAAGTGATGCTGCATTTACAGTGAGTGTACCTGTTGTATAAGTGATATTATAATTTGATGATGTAAAAGTACCACCGGTCGCGGCACTAGGTACAAGATTATAAGAACCAATACCAGCTGTAGCAATACCACCACTACTCGTATCACTTACAGTTATACTACCAATTGTTTCACTATTTTGTAATCCAGTCGAAGTAAATGATGTATATCCAGAACCATATGTTTTAGTTTGACCATAAAGCTTACTATCAGAAACTGTAATTGATAAGGGTGTATTATATACTGATAAAGTAGCATTCACATATGAAATAGTATAATTTGCTGAATCAAATGTTCCACCAGTAGCTAAACTTGGTATAAGCGCATATGTTCCGGCTGTTGCTGTAGCAAGACCACCCCCACTACCATCAGTTAGAGTAATAGACCCAATAGTATCACCTTTTTGTAAACCTGATGTATAAAATCGTGTAGAACCAGAACCATATGTTTGTGCTGTACCATATGTTTTACTTGAATCATATGCTGTAATTGTTAAGGTTTGTTTTAAAATATATGGAGAAACAGTAGTAGTCCATACATTTGTATTTGTAATTAATTTTGTATCTGCAGTAGCATTACTCCATGAATTATTATAACCATAAATATTTGCAGTAGATGCCGAGATAGTTGAACCAAAACCAGCCATTGAACCAAAACTAGTATTATTTGTGTAATCTGTACCATTATAAAAACAATTTGTTGCAATAACAGTACTACTATTTGTTCCAGCATTTTGCCCAAAAATACCACCAGCATATTGTACAATAGTACCCGTAGAATAACAATTTATTGCAGTAATTGTCGAAGTACTAGTATTTCCAGCAGTGTATCCAAAAATTCCTCCACTACCCGGACCTGTAATTGCACCTGTAGAATAAGAATTATTAACGTTAATTGTACTATTAGCAGAAGAACCTGCTGAATTACCAACTATACCACCTCCATTATTTCCAATAGAACCGATAGAATAACATCCAGTAATCGTAATTGTACCAGATAATGAACTACCGCATATTCCTCCCGCAAAAATACTTATAGTACCTGTAGAATAACAATTTGTTATTGTAACTGTACCACTACCAGATCCACAAGATGAACCAACAATACCACCTCCTGAAGTGGAAATATTACCACTTGACCGACAATCTATAATAGACACATTTCCACTATATCCACATTGATTTCCAATAATACCGCCACAATTACCAGCAATATCGCCACTAGAAGAACAATTTATAATTTGTCCATAAATAAAATATTGGTGCCCAATATATCCACCACTTGACGCTGCTAAACTTGTATTTAAATATGAACCATTAACATTTATATTTTTTACAATTAAATTTTGATATGATGGGGAAAAACCATTTTTTACTAGACCGTTGTAATTTGTAATACCATTAATATTTACTGTATAATTTTGTCCATCAATTTTAACATACGTACTTCCAATATTAAAATAACAATCAATGCCACTATTACCACCAGTTGTAGATGTAAAAGTTAAATCAGATACAAAATAGACTGTAAAATGATTAGTTTTTGTTACAGCGCTATTTGTTATTGTAAGAGGAAAATCAGATGATGCTAAACTTGTCCATTGTGCTGCATTATTTAATGAATATTGGATTGTACCACTATTATCTCTTATTAATACATAACTACCAGTATTACCATTTCCAGATATTACTACCATATAATAATATTATATATTATTACATAATATTATATTATATCAATTTACATTATATTAGATAAATAAATTTAAGATGCAAATTTTATAACCCATTCTTTTGCAATAGATTCGGCTTCGGCTTTATTTTTTTTAAAATGTTCGGCTACTGTTGCATCAAGTGGATCATCAGTATTGGGTGATTCTAAAAGTCCGGTTAGAGATAAACCTAAAGATTTAGTATGAATTGCTGGACTCCAATCAGCTTTTAATATGTTCAAACATATTCGGCCAAGTGAATCAATATTTGGATGATATATTTTAGTATTACATTTACAAAGAGGTGGAACATGTGGATAACGTTTAGTATAATATACACTAAAATCAAAAACTCCATTTTCATATGGTGTATTTTTTGGTCCTTTTATTTTTAAATGAATATATCGAATATTATCGGTACGAACAAGTTCCAATCCCTCTATTTCTTTTTTATTTATAATTTCTTCTAAATTTTTTATTTCTTTAGTAATGCGGTTATTCATTTTAGTTTCCATTATAGATTTATATATTATGATATATTATGATATATTTAAAGATATTATTTTATAAATATTATAATTTTCATTTTTTTTATATTGATTAATAATATATATGCCAGTTAAATTATTACCACGTCCAGATAAATCTGCCAGTGCTCCACATCTTTCAAAATATGGATATTCTACCGCCAAAAAATCTTCTTCGCGTCATGAATCATTAAAACGTTCATCAAAAAAATATGGAACATTACCAGTTTTAAAGAGATTAAATTTAATTAGAAATATTACATCACCTGATCTTAAAGCTCATAAAGTTATGTCATCAGATGTAGAATATATGAAAAAATTATATAAAAATGAAAAAAACCAATCTAGACCAAAATCTAAAAAATCTAAAAAAAATAAGAAACTATCTAAAAAAATCTAAAAAATAATTTAATAACTAATACAAAATTTATCTAATTTATCAGCAAGCACATCCATTGTTCTAACAAATTCTGTATTTTGAATATTTTGAATATTTTTATTTTTTTGCATTTCATCATCGGCATCGTATCCGTTTAATTTATATTCTACAATTTGCATGTAATTTTCTAGATTATATTTAGTATCATCAAATTTTTGAATATTTCCTATTTCATACATATATCTTTGATACAGATATTGATTTAGTTCAGATATATTAATCTTAATCTTATGCTCTTCAAGAATATTAATTTTTTTCTTCAATTCATCATACCACCACGCATCAATAATTTTATTGTAGTGAATATATTTCAAATACATAGAATATCTGTGCGGTATTTTTATAATGTTTATTAAATATAATTATAGAATATCTTAATGATATTGTTTTTCAATTTTTTGATTCAATAAAAAAATATTAATTATATTATACTAATATATGAGAACATTATTATTATTACCAAATCAATTATTCCATCTTGACATTATAAAAGAAATAGAATTTAATAATATAGTTTTATACGAACATCCTAAATTTTTTACAGAATATAATTATCATAAATCTAAACTAGTTTTTCACAGAGCTTCAATGAAAAATTATTATGATATATTAGAAAAAAAATATAAGATTAAATATGTTGATTATTATGAAAAATTAAAAATACAAAATGACATTATTATGTTTGATCCGACAGATTTTGATATTAGTGATGAAATATCTAAATATGCTAAAAAACATAAATTAAATCTGGAAATTCAAGAATCACCATTATTTATATTTACATTGTCTGAGCTTGATGAGTATATTAATTCACAAAAATCTGGACATTATTTTAATGCCACTTTTTATAAGTGGGCTAGAACAAAGAAAAATATTTTAATGGAAAAAAATGGACCGATGGGTGGAAAATGGTCATTTGATACAGAAAATAGATTACCTTTTCAAAAAGATTATAAAGAAAAACCAATAACATTTATAAGTAATAATTATATTAAAGAAGCTACAAAATATGTTGAAAAAGAATTTCCAAATAATTATGGAGAAATAAATATATTTACTCCAATAAATCATAATGACGCGGAAAAATATTTTGATTCATTTTTAAATAATAGATTTAAAAATTTTGGTGCATATGAAGATGCTATTTCTTCAGAAGTAATGATTGGTTATCATTCAGGAATATCAGCATTATTAAATATTGGATTATTAAATCCTTTAGAAGTAATTGAAAAAGCTATCAAAAAAAAATCTGTTAAAATCCAATCAATCGAAGGATTTGTTAGACAAATATTATCTTGGAGAGAATATGTAAGATTACTTTATATTAAAGAACATAAAACTTTTAAAAAACAAAACTTTTTAAAACATACAAATAAAATATCAAAATCGTGGTATAATGGTACAACTGGTATAGTTCCACTAGATAATATCATTAAAAAAGCATTAAAAATTGCATATTTACATCATATTGAACGTTTAATGATTGCTGGTAATTTAGCATTATTGATGCAAATTAAACCAACTGATATATATAAATGGTTTATTGAAATTGTATCAATTGATGCTTATGAATGGGTAATGGAACCTAATGTATATGGAATGAGTCAACATTCAGTTGGTCAATTAATGATGAATAGACCTTATTATTCATCATCTAATTATATTTTTAAAATGAGTAATTATAAAAAATCAGATCAAAATGAAAAAATTATATTAAATGATGAATCATACGAATGGTATGAAATATTTGATGCATTATATTATAATTTTATAAATGATAATAAATCTTATTTAAAATCTATATATGCTACTGCAAATTCCGTTTTTATATTAAATAAAAAATCAACAAATGAAAAAACACGTTTATTTAAAATTGCTAAATTATATTTAAGTTAAAACTATTTGAGTAACATATAGAACAACATAATAATAATTATTAATAGTAATAGATTCATTAGATTTAGTTTTGAACACGAATAATGACAAACGTCTTTTACATCAGTCATTCCAAAGTTTTCTTTAGTTGGTTGATTTATTTGATTCATTTGATTCATATGAATATATAATATATAATATATAATTATAATTTATATATTATATGGAAAATATAAAACATAAATTATTAGAATATCAACAAGAACATACAAATAATATTATAAGAATTTTACAAAATAATAATACTTGTTTAGATGCATCTGATACAGGAACCGGTAAAACATATTCTGCGATGGCAGCATGCAATATATTAAGTTTAACTCCAATAATTATATGTCCAAAATCAATAGTAGCACAATGGAAACGTATAGCAGAATATTTTAATATAAAAAATGCAGTTGTTATAAATTATGAGTTATTCAAAAGAGGAAAAATGTATGATTCAAAAAATAATAAAATTAAATGTTCACTTATAAAAATTATTCGTAATGATAAAAATCTAATAGAAAATATTACATTTGATATTAATGACAAAGGAAATAAGATATTTATATTTGATGAAGTACATAGATGTTCAAATTTAGAATCGGATAATTGTATGTTATTAATAAGTGCTAAACAAACAAATATAAAAATGTTATTATTAAGTGCAACAATAGCAGATTATCCTGATAAATTTAAACCATTTTTATATGTATTAAATTTTATTAATCCCGATCAAGTAAAAAATATGAATATAGACTATAAAAAATATATAGCAATAGTAGAAAAATGGATATCGCGTGATTATAAACCAATGGTAAGAATACACAATATGTTGTATCCAGATAGAGCATCTAGAGTACGTATAGATGTATTAGGAGATATGTTTCCTGAAACACAAATTACAGCTATTCCGTATAGTATGGGTAAAAAACGTACTGAAGAAATAGAAAAAGAATATAAAAAATTGGCACAAGAATTAGATGAAATAAAAAATAAAAAAGATAAAGATAAATCAAATCCATTAACAATTACAATAAGATCACAACAGAGAATAGAAATATTAAAAATACCAACATTTATAGAATTATGTAATGATTTTTTACATAATAATTATAGTGTAGTTATTTTTGTTAATTATACACAAACATTAAAAACTTTAGCAGAAATGCTACATACTAATAGTATTGTATATGGAGAACAGGATTCGAATGATAGATTGCGTATAATAGAAGAATTTCAAGAAAATAAATCAAGGATTATTATTTTAAATATTAAAGCTGGTGGTATTGGAATATCATTACATGATATTATGGGAGGGCATCCTAGAGTATCATTAATATCTCCAACATGGAGTTCTCTTGATTTAGTTCAAGCATTAGGACGTATTCATCGAGCTGGGGGTAAAACAAAGTCATTACAAAGAATAATTTATGCTGCAGATACTGTTGAGGAACGAATTGCAGATAAATTAAAAATAAAATTAAAAAATATTAATTCAATAAATAATGGTGATCTAGATTTAACAAATATTAATTTTGAGAATAAAAATATAAAAATATAATTTATATTATATATGAATAATATAGTTGATGCTTTAATTTATACAAGTATTAAAAATAATATTGACTTTGCGGCACCAGACCAACGATTTTTTTTTTTAAAAAAAATTTCTGGTGTAAATGATTCAGATAATAATATTGCATTAAATAACATAAATAAAATAATGGAAAACACAACAATAAAACGTGCGTGTTGTATGGCAAAACGAGATAAAAGTAAAATAGACGAAAAAGGTAATATAAATGTACAAGTAAAAATACCCATTCCAACGGGTGGCGAATCTTCTTCAGATAAAATAGGAACTAAATTTGGTTATAAAAGTATCCAAGTAAAAATTCCAAGTAATATGTGTACAAGACCTGAAATTTTTGGTGAAAATTATAATACATCTGATGCAAGTGATAAAGGTAACCCAGCATGTGATAAATTTATGGGTGCATATTGTAATAACATGAAATATTTATATTTAAAAGAAAATGGTAGTAAACCATTTGACGCAAATGAATTTTATGAATATTCACCAGAATGTCCCTGTTATGCAGATCTTCCACCATGGACAGTACAACAAAATAGTGCATCCACTAGTGGTTTATCAAGAAATTGTGTTTTAACCAATTGTGAAATTACAGATCCAAATGTATATTTAGATCCTTCAAGTAGAGAACCTTGTAAAAGCAATATTACTTTTTGTACAGAATATAACAATTGGAAAAGTATAACTGCAAGTCAAGGTGGTACAATCAATATAGACAAAAAAACAACACAAAATTGTTCATCAAGTGATAATAAAAATAAAACCCAAAATGATGAATCTGGTGTTTCTGGTGGTTCTGGTGGTTCTGGTGGTTCTAGTGGTTCTGGTGGTTCTAGTGGTTCTGGTGGTTCTGGTGGTTCTGGTGGTTCTGGTGGTTCTGGTGGTTATGGTGGTTCTGGTGGTTCTGGTGGTTCTGGTGGTTCTGGTGGTTCTGGTGGTCCTAATAAAAGTGATAATACAAAAAGTACTACAGATAATACAGAAAGCACTACAGATAATACAAAAAGTAAAATTTCTGAAGAATCATCAAATAATTCATCAAATACTACATTATATATAGGTATAGGAGTAGGACTTTTACTTTTAATTATTGGTGTTGCTTTATTTATAATTATTAAAAAAAATAAAAATATAACTGGAACTACACAATCTGTTTCTGAAGATGAATAATATAATATAAAATATTTCTATTATATTTATATAAGTATAATATATAATGGGAAGTTCATCAAAATCTACAGTTTCAAATAATATATCAAATATGATTGTTAATAAAAGCGATTTGGAAGCATTAAACAGTAATGTAAATGAATTTGTAAGTAATAGTGTTATTAAAAATACTGATGGATGTAGTGCAGGTTCTACACAAATGAGTGATAATGATTTAGGTGATATAACCGTAGTGGGTAAAAAAAATACTGCTAATGTAGGAGTAGAAGCAAATCAAGATTCAAGTGTAAGTTTACAATGTATACAACAGTCTATTCAACAAACAAATATTAATAATGATATAGCAACATCAATTATGCAAAATTTACAACAAAATGTATCAAATGATCAATTAACAAAAATGGTTAATGAAGCAGAAACAAATATGAAACAAGGTTTGGCAGGTGGCTTATTAAATCCATTTTCTAGTGCAAGTTCTGAAGTAAATATGACTTTATCAAATATACAAATAACTGATACAACACGTAAATTAAGCAATTTGATAAGTAATAAAGTAGCAAATAATCAACAAGTAGCTTCAGTTAAAGATTGTTTTACAAAAGCTGCTCAACAACAGAATAATAGAGTTGGAAATGTAAAAATTTTAGGAGATGAAAACACTGTAAATGTAAATATATCAACAAACCAAATTGCAAAATCGTTTGCATCGTGTCAACAATTAACACAACAAACTTCTTCTACAACAACTGAAATAGCAACAACACTTGGATTAAAAATTGTTGATGAAACAGAAAATAAAATGAAGTCAGATTCTCAAGGTAGTGCCACAACAAAAATGAAACAAACGGGCATTGAAGGTATATTTGCAGCACTTTCTGCTTTTTTTGCAGCACCATTAATAAGTGGTGTTGCTATATTTTGTCTTGTAATATGTTGTATTTTAAGTTCCGTACTTATTACAAAAATGGGTGGAAACAAATCGAATAATTCACCTCAAGAACCAGAATCTTCAGCTGGAGCTGAAGAATAATTAAATTATAATTAAATTATAATTTAATGAATTAAATGAATTAAATGAATTTAAACTACAACAGGTTGCGAACGTCCACGACCACGTTTAGTTTGGGTACGTGTATTAACTGATTGCCATTCACCTTCTGATGTAGTAGTTGTATTGCGAACAGGTTTATAAGCTGGTCTATTTTCAACACGTTGGGTACGTTCTGTACGTGGACCACTTTGAGTACGTTCTGTACGTGGACCACTTTGAGTACGTTCTGTATGTGGACCACTTTGAGTACGTTCTGTATGTGGACCACTTTGAGTACGTTCTGTACGTGGACCACTTTGAGTACGTTCTGTACGTGGACCACTTTGAGTACGTTCTGTACGTGGACCACTTTGAGTACGTTCTGTACGTGGACCACGTTGGTCACGCTGAAAATGTGGTCGGTGAGCACGTACAGCACGTTCAGGTCGTTCAGGTCGTTGTTCTGTTTCAACTGAGAATTTTGTTCTGGTTTCATTAACAAATGAATTCCAGTCATTTGATACAGTTGTTAGAAAATCAAGGAATGTAGTAGCAGTAGATTGGAGTTTTTGATATGCTACAAATTCGGATTGATTTTCTTTGTATCGTTGTACAGAATTTGGATCACGTTGAACTACAAATTTAAGACGACTTACAAGTACACGCATAAGTTGCCCAAATTGGGCATAATTATATGTAAGTGTACGATTTACACCAGATGGAATAGAACGATATAGAGAACCGTTATTACGATTTCCATTAAGATTTGCTCCAAATACTTGACGTTCTACATCCGACTCGAAATTAGAAAGGAATGATGTTTCAAAACGAGTATACACATCAGTACATAGTTGTTTAAGTTTTGGATATAGTGTTTGTTGATATTCATTTTGTGGCGATGTAAGACGTTCTGTCATAGATTGAAATCCAAGTAGTACTTGTGAAGCAGAACCTTTTGATACTTTGAAGGTATCTTTGAATTGTGTCTTGAGATGTGTAAATGAAACATCAGCAAATGATACTGATTGAGAATCTGAATTTGTTGGTGCATTTGTGTTTTGTTCTTGAGCCATATTAATATAATTGATATAAGTTAATAAATTCTTAAATCATTTTAATGCGAAAAATAATTTATGAATTTTTTTTATTATAAAGTAATATTAATAATAATTGTATAATGAAAAAAAATAAATCAGAAAAAACAACATCTATTGTTGAAATAATTGCAGAATATATGTATTTAGTAATAATTGGTGAAAAGAATGATTTAAAAGAATTTGTAAATAATTTAAAAAATAATGTAATTGATGATAAAAAAAAATTTATTATTACACGGTTAGACATACCAATATTATTTGAATATGATAAAATTCAAAAAACCGCAAAAAAAGAATTAATAGTTGATATAGGAATAGAATCTGCTCAATCTTATGCATATGCACAAGAACCATTTATATTACCACGTTGTAATAAAAAAAAACAACTAAAAATGGACCATACTGAAAATTATATGTTAATGATTATTGATGATAATATTTTACGTTTTCCAAAAATAGATTTAACAGAAGAAGATCCTGAAAAAATGATAATTGATTGGATGAAAAAATATAATGGTGGTAATGTTCCAGAAAAATTTATTAAAACAATTAAACCTTTATCACTCGTTGGATTCGATGATGAAATATTAGTGTATAGTGGGAAAATATGATTCGCATATGTGCGAATCATATTTTCCCACTCTAGCGTAAAATTTAAAAACTCAAAAAGTTTTTAAATTAATACGGTATCCTTTATCCGACGGATAAAAATATAAAAGTTAAAGGTAAAAATATAAAAATGAATTTTTATATTTTTAGCGTAAGAATTTGTCTTCAATAAATTCTTTCGGAGTCTTAACAGCCGAGGTGTTTAAACACCTATTAGGCTGTTAAGGGATAGTGGGAAAATTTAATTTATTCTCGGAAAAATATTTGCATTAGATATTTAATAAGTTTAAAAAATAATATTATAAAATAATAATATATAAAATAATCATTATGAAAATATATTATAATTATGTTATATTTCATAAAAAATGTCCAGACGGTTTTACTGGATTTTTTTTATTACATAAATCTAATCAAATACATAAAAGTGCATTAATATATCCAGATGTACCTAGTGCTAAAAATACTCCACCAAATATAGATAATAAAGATCTAATTATAATTGATGTCGCATATAAATATAATGTATTGCAAGATATAATATCTAAAGCAAAAAGTGTATTATTTATAGATCATCATATAACTATTAGAAATGATGTTTTAAAATTGGAAGAAGAATATCCAGATAAATTTAAATCAATATATAATGAAAAAAAAAGTGGAGCTACATTAACATGGGAATTTTTGTATCCAAAAAAAAAACATCCATATTTTATAGATCTAATTGAAGACAATGATATTGGAAAATGGGAATTACCAAATATAAAAGATTTTATGTCTGGTTTTAATGTAAATTTCGATCTTAAATTAAATGATGTTAATTTAAAAAAATTTAATATTCTATTTAAAAAGTCAACTATAAAACAATTAATAAATAAAGGTAAAATATATAATGAATATAAAAAATATTTAACGCAAGAAAATTCAACACGTATTTCTATAGAACGTTTTCCATCGGATAATATTTATAAGGAATTTAAAGACGTTTTTAAAAAACCCGGACAATATAAAGTTGCAGTATATTGTGGTTCATCGTGTCCAAATCCAACAGAATTAGCGGATAAAATATTAGACGATACTAAATGTGATTTTTTCATATCGTGGGTATTAAATTTAGATAGAAACGAATATGTATTAACTTTTAGAAGTTTTAATGTAAATGTTGGTAATATTGCTAAATTATTTAATGGAGGTGGACATACGTATGCCGCAGCATGTTCATTTAAGGCTACTAGATACAATATTACAGATTTATTTTTAGGAGAATCTTTGCCAAGATAATAATAAAATATTATTATTTTTCTAATAATAATATTTATTTATTTTTACAGAGTTATAAATTTACATATATGCTCTGAAAAGATTAGCGAGATCTTTTCTTACAGCACTAGCACTAGAAGAACTTACATTAAGAGAAGAACTTGAAGAAGCTGATGTATCAGAAGTGTTAGAAGTGTTAGATGATGAATTTACAGATGGTAAATTATCGCGTGCTGGAGTTGCTAATCTAACTTGTTGTAAATCGCTTTTCTTTTTATCTTCACATAAGACATATACAACTAATACAATAACTAATGCAAGAATACCAAAGAGAAGGATTTTTTTATTCTTATCACGTTTTTGTTCTTCAGCAGTATTAACTGGTTTTTGATTATTTTGATCTGACATTATAATATATAATAATATAATATTTTTTTTTTATATAAACAAATTATATTTTTATATAAACAAATTATATTTTTATATAAACAAATTATATTTTTATATAAACAAATTATATTTTTATATAAACAAATTATATTTTTTTTATATTGTATATTATATATTATAATGGATAAATTTTCACCTAGACAAGCATTAAAAGATAAGTCATGTGGACAAAGCACATCAGTATTATTTTTTGCATTATTTTTACTAATGTTAGTAATATTAGGTAATGCCATCAAAACTGGTTCTGAAAATTCAGCATGGGGTTTATATGTATTTATTATAATTCTTGGTATTGCTATGATGATTGTATTAATAACTGGAACAGGTACACAAGGTCAAGAAAGTGTACCTTGGACATTTTCTGGATTGTCACTTTTGATGACCGGTTTAGCAATTGTTGCATTAGTAATGGCAAAACCAAATATGGAAACAACGGATTTAGCAATTGCATATATTGCCGTAATATTGCCTGGTATATGTGGATTAATATATTCACCAATATATAAAACACTAAAAGGTAAATTTAATAAAACACAAAATCCTTCGAATACGGATACAAGTTCGGAATAATAATTTAATAATTTAAAAATTGAATTAATTTAATATTGTCATATATTTTCTTTATTTTTCAACTAATCTAAAATATCCCTTAACAGCCTAATAGGTTGCGAGTAATCAAAGATTACTCCAAGCTCTACAAATCAATATTTTTTTTAAAAATATTGATTTTTTTAGGTGTTTAAACACCTAGGCAGTTAAGACTCCGAAAGAATTTGTTGAAGACAAATTCTTACGCTAAAAATATAAAAATTCATTTTTATATTTTTACCTTTAACTTTTATATTTTTAGCCGTCGGA
>Ga0194133_10002160_pt1 | contig 31352 bp, 4 predicted proteins | sample TA2KigOf40mmetaG_FD_155448 | JGI IMG/M metagenome (GOLD analysis project Ga0194133, IMG submission 155448) | Freshwater microbial communities from Lake Tanganyika, Tanzania - TA2015055 Kigoma Offshore 40m | ecosystem: Environmental > Aquatic > Freshwater > Lake | place: Tanzania: Lake Tanganyika...
AACACTTCAACCTCATACTTCAACAAACTTATCACCACTCTCTCAATAGCAGCGTCTACCTCCACAAAAAAATTCTGTGCTGGGGGTGACTTCAATGTCAATTATGACCTTCCAGGACACCTAAAGGAAAAATTAGAAGAATGGTCAATTGAGCATGACCTTGTGCAACTTATCAATGTACCAACTTGGGAGAGAATCGTCAAAATTGGAGATACTAGTAAACTTAGAAGATCACGACTCGACCTAATGTTTACAAACTCATCTAGGATTGAGGTTCTGGTTTCGGACAAGTTCACAAGCGACCATAACCTAATCATTGTATCTCGAAACTACACAAGTCCAACGATAAAAAGAACATTAACTAAACGGAGAGATTATAGAAAATATGAAGCAACTCACATATCACAGTTATTCTCAGAAAACATGCTAAATCAGAGTCTGTCTGGTGACCCCGACTTCAACGCTGATACTATCACCGAATGCATGCGAACTGCTTTGGACGACCTGTGCCCTGTCAGATCAATCAGGACCGCTAGAGCATCAGATATAGTTGACCAGGGCCTAGAAAAAGCAAAGAAGAAACGGAAGAGATTGCTTAAAAAATACAATAAGTGCAATACACAAAAACTTCTAAAGAAAATTACTCTCCTAAATGATTTCATCATATCCTCACGAAAGCAACAACTAAAGCTAAGAGTTGAAGGCAACAATGTCAAATCCTTTTGGAATGCAATCAGTACCCAAGAGGGAAAGAAAATTAGAGATGAAATCAAACTCGATCTAAATGGAACCATTACTATGATCCCAAGGTTCTTGTTGAAGAGTTCGCAGACTACTTTGTTAGCAAAGTCAATAACCTCTCACAAAACAGTGGAATCTTAGATTACTCAATAGGACACACTTCTCTTATGATTACCAACGCCGGAAAAATTGCTGCAACTAAAAAGATGAAAAACAAACTCTGCTGGGGAGAAGACGAAATCCCAATGAAGATCGCCAAAGACATAGTCACAAAGAACTTAGACCTATTTAGAGAATTCTTCAACTCCTGTTCTTCAAAAGGCCTGCCGGATAGGTGGAAAATAGCAATCATAACTCCTCTATTTAAGTCTGGAGATAAAGAAAAGGTCACACAGTACAGACCTATCTCAAATTTGGATTCTCTTAGTTAAATCTACGAGCGGATTGTTCTTCAAAGATTAAATGCTTTGGGGGAATTGGACGGGGGCTTCCAACATGGATTCAAAGAGAACAGATCTACAGTGACTGCAATATTAGAACTACAAGATTATGTATCCTCGAAGTTGGACGCGGGTCTGGTGGTTGGAACGTACAGCCTGGACCTCTCCGCCGCCTTCGACCTACTCCGTCCTGAACTATTCCTCAAAAACATGCAAGATATTCTCCCTCAAAACATCCTTCAAACATTAATGGATTTCCTAAGTAATAGACAGTTCAAAGTGCAAATTGGCAAAACAAGATCATCAAGCAAAAGATTACTGGTTGGATGCGTACAAGGATCCATATTAGGACCTCGCCTCTTCACGTTATACATGAGTCGTCTTGCAAAGATATTCAAAGATGCTCATTTAGTGTCGTTCGCAGACGACAACTATGTTTCCGTTGCTCATCATGATGTCAAAAAGGTTAAAACCATACTAGAAAATACGATGACAGTGCATGATAAGTTCCTTAACTCAATTGGAATGGTGACAAACGTCTCTAAAACGGAACTTATTCTCTTCTCACGAAAACCAATCATTGATCCCTTAGTTATACAAGTGAACGGATCTGTTATCAAAGCAAAAAAGAGTGTGAAAGTCTTGGGCCTTCTGTTTGATAGCGACCTAGGTTGGACATCCCACCTGGAAAAGGTGAAACAAAAAGCCAGGCATGCTCTCCACAAGATGAAATTTCTGCGAAAATACTTAACGATGGAGGAAATGAAAAAAGTAATAACTAGCCATTTTTTTGGTATGTTATATTACGCCTCACCAGTGTGGATGACCGAAATCTCTACATCATCTGCCTGGAATCTGCTAAATGCATTGCACTATAAAGCACTAAGAACAGTTTGTGGTGACTTTAGAAGAAAAAAGAGCAGTTGGATACATTGGTTAAAAGAGCAAGGCCGCATGAGTGGATGAAGTACATGTGCACTAAAACTGCAATCCAACTGACTCTACTAGGCGACTCTGGACCCCCCCTAAGTAGAAAACTTTGCCAAAACCTATATAGACATGACAGGACTGGGAAGATCTCCTTTATGGATACCTCACGCCTGAAAATTGGAAAAAATTCCCTACAGAATCGGTTGAAGAGTGTCCAAGAATTTCAAGTTGATTGGCTGAATGGAATCAGCAGCGATAGACTCAGAATTGAACTAAAGAAATTATTCATTAAAATCTAGTCATCATTATAGTGATTAGAGGTACTGACCAATTTGTCCGAGACTTACCGACTTAAAGTTATCGACTTAAGTAAAAGGGGCGTGTTACATAGGCCAGCCGAAAAAAAAAAGAGAAAAAGTCTAAGTCAGCCGGAATCAACAAGTCGAAAAATGTTTTATGTTTTAAAATTATGGTCTTTGTAAAATTGTTAATTGTCGATTTGCACTACATTTTATAGTAAAGTATATTAAATATGATATTTGTAGATTAGATTGAATAATATTCTTACCAAATTTAAGAATTTTTGGTTAACTATTTGCTGGGATATTGAATTTCAAACTTGTCCCAAACTTACCGAACATCCATCCAGCTCACCCCGAAGAGTGGGTTTGTTTTCCTTTCATCCACTCATTGTATTAGGTTTCTTCTCACCTTTGGGGTGAATGGGTATGCCTTGCTAAAGTCCAGCTCAACCATAGGAAACATCCATCCCACTCACCCCGGCTACACCTATGGCGGTCTGTCCGCAGGCCAGCTAGTTAATTTATAAAAGTAAGTAACTCTGGTCCTAGTTTACTTATCCTTTGTTGATTGATTCTTTGGTCATGAAGTATCACTTTTCCCACTAAAATTAGTTAATTTTTGAAACTTTTCTCCTACATATCCACTTAATTAATAAGATATTTTTCCAACTTTTTGGAAAAACGTTTTTCTCGCCGCCCAGTTAGAAACACGTTACTCCCAGATCTTGACTTACCAAGATATTTTTCCGATAACAAAAATATTTTGAAAAGTTGCGTGATACTTGTTTTAATGTTCCGTCTTTTCAGCTTTAAATTTCTCTTGATTTCTTTGATGAAATGAAATACTTATTGAAAATAAATAAATAATTACATATCAAATTACCTGCTGAAATAACTTAAAAGATTCTTTTTAATGCTATTCTTTTAATGAATTAGGAAAAGGTTTAAGCACACGGATTGTCTAATATTAGCGCTTTAAATTTGTTATGTAGAAGATATCTTAGACCGTTCCTATTTCACTCTCGCATTCGAATCCAAAGAATCAAACATATTTTTCCTGGATTGAAACTTGCTCGATTGGATTCCAATTTCCAGATCAGAGTCGCTTCAAAGAGGAATAAAATGATCAAGCTGTGTGCGAAAGTTTTTATTTTGTTTTTGAGTCAAAATGGGATGAACCAGATCAAATAAAAATAAAATGGATTACAATCATGAAAAAATACTCAAAATAACTTTGACCAACTCAAATAAAATATAAGTTTTTAATTTCATTGACAATTCAAGACTCCCTTTTCAAAGATGGGCGAAGAATTGCGCTGGAATACTTGACATAATAGTGAGAGCTATGTGAAGATTTTAGATTTCTAATCATACAAATTTTCAATAAGTCTTAAATTTAGTTTTATCTGCCAGCAAGAAACGAGTCTAGAAAAATCATCTAATCTAGCATTTTTTTGTGGATGTTTGTCCGTCTGTGATGTCCATATTTGAGCTCAGTAGGGCTCAGAGGTGTAAACTTTGAATTACATCTCCTCCCTCATTTTTTGTGCCAGAAGGAATATTTTTAGGTTTTTGGAAAGAAGAATTTTTTTTCTATAACTTTACATATTTTTTCCAGAAATTTTGACCAGGTGATGTGCTATTAACAGCTCTTTAACCATAAATACTATCAAGCATATTTTTGGAAAGATAATTTCATTGTGCCTATTTTATGTTTTATAAGTTTGTTGATATTATGTCTAGAAATTGAGGTAATTAAAAGTCTGCTCTGGCCTCTGAATGAACCAGCATCGCCGTTGAAAAATGGAAAAAATCAGCAAAAAATGGCAGAAACGGCAAATAATGGCCTTCAACTTACGTCTATAATAGCTACTACGATACTAGAGCTAGAGAAAAGTGATACTTTTTCATCTGTGGGATAAATTACCCTTTGAATCATTTTGCTTTTTTATCAAATTAAAATCTTGTTGGTATTCCCTCGATTTTCAACTTCTATTTGTTGTCTTTCCACTTCAGTCAGGACCAAAACCAGTGAGCGATAAAGTACTCAATATGGGGGGATTTATTCAAAAAAACCCGACGCTTTTTTTCGCTCGAGGGGGTATTAATGAGATTATAGCCATCGCTTTTGAGGAAAGCACAAGAAGAGAGGTTTATCGAATGACTAATTAAAACAGCGTTGGTCTTTGGATCCCACTGTCAACAGCGTTAGAATGAAAAGCCTCCACCCCAAGGGCAGCCGTTTTTTATCATAGATCCATTTTTTCTTTGTATTTTTATCACCATGGGGGTTATTTCTGTGTACACATGTTTTTTTAGTTCACGTTCAAAGAGGGGGTCGATGGGTATTGTTTTTCTGTCCATCGCTGTGAAAGTTCCTCTTACACAACTTGCATGAAAATTTCGATTCACTTAAAAGTTTTGTTTTTTAAGCTTTCCTTAACGAATCTTACTAATCTTTGCAGAAATAGGCCAGTTAGATCTAAGCTGAAAACTGGAGGGACTAGTTTCGTACACTTTTCAAGTAATGGTTTATATGGTGCAAAATTCCTGTAAAGCTTGCACAATTATGCGTAATGGAAATTGGTCTCCCCCTTCTCGAAAAATTTATTTTACGATTCATTCTCAAAATTAATGAATCAGAATGAAATTTAACATCTGAGCTAGCCAATTCTCTTGATTCAACCAAGAAAAAGTAAACATCTGGCCGAGTGGTCATGACATCAGGCTGGGATTAATCTGAGGGTCTGGGGTTTGAACCCCGGCGGCTCCAGGCAATCTTTGACCCCGGGTTGCCAAAAAAATAACAAGTAATTCCCAGCCAAAATGTCAATAAGTATGTAAGCTTGAAACACAAGGTAAAACGTAAGAAGTCTTGAAAATCCTTCCCACCACATGTGGTGGTTGATTGGGTTATATACAAGATTATGAAATTGAAAACGAAAAGCTAAATGTGTAGTCTTCATTTAAATACTGTCGTTATAGGGATGTTGTAAATTTTTTGAAATACTTTTTATCGCTGCTTTTTTCTCTCATTTATGAATCGGAAACATTTGGACGGATAAATTTAGGGTGAGGGGGTTCGCCCTTCAACGACTTGTTTGTTACCGTAGAATTGTTAAGTATAAACCACATTTGTCCTAGATTAGTCTAGGAATAAAAAATTATTTGGTGAGCAAATCTTATTTTGGAAGTCGCATTATAATAATAATAATAGTGAGCATTTTGAACCAACGTATTGAAATATGTTGGTTCAAATTTTTAATGGAAATGTTTCTTAAGTCCATGTTTTCGTCCAAGTCTCGTCCACACCCCTACGTCTTGATCACAATCCAACATTTCAAAATTAAACTGTCCCCCTACCCTCGGGTATGCTTACACCTCACCCTCTTTATGAAACCAGTGGTGGCTGTGGCGACGTGCCCTACCATAAAAAAACGGCTCGTGTCATCGATTTAAAAAAAGTTTTGAGCAATTGTCTTTGCTATTCATATGCAGATTTAAACAAAAACGAAAGCAACATTAACGACAAAAATTAACCAAACTGTGGGTCATGGAGTGATAAAGTTGCTCGAGAGGTAATGTTTCATCAAACCAAAGGGCATTTATTAACAGATGCATTGGTTTTGACTAAAAGATGGAAAAAACGATCTTTTTTACTAATCTTAAAACATGCTGTTTTATTTTTATTGATAAAAATATCCACCAAAGAATTGTATTAAGTTAAGTTTTCATGGGAAATAAGAGCATTTTTTGGGGAGAGTTTCATTCTAACAGTGCTGATTCTTTTACCTTTTTATTTCAATTCAAATCTTTTGCTGATGACTCATTATAATCAGTAAGGTAAATAATATCACAGTACTTCAACTAACATAAAAAATTTAAAGTTTGTGTGATTCAAGCAGAGGGTGCGTGGTCAGAAATTAATTCAATGGTCGGCACAAAACTTGAGGCAAAGTTATTTCCATGAGATTTAACGGTTTTGGAGAAGTGAGACCCTTTTTTTAAATCGAGAATTAGACGCTAGCTTTCAAAAGGCCAAAATATTTAGAAGCAATATTTTAATTGTTTCAAATCAACTCTCCCAATAACTTAAAATTTAATAACTTGCGATTGGGCCACTTTTACCCTATTAGACAATTCGACATTCTTTTGACCTGCATAAGTTTTATATTTTTTTCAAAGACATTTTTCTTAACGTGTTAATGCATTCCGTGATGAATCTCAAATTCTTTTGGTAGATATTTATTGCGCATAATTAAATCTTCTACGAAATTGCCTGTATTATAAAAACAATCTCCACTTACATACTTGAACCGTTGGAATCATAAATGGGATAAAGGTTATAATTAAACAACTAGTGATGTCAGACATCTGACGTGTAATGGAGAGATTCTTTACGAAAACTCAGGATTTTTCTGACAATAAATTTTTGTCCCAATGAGTATGAAAATTTTCTTACCCCGATAAACTTATTTTTTTTACATCTGGTAAATTGTCATTATTGTGAGAATTTTTCCCGATATTATATTCTAGCTGACAAGGTCAATAAAGATCTTTTTAAGAACGTTGTTAAAAGTAAAAAATACAATCAGTAATTAGCATTATCTTAAAGATTCCTTAGATGAAAATGCACACGATCAAATTATTTCGTGACTCGAAATAATCCCTTAGAGAAGTTGCCACATGAGAATATCTCATCCTAATTAATTTTTGAGTTTTCACTAAGCACGAAATATGACAAGACATCATAATTGACTGTATAGTTTGAAGCACAGAAATTTTTACCAGAGAAATTGGCTAATGTGTAAATATAAAAAGCAAGCTTTGATTTCGATCTTGTAAATTCCTTTCAAATATAAAACAAAATATCTACAAAATGTTTTGAAACTCAGAGTTTCAATCCTAAAAGAAATCTTCTGAATCCATATTTTTAATAAATATACTCAAAAGAGTGTTCTCATATTAACATATTTTTTAAAGAGTCGCCTGTTTCAATTTTGTTCACTTTTTTGGCTGACTTTGTTGAACACCTCATTCCATTTTCCGTTGACAGGATTATGGTTATTGTAGCAGGCCATAAACTGAATATTAAGCATGGTTTGGAGGTGTGAGTGGAGACACGCTAATTACTGGTTAACATTCAAGCTGCATTAAATTAAATGCTAATTAGTAGGAGGCAAAGAAGAGTCGCTCAAAGGGGTTAACTATGCTGGACAAGGTACAAAATTATAGGAGAAGTACCCCGTACCAAAAAATGATGTGAAAACTTTAGCAGTATTGCCTTAAACTGAGCATTTTAAAATCAAAATCAAAACATAAATGTAAAATTGAAAAGTAGACGTACTAACTCTTTATGAATACAAGAATTCATAAAATTGCTGATGTCGTCCAACTTCACCTCATTTCAATTATAAGCATTGCTCCTCAGTCGTCAAAAGTAAGTCTAAAATTAACCCACAAACGCCGTTTGTTAAATTTACTATGGGTTTTTTAATTTGGGTTTCAAATTTCAAAACTTCAATAAGAGGTCCTTGTTCTATTTTGAATGTATGTGTAGGAAAATGATAAAATTTTCAAAAAGATTTGCCCAATATTTTATGCATTTAGCCCGTGAAGTCGAGAAAAAATACCATAAGTAGTTTAAACAAAACAAAAATCCTAAAGGGTTCTCATTCGTTTAAAGGTTGATTTCTGACAAACTGCTGAGCAGTTTGGATGGTTCATTCATCAAGTAATGTTTACCCTGGCATGACTTATTAATAATCACCCAATGACTCGTTCGTTTGACTGGCAATTAGGGAAGCTGAATGACACAGCAACTTTTTCATCTTCAATTAACTCTCCTGTTTCGTGTTTGCTATGAATGTGATTGGTGATTCAAAACAGCAGCAGAGTGACATGGAGAAAACGACATTTTATTTTATTCTGAGGCTATTTATTTTTAGTATAGTGAACCTTTTTTGACACCTTTGTGTTGTGCAAACCTGTCAAGAGAAGACTTAAATACTAACTGATTAGGAAAAAACAATTCAAAACAGGAAATTTATTAATAGATCTTTAAGTAAGGTTGAAGAATAAATTCCAAAATAAATTACTATGCAACTCAAAACTTACATTTTCTACATTAATTTATGCTAAAAATAACTGCCACCTTTTGTACTTAACATCTTTTGTTCTCGTTACTCCTCCTTGCCATGATTTTAACTTATTATCATTACAAACAACTTTGATTACGGCACTGTAGCGAGAGGGTCGTTTGTTTAGTTAGATATTTGATGAGTGATTTTGATTGTCATCAACAACGAAAATAACAAAGCCTACTTCGACAAAACAGGTTGTAGATGATGCTGAAAGCTATTGAAATTTGAAAGAAACTGTTTTTTCTAACTTGTGTCGTTTAATTAATCATTAATCTGTTGTTGATGTTAGTATATAAAGTATATAAAGTGCAATTTCATGTAAATCTGTACGCAGAAGTCGAAATAAAGGATAATAATAATAATAATATATAAATTTTATAGGACTTGACGACGGGGTTGTAAACATAATGGAAAACTATTTTGAGGTCAAATTGATTATTACTTTGTAAGGATTTTTTGCTTTTGTAAGAAAATAATAATTACTGAAAAATAGAAAAAATTTCTACTTTCAAAATCACTTGAAACTTTTTTGGCACTTGTGTAAGTGCTTGAAGGGAACAATTAAAACCTCATTTAAAGTTGAACAAAAGGCGCCGATTTGTTATTTGTAGCATTTAAATGGACTTTGTTCATGACAGAGCAAAATTCTTTTTACTATTAAGTAAGGGTTGAGGAAATTCTCTTCTTGAATGTTCTAAGAAAATTTAGGTTTATCATGTTGTTTCAACTTGAAAGGGATCGCAACAGAAAAAAGTTTTTTAGTTCAAAACTTGACACCCCACTACCTTTCAAAGATAAAAAAACACCTTTCTATTCAATGGCATCTTGCAAATAAAAACTTCTTCTGTAAACCTGGACACAAATGAAGCAGTGATAACATATGGCATCTAAAAATACTCAAAACAAAAAAACCTTTTTGGGTGAAATGTACGGATAATCGCTAATTAAAAAATAGAGAGCAAATCCATCTTTGTTTGATTTTCTGTTTGCTACAATCCTTTTATGGATTAATAATAAGAGATTAAATAGAGAAAACAATTTCATAATAATAGCTTCTACTAATACCTTCAAAAAAATCTCCTGATGTACGTTTCTTTCTTTATCTTTGTTGCATTAGCAACACCTTTTCTACCTTGTTTAACTATGTCACACAAAAGGTGTTAATCAGCTTTTGTATAGCCTCAATATTAGCTGTAAAGATTTCATTTCTAAAAAATGTCTTTCTATTGAAACCGGTGAGAGAGAAATAATTAGCGGAAGCGTACGTAATATTACTTTTGGACGACTTGTTTGAAAAACTTACTTTCATCAGGCTAGAAAAAACGTGAAAAATAACTTTTTTATGTTTAAAAAAATATTACTGGCTTTAGGTGCAAATTGGACTAAACTTCATCTATACATAAATATATAATCCAATAGAAGAATTCAGAAGATGTTTTAGCGGGTCTCGGTAAAATTCAAATCATAGGTCAGCGTGGGATCGAAAAATCAGCTCAAACCGACATTCGGGTTGCTTATCCATCTGAAATTTCATTTAAGTTCATCTGTCAGTTGGAACCTTTTCTCAACCAATCGTTTGATGTCATTCATTTTGGTGACCTTCTTTTCAATTACAGTGACTAATTCATGACCTGAAAAGTGTGGGAAAATAAGAGTAAAAGTAAACCTATAGGGAAGGTCAAAACCAATGAGAAAGTGAGGGCATTCAAAAAATGTTTTAAACCAGGCAGCATCTTTTATAACAATTTTATGTTTCAAGCCTTAAAATGTTTTGTTGTGATTCATTTGATAAAAGTAAAAATAAGTGAGTTAGCTTTTACCAAAATAAAATTAAGCATTCTTTACATTTACAATTTTTCTCTAAAACAAAAGTTTGTAAAAGGAGTCAGACATTAAATCTGTTTCAGATTTTTACCCATTGATTGCTTTGCAAACGAGCATGGAGTATGGGAAAGTTTCTACCCAAAAAATTAAGCTTTAAACTTCAATAGAAGAGGTAATTTATTGGATGGAAAAAGACCATCGTTTTGAGAACAAACGTACAAAAAAAGCATTACATCAGTGAAAAAGTTCGTACTGTAAGCTTGCGCAATTAATCAAAAAGGAAATCTTAAATGCACATTGTTCACAAGACTTTAATGAAAAGAGTGGATTGGCCTCATAAAGTCAGCCAGTTGTTCTCTTTGCACCACGTTTTGTTTGCATCCTTGACCCAAACGACTGATTCTGATATTGAACAAAAGATTTCCTCGAATTGTTGTTTTATACACTTTTTGAAAACGAGAAATTTCAAGAAACCTTATAGTTCTCGCGCGCCTCATTTACCTGAAAATCTCATTCACAAAAAAACCGGTAGGAGTTTTTTTACTGTTTTGATGTTTTGAAGTGAGTGAAAAAAGAAAAAAGAGAAGAAAGGAAAAGGGAGAAGAAAAACTTCTGTGACAGACTGCCTGGAGAAATTAACTTTTGTAGAGATAATTAAATTTACTTTGAGAATGATTCTTTACTTTTCTTCTCTACCATAGTCAAATGAGCAGACATTTTTTGCTAGCATTTTCTACCTACGCTTGGCAACTTGAAGGTGTCTGTTTTTGTTATCGTGGTGGTAGAAACAGACGGTTCCTAACTTAATTTTGGATGTATTCAGAAGTAGGGGTCAAAAAAAGTAAAGCATATAAACACACACTCTTGGAATTTTTAGTCTCCGGGATAGATGTATTGAAAACCATTTGAGCGTAATCCCTATGTGCTAGATCTCTAGCTACGAGTTTAACGTCTAGGAAAAGTTGACCACATTATATCACATCCAACGGGTATCAGAACCTTTTGAAATGAGAAAAAAGTTATAGCTTTACACAATAAATGACCATCACAAAAAGTCGTTCTCTCTGAATGTATAAAAAATAACAGCATTTCTTTCGAGGCGTCTTTTTAACAGGATGGTAATTTTCTCTACCTTGTGTCCTCAAATTTTATTTGTCAGGTAGTGTATTCTCAAATAAATTACGAAAATGAGCCTTTACCAATTGATTTGAAAATCTTTAAAAGCTAGTAATTTTCTCCAATAATTTTCTGCTGAATCGAAAAGTCAACCAGATAATCTAGAGAATAGGGTTATAGAGAAAATGATATTTTTTGCTATTTGAATGCACTAAGCAGATGAATGTAAAGATTTGACATTTCGTTAATCTCTCCTCTGGTCAAAAGCTCCTTTACATTTAGCGACCCCCAAAATATCCATTCTATTATAGATCATATATCAAAAAGCTTTTGTTCTTCACTTCAGTGTCATTTAACAAAACAAAAGCAAAAAATGTCTCTGGTTAGTTTCAATGGCTTGCCCTTTGATCCCGATTAAACCATCCTATCCCCTCAACAATTTTATCTGTGCGGACCCCTTTTCAATTTTCCCTGTCCCTGTGTGCCATTTAAAAGTTCTACCATTTTAATTTGCATGCTAAAATCATGTGTGGCAATTGTTTGCAAAACAAAGGGAAAGTTCAACGGTCAAGTTGGTAAAAAATAAATCGAAATTGTTTCTGAATACTGCGCTAGATGAGCATCAGATTGAAAAAAAAGTAGCAGTTTTTCTTTTTCTTACAGTAACTAGAAATTAAAATTTCGAACTAAAGCGAAAGTTCTTATTTTAAGTTATTAGAAAGAACTATATAGTTAAGCAACATTCACACTTTTCATTCTCATTGACAAGAAAAATTTGAAAAGACGAATTTTAAGATTAGATTAAAAGGTGAAATGAGAATACCGGATCAGCATCTAAGTTTTTATTCAATGACAATTGTTATGAAAGCTTTGTTTTTAGTTCCCTACGTCAATAAAATATTGGATATCCTATTTCATTTAATATCTTATTCGTGTCGTGTTGCAAGTAGCTCTTGAAGAGTTTGAACAGCCTTTTACATAACGGATGACCAGCGAATAAAATGTTTGCTAAGGAATAGCAAATGAAATTTGCCTCTTCCTGGACCTGATCTGTCACATTCACTTTGACCGATGGCTAATTTGGGACCAAGAAATGTTTATATCGTTCACATCAACAGAAGAGTTTTTAAATGAATAGTAACTAAGTACCTGGGTGCTGAAAATTCTTATTTGTGAGATTGAATAACTCAAATGAGGTACTATCGCCACTGTAGGCGCCGTTGTTGCTGGAGTCACGGGCGTGACTGTTATGCATACCTTTCAGCATTACGGATACTTTGGGGATTTAAACATAATTTACAGCGTGACGCAAATGAAGATTGAAAATAATTAGTATAACCTTACATATAATATTTTGTCAGGTGTGATCCCAAACGTTTGTTACGACCAGCCTAAAGTTATATAGGTTCGTTAGCGTAGCAATTGAGATACGTAGAGTCTAATGAAAATACACTTTGAACGCTGAAAAAGCTATTCTTTATTTTTTGTCGCAGTTCTATAAGGCCAGAGTCTATGCCATTTCTATTTCACCCTGTAAGTTTTAATCCATTCACAGTTATATGTTCAAGAAAATATGCAGATGAGAAAGAGAGTGATTAGTAGATAAGACCCATTCTCGAAGAACTCGCTCAACCAAACAATATCCTTTCCTTTCTACATATTGATTGTTCATATATATAATTCCCTTACAAAGATGCATTAACACACACGCCCAGATGCAAGGTTGCAAAGGAGGTGGGGTAAGCATTTTTGCCCCATAAGAAAAAGACGTAAAGCGATTCATTAATACTCGTGCATTAATCCAGCGTAAGGCAATTCTCATATCTGCATTTTTTTCTCTCGAGAAAAAGTAATGACAAGTGAAAGCTGACTCAACATAGAAATTGTTTTTTCACGTCCAAACAAATATAATCCAACGTATTTTCAGGTTTGGAGGATGGCTCGACGACATCTTTATCAAATATCTTCAAAAAAGTAGGCAAGCAGCTTTTATGAGCTGTATTTTCTTATACTTTTTCAAAACCAAATGATTTTACTCTTGATGGTTTTAAGCTCACTTGGCAAAAAACTTACAATTCTTGCATTTTAGAACTAGTCAGCTAGAATCTTCCCAAACCACTTTGCTACAAAAACAAAGTAAAAAGATAGTAATTAATTTAGTTTTTCGATCATTTCTATTTTGCAAGCGAGCGAACCAAGCAGTTAGTTTATAAATTTTACTAGGGTATTCAAGTTCAACAGGGGTGTCTGTCTGTATGTCTGTCATTTGCAACAACTCCCTGAGTTTTGATGCTATAAACAAAAAATAGTGCTTTGGTAAAGAAACTTTTTTGCAACAACTTCACATAATTTTTTACCTTATCTAAGAGGCCACCTATTAATTTTTACACTGAATTTCGATGAAACAAAGCATATTTCTAGTGTTTTGGAAAGATAAATTCAATGTGCATATTTTTTGTCCTATAATTTTGTTGAGAAAATTAAGTTCAAAGATTACGCTTTTTTTGTCACTAGTCGTGCGTTACGCTGACCTCATCAACAATTAATTTCCCAGGGAAACACAAAAATTAAAAATAATTCAACTTACATCTTTAATAGCTCCCACAATCACAATTTTAAAGCTAGAGAAAAGTTTATAAAATAATATTTTTTGTTCAAACATTTAGCTAAAAGTAGTTATGGCATGAAATACTATTCTTGAATGATTCCTTTCTGAATAGTACTGCCACTTGATGTATTTTCTTACATGTCAATTTTATTTATGAACAGTTTCTCAACCATTTACAGCCCTGATGAGCGTTATATTAGTGTCTAAGATTTAAAGTTCTATTTAATATTTACAGTTCATTTTGCTTACAGGTCATCTTCCTTTTTATGATTTTTAAAAAATGTATACAATCAATATCTTAAATTTAATCTGGACGCAAGTAATTTTTTCTGTGTATTCCAAAAATAAAAGTTAAAAAAACATTTAGCTAAAAATATTGTTTCATAAACTTTTCTTTATCTATAAAATTGATAGACCCATGAATTTTTTAAGTAGGCAGGTCGAATTTTTTAATGTAAAAAATAAGTGAAATAAGAGAAAAATCGATGGCCCATTTATTTGTTGGTTTGTACGCACGCAATTACGACTGTTCTCTTTTCAACCTCCATGCTGCCTTTGTGTTTCTATTTAGAGTAAAGTGTATTCAATGTAATATTTAGGTAATGGCTTAAACTGTCTCCATGCAAAATTACAGCTCTCTAGCTTTAAAACTGAGGAAGAAATTAGAGGTCAAAAACAGAGGTTGAAAGCAAATAAAGAGAGATAGGCTGTGATTGAAAAGTTGATTGATAAATGATAGCAAAGTAGATTGACCATTGAATTAATATTCTATTCAAAAGACTTTTCAAAGAAGTTTTGAACATTATCTGGTGCTGTGTCTTCTGTGTCACAGGAAATAGTTTATTGGTTGGCTAAATATCCCTTATTTGCTCCAACACTTGAGGAAGTTGGGTATTTTTCCTCTGACAAAAAATACCCTTCTACTTAATTTTATTTTTTTGGCCTCTTTTGAGTCTTTTTTCTATTAATCGTAAAGCAGAAGAGTGACTGATCTGTAATTTTCACATTCAACTTGTCTTGTCTTTTCAGAAGTTAGCTTGATTCCCTAGACACGTTTTTCAAAGTATTTGAGTAAGTTAAATGTTAATTCAACATCACCATATTCAACGTAAGAAACTTTGAACGAGGAATTTAACTGTTAACTGGTTCAACGTCAGACCAAAAGATTCCTAGATCCTTAAAATCTAATGATTTTTAGAATTGGATTACAGATCTTTTTTACTTGCAAGAACTCTTAAATTTGTTAATAAAAGTAAAATTTGATGAAAAGTAAGTTTTGGTGGCATTAATAACTACAGTTTCTTGTAGATTGAGCATCAGCCCTTCTTTTCCAATTAATGATTTGTTTCTTTGGTGTACCTATGCATACAGTGCACTCTGGCGTTAACAACATTGTTATCTAAATTCAAATCAGCTAACTGCAGGTGGCAAAATTGTTCGTTCCTTCTTTCGTTTTTGGTAGCTTCAGAAGTGGGAAAAGAATGACAAGCTAGATTAGAACAGAGCCAAGCCAAACTTTGTTTTTTAAACATCAAGCCATCAAATGTGCGAGCCAGCGGAAAGGTGAAGTTTCAGAGTTAAGACTAGAAATATTTGTTGAGACATTTTCTCAATCACTTGTGTTTGAAAATATTTATAGTGATCACCCCGATTAATCTTTTTGAAGTCGCCTCCAATTCATATTTCATTTAAATTATCATTGAACATAGCTTAAAATTACAAAAAATTCGTTGCAATAACGTTCACGGGGTGGGGGTTCTCAGTAACTAGGGGAAGGGAAGTTGGTTTTCAGGCTGAAAAGTTGAATTCAGTGATCATGTAATGAGTCAGAGGCGTTTTGCATACTAATTAGATTTTTTCATCATTCCAAATGTACCCCTACCCAGACCATGTAAAGTTAAAAGAGAAAAAAAGTTTATTTTAAATGTTTGATTCGTATCAGTTTTTTTGTTTGAGATTTAGTTATGGTGTAGACTGTGGAGCACAGTAATATAGTTTGAGAGAGAGAGGGATCAGTAAAAAGAAATCTTTCCAAACGTCACGAAATGACTCTGAGTAATCTTTATCAGCAAATGATCAGAGGTTTTTTGAATCTAGAAGTTTCTTAAGATATGTATGGGAGACTGCTTGAATCTCAAATGTTATGATTTTGGTCATAAATTGAAGGCTACGAGTCGTCTCCCTCTTCACTTCTTTATCCAGATTTAACTCATTATCATATTACCAAAGGAAAAAAAGTTGTCTCAGTAGGTATCAATTGGCCGTACTTTATTATGTATTAAAATCTCTGTTCCACATACTTTAAGAAACTCCCCCATTTGCCATCTCGGCGTGAATTATTTTTCAATCAAGGGGTTGGAATACAAAAATTATTTTCAGAACAAAAATCAACCATAAATACTCTATAGGTTTCAACCTACTAGAATTTTCAAAACCTAAACACAAATATGTATACATATACTTTTAAAGTGTTGTCCAATGGAAATTAAGGGATGACGTCGCCAAGATGAGAAGTGGCAACCTCTTTTCTGTGCCTATTTCAACGTCTCAATAACATGAACAAAAAATGTCTTTACCTTCTCAAAAGATCTGAAGAGTTTTTCATTCTCTTATGAAAGACTTACTGCTGTGCAAGCTATCACAAGTAGGGCGGATGCTGATTATAAAATCCAGTTAATTTTGACGGGGCTGACACTTCTGCTGTTTGAATTAAAATTTGGATAGAAGGTGTCGAATCATAGACGAGCGGGATGTTCCAAAGGGGCCACTTCCAAAGAAGTTATCATCGGTTCGCCTTCCCTTATTTTAATAGGGGAAAATCTTCCAACGAGAGAAAACATGTCGGTGTTTAGACAAAAAAGTAAAAACTTCTAAGAACTTCTTGTGATTCAAAATATTTGCACTACGAAGATCTTAGATTTTGATTTCTTTCTTGCAGGTTACGAACATGATAAGTATGTATCTTATTAAATTCCCTGAAAACCTTTGACGTTAACAATATTTTTATGCACCTCAAAATGAAATCAAACTGGGGCAACCAGTGTAAAACGCCAGACTTAGTTTGGATCGAAATTTTACCATTCACTTATGTACTTTTTTGAGTACTCGCTCTCTATTTGCCTTTTCCCTTTTCTCTCGTTTGAATAGCCTTAATTAATTGTTTGCAAACAACTGCCATTCAAGTTTTTTACATATTCGTGTGAGGTATGAAAACTTTTAGGTGTTGTCTAAACGTCTTGTTAATTGGAAAATAAAACAAGAGTTGGCCTCTTCGTAGTCTAATGCAAACAAGAAACAAGTGAGAGAGTTTCCTCCCCTTGTGACTTTCAAGCAAGTTTCGGTTTCTCCAAAGCTATCTGTTGAATGGTTTTTGTTTGGTACATTATGAGCAAGTATCTTGTTTGTTCGTTTGTATTGTTTGTGTACCTTTTTTGTGCAAGAATATTAATTGGGCACCCGGCGCTGTGCACAGTAAGAGTCGACTAATGAATCAGTCGAAACGTTTCTTTCGCATTAGCTGCCAGTACACTAACCTCTCATAACTTAAGGAAGCAACCAAACATAAAGGGAAACTTAAAAGTTCAAGGCCTTGCATTTCTATGTTCCAAGTGATTCAAGAAGATTGACCTAGCGGGACGTTGGACAGAAGGCCACAACCAGCCTGCATACTGCGAGCAATATTTTGCTGTACATCACAGTGTATGTCTGGTCGAGATGTCATTCGTAAATCTCAATATGCAAGTGTGTTCGTGTCTTATGAATGTGCTTAGCACGTCAAGTCTTTCACACTTGGAAGATAATAACAGCAATAACTTTTAGCGATGACCTGTTAAAACAATGACCAACAAACCGGTTGAAATTTTTGCTTTGTTCGGGTTGAGCTTAAGAATCAAGGAAGAAGCAGGGGCCATTAAATTAAATACCTAAATGATAGCTGAATATTGTGTTTAAACCCATTCATTTTATCAAGTACGACGAGAAAAACCAATGATTTGATGCAAATATCAAATTACTCATAGAATTAGCAAAAGCAACCTTTAATTTCTACATAAAAGCTCGCTAAAAACCAAGTATTTGTCTAAATCTGTCAATTGCTGGAAACACAGTTTTTATAACAAAAACTTTCATACCATCGTGATCGCTTAATTGCCATATATGGTAGTAATTTATTGCGAAATTTGCAGGGGTCTAACCCATCGTCATTTATTTCCTTCAAAATTTATTGGCTTCAGTATGATTAAAAATGTAAAGAAAATCTCTAAAATAGTCTTTAGAAGTCCATTCATCAATTTCGTAACCTCGTGTTCCTTGTTCGCATCAATCACCTTCAACGCTTGTTCGATTATGAAGTAAATAGAGAAGTTGCTGAAAAACTTATTCTACAGTCAAATACACGTGTGAATAGAAAATTTCAATCACGAAGAAAACTTAATAAAGTTTGCCTCCCTTTTCTTTTCGGCAATATTAAGTGTTGATTATCGGACGAACCGACCATTTAACAGCGTTATGCTAGTTTTAAATATCAGACAGACCCATTGTTCTTCATAATCTTTCTTTGCTCAGCCTCCTGCCAAGACCACTCAAACACCCTCGGAGCCATTCATTAATTACACGTTGGGGGGCATCACCTCTTCAAGTTGGTTTTTAGATAGATGTCGGGAAAAGTCAAGATTCATATTCAGCTATCAGGGTTCATAAACAAGAACTTTGCAGTTTGCATATCGCACTTTCCAAGCAAACAGTGTGTTCGATTGAAAAGGCTTATTATATAATTAGTTAAATCTATTGAGATATGAAAAGGGGAATTTTGTTTTGAGAGAAAGTTTTGAAAATAATCAGCTTTTTCCAAATGTTAGCTTGCTCTCCCTTGAAGATATAGTTTTCCGTAAGATTGTAAAGCAGTGTCTTCCAAAAAAGCGGCTAAAAAGGCCCCTACAATTCACCAAAAAATGCCTTTCTTGGTAGGGATAACTTTTCTTTAAAAACAAAGATATCCGATCAAACATGATACGTAGCGCACCTAATGATATTTTTTAGTTAATTTTAAACTGATTTAAGGAATTAGATAATCATGATTTTAAAACTAAACTTTCGTATAGACGGACCAAACGAACAACGAGCAATATGGGGGGAATCTTCTTAGTTTTCCATTCATCTATACAGCACCTTATGTCCCTTAAAGGATGGCATGATTAGTATAGCTTTTTTATTATCAGTACAAGATAATTCTTTTTTTCAATGCAATCATCGAATGAATTGTTTAAACGATGCCATTGCAAGATGAGATTCGGATTAAGGAAATGGTTGATGACATTTCCTGATTGAGTACTTAATCACGCAGTCTCTATATCAATAAGACATTCCTCAAAGTTCTCAATCGAATCGACCAGTTTGACCTACAAGGCGTGGCAATTTAATCATGGCAGCGGGTCTTAGGGGTGTGTCGTATCCAAGAATCTACAAATCTCCATGGGAGGAAAATTTTCTGTTTTGAAAAGATGGAGTATTGGCTCTACCCTAGTCATTAATCTAACCTGTGTCCGTACGTAGGGTAATTAAAAATTTTCTGTTTTACCAAAGAATGTTGAGCTCGTGCGATATGTAATCAAAATTAAGAGCAACTTGACTATTGGTTTGTAGTTTGTATATGGGAGAAAAATAAAAAAATAAAGAATGACGAAGATCATTTCGACCAAAAAATTATTTAAGCATATAATAATAATAATAATAATCTTGTGCAGTATAGACTCAGGCGATGTTGATGCGTGATCAACACCTTTATAAGAGTCCCGCCATAGATGTTATGGCCACTGCAGATTACTATTACCCTGACTGAGAGTGCCTTGTTGATTTTTTTTGCAATCCGGGGTTGAAAAATTGCTGGCATGGGTGGCCGGGGATTGAACCCACAACCACAACCTTAGATCTAAGTTCTCAGTCAGGTGCCTATGACCTCTCAGCCATGGCGACCCCTCAACATGACATGAGTATTAAACACACCTTTCAAGATCTGATATTATATGTCACTTGGCATAAAATTACTTTTCCAAATATTTACAATTTAACAATTTTTATCATGTGTATTTTTTGAGTCCGATTCTTCTAACTAACACATTGCTTTTTCGATTCCCCAACCATTTCTTTTCCAGAGAAAACTATTAGTTGAAATCAGATCTTTGAATCGCTCACGTTGCTTCAAAATTCGTGATCAGAATCGAAAGTTTTGATTTGCAATATCACAAAAGGATTCATTTTTGGGAAATTATTTTAAATTGATTTTATCTGAAAAAGTCTTGGCACTCATTGGCGCCATTATCAAAGTAAGAGAGATCATTTTCAGCCCAACTCAGACATGAAAAACGAAGTTTTCTCAACTTTCTCATTGCATTTACAGTCCAAAATAGTTTGCAACAATTATTACTCTCAACATTTTTTGGGGGAATAAAACTCAGTCACCAATTTAGAATTGCATCCCAAAAAGAAGTCGGCCACGAGAAGTTGATTTACGACGTTTAGATAGACATAGAATGTGTACTTAACAGTCGCCAAAAAGTCTCGAACTTTTTAAAAATAAACCTCAAAGGGTTATAATTTGATGCAACACATTGAAAAATCTAAGCTTGGAGTGAAGGGTAGGGAAGTTATGCCGTGGGTTCATGTGAAATAGAGACTGCATGTGTTAATGAGAGTCTCTCTCCATTATAAAATTTCTGGCCGCACTGACCATTTCCAAGACCCCTGCCATGTTTCTTGAGCAAGCCTTTAGACCTGATAAAAAATTATGTAGAACTCCTAGTATGTCATTTTCTTTGTGGGTGCATTTAGTAAATCACGATATAAGAACAGCCCGTGGTCCTGAATGGGAACAAAAACTATTTAAGGCTTGAAAAGGGTACAAGAGGCTCACTGGTAAGAAAATAGTGATTTCAAAAAATCTGCTTTTAAACTCAGCATTTTATAAATCATATTTTTCAGTATAATCTACTTATGATTAAAAGCTTTACTCAAATTCGAATTCAATTTATTGATTCTTTCTGACAAATCAAACTGACGTAAATGAAGTGACATTTTTTCTGTGAGTTTTTGATTCTGATTAACTATAAAGATTAGATATTTTTACTTCCCTTTTATTATTCATCAACAAAACCTACTCACCCTTCTATTCTTGAGTAGTTTTGGATCAGAAAAGGAGTCAGGCTTGACCTCCTAAAGCGTGGAAAGTAATTAAACGAGATATTTTACGAGATTAGAAGAACATGTAAAAGGATTAGAAAATCGAGCCACTGAAAATAAATTTGAGAATTCTTCAGATGTTTCATTATCAAAAACAAATCGACTCATAAGTATATTATTTCTCCTAGTAAGTTGTCAAAAATAATGCCAGAATCTTCGAAAAAAATCTTATTTTCAGAGTATTTAAGTATTTTCTCTGCTTTATAGTGCGCATTTTAAACGCACTGTCGTCGTTGAGATCTATTTGCAATCGGACTAATGAAAACATGGACATTCCAACGATCCAGCGAGCTCAGGAATAAGAAGACAAAGAAGCAATAAATCCATATGCAGAAAAATGTGAGGCCAGACCAGCTTAAAAATGAAAAGGGAAGGATTTTCAGCTGAGATTAAATGTAATTTTTTACATCTACAAATTTTAACACGTCTAAGTTTCAAAAATAATTAAAACATCGAAACTGCTCGATTCCCCAACATTTAAACTTTTTTTAAATTTTTGATGCTTTCTTTTTTCCTTATCTTAAATTCCATTTTGGTTGGTTCTTTGTCATTTTTTTCGTTTCTAATCTTTTTGAGACAGATTCTAATCTTATTTAAAGACCCTCAATTAACACTCTCGAAAAACCTCTTTGTTCTTTCGAGTTTATGAATGTAATTACGTGTCACAATTAGTTGGAATTTTAGTCACGTAAAAAGTTGAAAAAATAAAGGGATTCACCACTTGATAAAAGGGATTTTTTATTACGGCACGTGCTATCTAACAATAATTACTCGTGCGTTTCGTTCACTCCAAATTCAAATGAAATAAAATCATCATTACAAAAAAAAATAAGTTAAGGTGAATGAGTTTTTCATTATTTTAGTTTAAATTGATGCAAACTCTAAAACAATATGTAATTAAAGGAAATTTTCACTCGTCCTCCAAAGCATTACCATAATCAGTAAATTTTGTCACTGTAACTGCCAACCAACCTTTTCACAGTATTAAATCAGCTGAAAACACGCTTTGAATATTTTTCGGGGTGTGAACAACACGTACATAAAATCAAATAACGTGACCCCAATTAACAACAACACCAAAAAGAAGATTGTCGTAAAAGTAGATTACTTTTTCAACAAATTTGGGCTTTGGTGGGAAGGTAATATGAAAAGAACGAGTTCTTTCTGGTAGTTAAACTTTTTTAATCAAAAATAATATAATCACTTGGACAACACAACTTCTTTTCTCCCGACCGACAAAAGATAAAAGGATAAAAGAAAGTATGTATACTTATTGAAACAGCTTGAGCGTCTCAAAATACATCATGTTTTTGTATTTTTTTCTGGGCAAATTTTACTCAAATCTTTACACTGAACTCAATTTAAAAAATTAATTTTGTCAAGTCACTCTACCAAAACGCTCATTCATTTTTCGTCCAAGTTTACTCCGAATTGATGAAACAAAAATTTTCTATTTGAGTTACAGTTATGATTCGACATAAAACCAAATTATGTTGTGGAAAAAAATAAAAACACGAACAAGAGTTTGCCTTATAAACATTAAACTGCTTTTTGGAATTCGTCGCTCACACTTTCAGTATGCCATTTCTAGGATCAAATTTTTAAGAATAGGATTTTTGACTGGCTTGACTTGAAACGAGGGACGAGTGAAGATGGCCATAATCTGTTTTTTCTGAAGTGTGAAATCTGAAACGTTCTGATTTCGTGTCACATCAAAATTTCTCTCTAGTTTCTTACTTTTTCTAACGTCAGCCCGTAATCAGATGGTTCCATCTCGGTCAATGCTTATTCTGTGAAGCTTATGGTTTCATAAGGAATCTTTAAAGTAATATTAACCTGTCTGTTATATCGATTGTAGTAATTTTTTATTCTCAGATGGGACTAGTAGTTGACCCATTTAAAGCCAAGTAATAAGGCGGGTAGACCGTAAATTTCAAGAAGTTGTTGACTTGTCAAAGACTTTACCTCACTCTTGTTTCTGTTTTGAGGGAAGATAGAAAAATGTTACTCAAGCATCTTGGAAGTTTCAAGAGTTTCTAAAATTAGTCGAAAGTTGATATCATCTTTAAATGTTTTATTTGACTTTTTTTGAAACTTAAGAAATAGCCGTACGGGTTTTAAAGCTGCTTTTACTAAAATGCAAAGTCAAACAACTCTATCTTCAGCTCAAGCTTAAAATTTGTATGACTTTCTCTCTGGGTTGACTGGTCGGTGTTAAAATCTTGACTTTTACATTGGCATGATTTGGTCCTGGATATGGATGGGATGTCACCGAGCAGGTATTGTCCAAAATGAACCAGCTGTCATGCAAGATCAAAAGACGAAAATCTTGATATTTCTCATTATGGGAAAAAGGCGGAAAAACGAAGGTTTCTCTTTTTCTGATTTCTGTACACATTTATTTTTGTTAACCTGACACGTTCTACATCAGCTCGTCAGATAAACCATTTCAGAGATCTGTGGGAGCCGTGGGGGGACAAAGAATAACGGCTCGACCGTATTAGTGTCATACGATAAAAAAGATTTTTTACCTAAATCTAAGAGGGAAAATTTACGAGTGCAGCCATAATTTACGTATGTTATTCTCTCAATGCCACTGTGGTTTATGTTTATACTTAGATCTTCCAATTTAGTTGACATAATAAGTGCATGTCAGTGGACAACTGCAATTCTATCTCGAATGAAGTTAGTAAACGAATACTACTAAGAATTATTTCTCGATAAAGAAAATTATCTTCTGAAATTGGATTTTTGCTTCGCAATCATTGGTTTTGTAGAAGGTGTCGAGGGTTTGTATCCAATTTGATGAAAAGTCTGGAACAAGTGAAGAAATACATTTATTTGGTACAAAGTGATCGTATCTGATCAATATGAAACTTATATTTTGCAGCATGGTTGTCGAAAATTTTAGCTATCATTCTCTATTTCACGGTTAAAATTTTCAAGTTTTCAAAACAGAAAACACTTCATGAACCCAAGTACTTTGAAAAATATATCTCTCATAACGATTGAAAGAGCCATTTATTCTTTCCACCCAAATAAGTAAACTGATATTAGGCATTAAATCGGTCAGAAAGTCTTGTATTTTATTTTTAGTTACTATTTTCATTTCTCTAAAAGTTACAGTAAAATTTCCCCATTATTAATGTTTATCGAGCTTTGAACCTATGGTGTTTGTGGACACTAATTGCTAAAAGCGGATGCTTAATTTCAGTCTTGAAGAAATAAATCAACCTAGCTTTATCACTTAAGCCTTCGATTTAGTGCAAAATAGAAAAGAACTCTGCAATTAAGGTGTAATAAAACATATGTTTTTACCAAAAATTAAAAGAATTGGAAAAGGAAAAATGTTTGATAAATAGAGGTTTGAAAATTATAAGTTAATAAAGTCTGATAAAATGGGTGGACGTTTACAATATACTATACCAACAATGTGGTTCATCCTTTTTGAAAAAACCCTTTTTGTGCTCACATTGTCATAGACGTAACCTTTTCATGTCGTGCGGATGTGATGAGCTTTCGCACTATTTCATTTTGTAGATTTCATTTGAGTAATTGCAGAGAGTAATTGAAATATTTCCCCGTTTAATGTTCCCTCAGACTTCCACCATCACAGATACCAATAAATTTTAAAGAACTCTAATTGTCACATGAACAATTGCGCGGAAAATTTCTTAGCTGATTTCATTACTTGAAAGGAAGTTGTAAGATTGGTGGTTTTTGCTCCAGACAATGAAGGCCGTAAAAATATGCTAGATAAATTTTTGCAGCATTAAAACTTAAAAGATTTTAAATCAGACCCTTTGAAGATCAGCTTGGGTGATTAAAAACCCTTTTCTGATGGTACACATCCAGAAGGGTAAATTGGTTTCAATGTTTTTTTATTAATCTGAGTTTAATTGAAATTGATAAACATTATTATGCTTCACCACTAATAATAATTTTAAAGCAAAAAAATTATCAACTAATCAGTCTATAACTTCATGTGTAATTCCCTTGGAATGGTAGTTGTTAAATTGTTTTTCGGTCAAGATAGTTCAAGAACGAGATGATTTTTCTGTCAAGTTCAATATTAATTGTCATATTTCATAAAAGATATAAAAATGAGATTGAGATACAGCCTAAAAATTCTCCATTGTTCTCATCCACCTAACTAGTTTAAACCATCCATCATTCACGGAGACAATCACACATACTCTAAAAAATCAAACGCTCACCCACTCCAGAAAGAGAGCTTTGAACTGTATGACTTAATTTTTACTGGAAGAACTTTTTTTTGTTTTTCTCTGATCTTGGCTCAGCATTAAGCTTCTGTCTATCTGTTCGTATGTGAATAATTCTTTTTGCTTTGTTATCAACGTTTTTGTTTGAGTCATTGTTGTGCTCAAAAACTTAAGCACAGATGGGCTTCCCAATATGGCTGGTGTGGGATGGATAGATGGATGGATGAAGAATTTTTTCTTGTCCAAAAAGTTAATATGTCACAAAAAGTAAGCACTGAAGCCGCAAAAGAATTTCAAAGACATAAATTTCGTCCAAGACTCGAACTATTTCAAATTACGATAGGCCTGTTTGGGAATTCGAAGCCTTGCACCTGGTAGACTAAACGATTCTCCATTTAAACATATCTGTGACTGGAGGTGTCAAGCTAGTTGTTTGGGATGGTCGTGGCGTTCTATTTTGGAAAATCAGTTTCTGCTTCGTGCGATATTTTGTGATGAGTAAGCAGTAAGTTCGGAAAGGTAAGGATGACACGACTCCAAAATCATAAAGAACAATCAGATAAATATTTGAAACGACAGAACAGTCTATCGTAATTACAAGGTAACCCTAAAATGCAAAACCAACATCAATCCTCTCTGTCTTCTTCTTCTTTAAACATACACAACTTTCAGAAGTGATTTAGCAACTAAAGTTATGTGACCGAGCAATTCAATCAGTATTTATATTTATTTGTAGATGTTAAAACTGAAACGGGTCTGAACATTATGGTCAACGTTCCTCAAACATCGGGGCACCAATCACACGATTACAATCTTCGCCGATTCAGCTCACCAACAGGGTGGAAAATAACATTTACTTAATAAGATGAACTGTAGCAAGATTGTAAGAAGCAAAAAAACATTAAGATTTTGCATCCTTTCATGGCTTGGGCTAAAATTTTAGTTCAGACATCGTTTTAAAAAGACAATCGAAAAACCTTTCACCGTTTTTCTTCACACTGTTTTCCAAGTAAAAATGGTGTTCCATAACTATACCCAACGACATTGTTTTTGGTTTTTGGTAGCCCACATGGTCAAGATAACCATCGCAAGATTTTGGAATTTAAGACATTAAAAGAGTTCAGTATCTTAGTTGCTTACTCACGCTTACATACACAAAAATATTAAACAGATGTGAAGTACTGTGCTTTAGAGAAAGGCACAAAAATCACATAAAGATAATATTTTTTCAATGATCCTGTCCAAGAGGAAAAGAAAGACACGTTTTGAAAATTTAAAAAAAGTTTGAAATCCATTGTATTCGATTGGTGATCAATTGTAGTCGCTGAGCAAGCAAGAAAGATTAAGGCAGCATATTTTTGACAGATTTCAAACTTCAAAGTCATTTGATGATAATAAGCACAAAAACTCTAGTTATAAATGATCTCTTCTTTTTATTTCAATTTGGTTCTATGATTCTATTTAAGAAACTTATTCTTGACTCTAAAACAATGAAAGATTTTAGTTCAAACGATTAACTTGAAAAAAATTAAATTAGTGGCATTTGGGTCCGTAAATAGTTTTTCTGGCTAGCGATCACCATCTCCGCACACATGGAATTCATTTCAGTAAGTTCATAAAATGCCAACCTTATATTATTACCTAACGACCTATTGTTCTCAATACGAGTCGCTAGGTTCTGAGCTTTTGGCTTTTATTAGGTATCTTAGTAAGGTGAATCCAAAAAAAGCTGATTCCCGACTCTGATTGACGAGAAAAATGAGATTTTCAAGACGCTTCTTGATTCTCAAAAGCTAGCTGGCATAGACAATCAAAGAATTTGCACTTTGCTTGGGCAAGGTAAATTGTTTAGACCTTGCGAGGCTCGAAAGTGCCACCTTTACCAATATTAACCCTCCTATTGGATCATAGAATAACACTGAAAAATTTTTTACAAAAATGTTATAAATTGGTTTGGTTTGCAAGAAAAAGCAAAGTTCGTTGATATAAATTAAGTTTTTCATGTCTATGGAAGAGTCAAAATAATGCAAGACTTAGAAAAATGATCAAAATATGGGTATGATCTCAACCAACCCAACAAAAAAATAATTAACCCTAGAATGGGGTCGCCAATAAGGGATTAAATCCTTGGCACCGACTTATAGCCCCGTGTTTGAAAAAATACATCGAAAAAACCCAAATCCCAGACAAAAAAGATTTTTTCTATAAATTTTAAAAACAAAAATCCAGGTTGATATCTTTAAGAACTTTTGTAAAGGCATTATTACTTGCATGTAAATGGTTTAATAATAGCATAAAATGAGTTCTTAATAAAAGCTATCTATCTATATGGCCTTTAATGCACGTAATAAAAAGGTATATCTTATTGGCCTTCATATAAAGTTTTTATCAATTAGTAATTCTTAGTAATTTTTAAATTTTGATCAAATACATCAAAACTTTTAGTGCTACCAATTAAGATTATTTTTGCACATGATAGGATTACGTGCAGAACATGATCAACAAAAGATATTGTGAAGCCCCACCTTTCAAGTACATTAGTTTCCTTCACCTAAACACACATACACACTACTTGGTGATTAATTACCTAATTACGTGATGTCATTTTTTACGGGAAACAGAGTTTGCTACGAATGAGCATTAACTTAAAGAACGTCATGGCAATTTTATTCATGTATTATACAAATACACGCTTCCATTTTTTAATGAGGAGCTGCTTACAACCGGCTTGATACCTGCCTTGGCTCAAACAGAAATAATCAACTTTCTCTGTGTGATTAATTTGAAAATTTTTATTTCCTTTTGAACCAATCGATCCAAATTTTTGCACTCCATGTCGATCAAATGCCCCTAAGCTACATTAACGAATTCAGCCACGTTCCAACCTAAATTAGTTGAAATTGGTTGGGGATTTTAACCAAGTAAAATATTTCAAATCAAATTTTGCTTTAAAAAAAAAGACTAAATAGGGGGAAGATTTTTGAAATTTATACTTATTTTTTATAGAAAGGTCTGCAGTCTCTGTCTAGTTCGCTTACAAGTTGTGATTGTATAAAAAAAAACCTCAGATCAATGATTGCCAAGTACAAACAGACCAAGTTTATTGTATTTTAATTACCTTACGAATTCGGTTGGTTAAATCAATAACGTTTATATTTCACCAAAATTGCACGATTCGCCAAGCAGTGATTTATTTTGCCACACCACATGTTAAAAACTTTGAAAATGAGGAAAATACATGGGGTTTCCATGACACTGTTTGGTCTGTTCAAATTTCCCGTAAAATGTTTACATTCGCACTTTAATTCTAATGAAATAAGATACAATTTTTGACACTCAACTTCAACATCCTGCGATAATAGTTCAGATCATAGAAGATGAAAAGTCAAGTGAAAACTTTAATTTTTCTAATTATATTTTACATCTTTCTAGATGAACAAAATTAATTTCTTCATATTGCTATGTGATTTGTTGAGCTTTCTCTTTTCCCCCCTAATTTTGCTAGTGTTAATAAAACAAAAACGCAGCGAAGGTCATAATTACCACTGGGTCTCAATAATCTGCAATCGAAAAAAATTATTTTTAGCTTCCTCCTATTAATGAAAACAATCAACTATTTAGAAGGAAACCGTCTGTGTGGCTGTTAATGTAAATTGAGTCAAAGCAAGTGTTGTATTCCATGGGAAAAGGTTTCCGTCTGAGGGTACGTTGACTCCACACGCACAAATCACATTGGGATATCAAAGTGAAAAAAATGTCATAGACCCATAAGTAGACATTTATTTCTCATTAAGTTCCACTCAATAGTTTTCACGGCTTACAAAATGACGGTTTATTTTGCTTTAATAATAAGTTGGTGAAAAAGCACTAATGATAATGTAGACAGGTTATTTTTCTGCTGCCAATGAGGCAAGTTTAGTTGAGTAATTAGTGTGCAGGAGTTGCTACTCTGTCAGTGAAAACTTTGGACTTGGAAGGTGTATGAGGTAAAGTGAAGACTTTTTTGCGCCTAAATCTGGAAATTAGAAATGCTGAAGAATTGTTTTTATGAAGACGCCAATAAATTTCTAATCGTCACCTTAGACGGTTTGTTTGTATTGACTTAAATTCGCCCTAACACGGAATGATAATAAAGATTGATTGATAGAAAAATTAGTGTTTGTTTTCGCTGAATCTGTTGATATTTTTTCTTGGTAGATAAACTCAAAAAGCAAAAAAGGCCTTTGAAAAGTCTTTCATTAAAATGTATAGAAGTCCTTCATGCGCTTCGATTATATATATTATTTACACACATTTGTGGATGGGATGGTAACTTATGTGGAGCTGAATGTTTGGAAAAGTTACTGATTAAGAGTTACTTTCACACTTTGTTGACTTGAGAGCAATAGTTAAAAGTCAATTACCGATTTTAAAGAACTTATTTTGATAATGGAAAGCACAGTATCACTAGTGCCAACAATATATTGAACAAATGACAATCAAACACATCTAACTAGGAGTTTGTATGGCGTCTCGCTTCAAATTACAGTTTTTCTATGCTATAGATTTGTTTTAAGTGACTTTGTAAATTGGCTAGAGTATTAGTTTTTGAAAAAAAACATGCAAGTCTACAAAATGCTATGAAATATATGCTAACAGTTGTAATTAAATTATAAGTTTTCGTTTTGTCCTGCAAAATCATTTTGATGCAGATGAATTGATGTGCTCTTATGAAGATTTTTTGCTGGTGATGTATGATTTTATATGATCGATTTGAAATTTAACTCAGAGTATTTTGCCGCTAGCATCATTGCAGAAGTAATGACAAAAAGGGAAATTTCTTTGCTTCAAATAATTTACTTCAGTGTTAACAGTAAAATTCAAATCGAACAAGTAAAGAGTTTTTGCTCTCCATCGTCGTTTGCAATACTTCCTTTTTTTCTCAAGATAGTTGACATCATCCTCCGTCCAACTGCAAAGATTGAGAAGTCGGTCTGATCGATTTTTAATGCCTAATTCGAGTTATCAATTTGAAGGTTGCAAACAATTTATGAATTTCTTCTCAACACCCTCGATTACATACTTGGAATTGATTTCATACTAGCTACAGTTACGAAGTTTTTTTTGCTTTGAAATGAGGTGTGAAATTATTGCTAAGAAAATCTCATCATGTGATGATGCCAAATGATCAGTTCCAACAGTTTTGATTGATTCCAAGTAGCATTAGCATTCAGATAAATCCAAGGAATCAAGTTTGTACGGGTTAGGACAGACTAACTCCAGAAAAATAAAAAATGTAACTAATTGTTTTTTAAGACGTAAAACCTTATTCTTTTGAAAAATGAGTTAACCTTTAGCATTAACTCGCATCAAAAGTTTTCAAAACAAAGCTGTTTCGGAGAAATGCGGTATACTCCTAAGAATCTGATTCTTTGCATACCCTGGTAAATAATATCGCCACGCTTGATGTTAAAAGTTAAATTGATTTTCAAATCATTGTTGCTCTACTTTGACGAAATAACTTAGATGCACGTTCAAAAAGAAACTGTGAAGTCAAAATTAGATAATTTTCAATTTCAGGAAGTGATTGATCAATTTTCATTATAATTTCTTGTGGTAAATCCTGCAGGTGAAGTACAAGCATAAAATCGAAACAACAAATTAGATATTAGAAGATTCGAAGTTATAAAGTTTGAAATAATTTTGATTTATTGATGCATGGTGAAGCCGAATAAAGGAATATGAATAAGGTTTAAGCAATTTAGCTCAAAAACAACAACAGTTCATGTTGCACGTGTGACTTTCCATTTCGA